>ERZ779956.860-NODE-860-length-15156-cov-3.872393_pt1 | contig 15156 bp, 9 predicted proteins | sample MGYA00511940_ERZ779956 | MGnify/ENA primary metagenome ERZ779956 (study PRJEB29588, sample SAMEA2154992) | human gut metagenome | biome: human gut; feature: human-associated habitat; material: faeces | place: Denmark | collected 2008/2010 ...
TTAAACCACATGTTCCTCCGCTTGTGCGGGCCCCCGTCAATTCCTTTGAGTTTCACCGTTGCCGGCGTACTCCCCAGGTGGAATGCTTAACGCTTTCGCTGTGCCACCCAATCCTCAATCGGACCGGACAGCTAGCATTCATCGTTTACTGTGCGGACTACCAGGGTATCTAATCCTGTTCGATCCCCGCACTTTCGTGCCTCAGCGTCAGTTGAGCGCCGGCAGGCTGCCTTCGCAATCGGGGTTCTGCGTGATATCTATGCATTTCACCGCTACACCACGCATTCCGCCTGCCTCTTGTGTACTCTAGCTCGCCAGTTTCAACGGCACACTCCGGGTTGAGCCCGGAAATTTCACCGCTGACTTGGCGTGCCGCCTACGCACCCTTTAAACCCAATAAATCCGGATAACGCTTGCATCCTCCGTATTACCGCGGCTGCTGGCACGGAGTTAGCCGATGCTTTTTCTTCGGATACTTGCAATACGCTACACGTAGCGTACTTTACTCTCCGACAAAAGAGGTTTACAACCCGTAGGGCCGTCTTCCCTCACGCGACTTGGCTGGTTCAGTCTGCCGACCATTGACCAATATTCCTCACTGCTGCCTCCCGTAGGAGTTTGGACCGTGTCTCAGTTCCAATGTGGGGGACCTTCCTCTCAGAACCCCTATCCATCGTCGCTTTGGTGGGCCGTTACCCCGCCAACTGGCTAATGGAGCGCATGCTCGTCTGTAACCAAAATTGCTCTCTTTAATGGGCTCTCCATGCGGAGAGCCCATATTATGGGGTATTAGTCCGGATTTCTCCGGGTTATCCCCCTGTTACAGGTGGATTGCATACGTGTTACTCACCCGTGCGCCGGTCGCCGACAAAGGTATTGCTACCTCTTCGCTGCCCCTCGACTTGCATGTGTTAGGCCTGTCGCTAGCGTTCATCCTGAGCCAGGATCAAACTCTTCGTTGTATCTTCTTTATTCTTTATTATACCTTCGAAGCGTTACCTGACCGAATTGACTTCTTTCTCTCTTATTTTACTGTACTACACTTGCTTCTTCAATTCCTTCAATGAACTTCTCTCTCCAACGGCGGCCCCGCGGCCTCCCCGTTTTGCGAAAGTGCTGCAAAGATACTGCCTTTCCCACTTACAATCCAAATTTTTCTCAATGTTTTTTTGAATTATTTTTCTATGAAATGAAAACTTTTTCTTTTTCAGATTGTTATAGCTAAAATATTTTTACCTCTGCATAGAACAATCAAAGTAATTTGAAACGCAAACGCAATATCCCGTCTTTAAAATCATAACTAATAATCTTAAATACGCCTATTTCAGATGTATTCTCAACATGACGACCAATGCAAAGACATTCATCGTAATCTCCCACTTTAACAACCCGAACTGTTTCCGAAGCATTATCGGGCAATCGTCTCAAATCAAAACGTCCCAGCGCTTCTTCTTGTGTAATATATTCTGTCGTAATCGATAAACCACTTTGTATAATTCGGTTGACCTGTTGTTCTATTTGATTTATTTCAGATTCTTCCGGTTCACGTTGGAATCGGAAATCAAGCTTACTCTTTTTTCTTTCTATATGAGCCGATACCGCACGGCCACAACCAAAAAGGCGAATCATCGTTTGGTTAAGAATATGCTCCGTCGTGTGCATGGGCGGATATTCTTCTTTATTATGCTCATTTAATTGGGGAATATCTTTCATACCATATATCTTAAAGTCAAATATTTTTACCTGACCAAGAGATTATTTCCGAATCTAAAATACTATATACATTCGTATCGACATATTCGCCAGAGAACATCAATTCTCCGTCTCGTTCCGTCCCTTCCAACCGAAACCCCAATCGCCGAGGGATAGCATTACTCGAATAATTTTCTACGGCACACCGAATTTGAATGCGATGCATCAAACGTGCTTCCACAGCCCATCGACAGAGTGTCCGAACACTTCGGGTCATTATTCCTTGTCGCTGATATTCGGGCAACAGCCAATAACCGATTTCGGTACGATGATTGACAAAATCGGAATTCACAAACCCGACCAATCCACAAAACTCTCCTCGACATTCTATTACAAAAGTAAAATTTCTTTCTTCCTCCGGGAAAGACAATACTTGCGATAAGAAGTCCATTTCATCTTGTTCCGAAAGATTAGCAATAAAAGGCAACCACGTTTTCAGATAATCCCTATGATCGGCAATGGCTAGATAAATCATAGGGGCATCGTTCAACGTAACCTCCCTTAATCGGATACCTGTCTTTACATCAATGTCGAATTGTAACATTATTTCAATAAAAAATCATATCGGAAAGAAATCAGCACTCTGGTAAATTGTACATTATCATTCAAAGGTATGGACAACTCAGGACGAACCCATAGCTTATGAGCTCGAAAAAGAATGCCCGGAACAATACGATGTTCGACCATACGATATTCCGGAATATTCGTTATATCCAAAACCAATGCGGCCTCTTGGATCACACGACAAGCAGCATGTACCGTATAGCAAGTGTTATATCCCATACCAGAATCGTACATTGGCATAACACCAGCACCGAACTCCACTCGCCCTATCTTCTTATCCAAGCCGATCTTCAATCCGCTATCATAAAAACGCCCAGCGTAATTGGTCCCGAAAAAAGCTTCGGCAGAAAACTTTACGTCCCAAACACCCGTAGAGTAACGGAAAGTTCCGTTCGCTCGGATATATTGCTCGTTCAGATGACGTATAAATATGGTATTTTCCAATCCCACCGACCAATTCTTTGCCTGAAACCCGATCGACGCATATTTATTATTTCTCACACCCACAAAAATCGACTTGGATTGTAACGAGTCATTTTGCGACCATACACTCAAAAAAGATATTATTCCTATAAACAACAATAAAACTCTCTTTTTCATAATTCCTTCGATAACCTCACATTGAGAATATTATACCCCAAATCATTCAAATGTAACCCATCTAACGAATAGTTCATATTCATTTTATCTTCATAGGCAAAATCGTCATACACATCTAAAAATACACCATAATTCAGCGTCTCGACCATTTGAGATAATGCAAAATTCAACTCTTTGATATAATCGTTTATATGCGGGTTATCGATCTCTCGATTTCTAGGTAAAATAGAAATAACGAACACCCGACGTGGAGCCAATCCTTCGATCGTTCTCTTATACTCATCGACAAAATCGGTAATGAACTCTTGCCTCGTAGCATCATTGAAAAGTTTCCCTCCCAAATTGTTCGTTCCTATCAACATCACTACATTTTTGTCTTGATAATTCAGATTCCAAGTAGTAATATCCTCCAACTTCGCACCACTTACACCATCGTTTCGTACAATCCACGTGGGAAAAGCATCTTTTACGTCCCACCCGGCGACCAACGAGTCGCCCACGAAACACAATTCACCTTCTTTTTCTTCCGAACATGCACCCAAGCTCAAAATCAAAAGCAACATTATTTTCCCCATTCTACACACCCAATTCAGTCTCATTTTTCTTACTCTTTATTTTTTTGTAAAAATCACTCTTTAAAATTTGGTTTATAAACATATCGGTAAAAATCCGAGCGCCATCGCCATTTAAATGCATGTTATCATAAAACAGCTCCGGTCTATCAAAAAAATACTCCATTTGATTATCATCTATCACCCGAATTCCATTCTCTCGGCACAACTCTGTAATAACCCTTTTCGAATAGGGATTCCCCTCGTGCCTCAATTTACGATAATATGGAGGAAAAACGACCACCAATTCTACATTGTTCGATCGTAGCTGCGTTATAATCGCTTTCAAATATTCTAATTTTACCGAGTAAATAAAATCATCATCAGGTTCGTCTCCATAATTTTCAAAGATAGGCAAATTATTGGGTTTATGTTTCGCTACAAATCCATGATTTGCCATTTCTTCTCTCGGCAAAAAAGATTGTAAGAAAATACGGAACCACACGGTATTATATTTATACAAATTAGATCGAAGAAAAGCAGAACCCTTTCCATCGTTTTGCAAGACCAACGCAGAATCTATAACCGGATTTCTCCCGTAATAAGGATTTAGTAACTCAATTCTACCGATATGATCGTCTGATAAATCATCGGGCTGCAAAGCTAAAATAACTCCCCGTGGTCGATGGTGTTCAAGCAACCCGTCTATCATACATCTGAAAAATATTATGTTCTGAGCATTACACCCCCCATTAAAAACAGAAATTCCCAAACTATCCATCATAATATCCGGCATAAAACTATTAATCGCGACAGAAGACCCGATAATCACCACATCTTCATTTGCCTGATGAAACAGATACTCCATCTTTGCATAATCTCCCGGAAGCCCATACCTTTTAGAATAAAATGACATGACTTGCCCGAATATAACATCGAAAACAAGTACGATTACAATAATCGACACACATGTTTTCACTAACTTAAATATACTTCGGTTCATAATCGGTCATCTAAAATTGAAAATAGATAAACGCTCCACCGTTGAATGAAGCCGTCAATATAATAAACGCAATAAAGAGAGATATAAATATGATTCTCACCCAATAGTTCTTAGAATTTAAAGCGTGAACTTTTATAGACATCTCATCTTTTATCTCTTTCAACATCAAAATACCTATACACATAAATCCTAACAGCAACGAAGGTATTCCTTCCCCCGTAAATAACGGACCTCGGTCGGTAAAAATTTTTGCAATGATACTGAATGCCGAATGAAGATCATTCGCCCTGAAAAAAATCCAAGCAAACATAACCAATACAAAAGTTACCAAACAATTAAAAACCGCATGCAATCTTTTGGATACATTTACCTTCGGGAGCAATCTGTTTTTTTCAATTCCGATAATCTGGTACAGCCCATGCAAACTCCCCCACAAAACAAATGTAAGATTCGCGCCATGCCAAATTCCACTCACCAAGAAGGTTACAAACAAATTCCACAAATGTCTGTAATGCCCCACTCTATTCCCTCCCAACGGAATATATAAATAGTCTTTGAACCATGTCGACAACGAAATGTGCCAACGCCGCCAAAATTCCTTGATACTTTTCGCAAAATAGGGACGATGAAAATTCTCCATTAAAGTAAAGCCCATCATTTTCGAAGAACCTATGGCAATCAAAGAATACCCGGCAAAATCACAATAAATCTGGAAGGTAAAGAAAAAGGTCGCCAGCAACAAACTGACTCCCGAATGTTCCATATAATTATTGTACACGGCATCGACATAAGTAGAAACTCGGTCTGCTACACACAATTTCATGAAAAAGCCCCATATCATCAGTCTAAGTCCTGCATCAAAATTCTCATACGAAAACTTATGTTTTTCCCTAAACTGAGGAAGCATATTTTTAGCTCGTTCGATAGGACCGGCGACCAACTGCGGGAAAAAAGAAATAAACAGGGCATATACTACAAAATTTTTTTCTGCCTTTATCGTTCCTCTGTACACATCAACCGCATAACCGACAGCTTGAAATATATAAAACGAAATTCCCACCGGCAATAGCACGTTCCATCGAGGTATATCGATTCCTATATTTAGGAGAGAGAAAAAATCGGTAATCAACGAACCCGCAAATTCATAGTACTTATAGAAAAACAAGATACCCAAATTGATAAATATCCCCGAGAATAATGAAATCTTACGCCTTCGACGAGACCGAAAACGGTCCATGCACAAGGCCGAAATATAGGTAATCGATGTACTTGTCAACAGCAACAACGCATATACGGGCTCCCAACACATATAAAAATAGTAACTGGCCAGAAGCAAAAATATCGTACGTCCTTTAATACCCGGCAACAGGTAATAAACCAAGCATACAATCGGAAAAAACAAAATGAATTCTAAGGAATTAAACAGCACAACATTGATTCTTTAATTCGACAAGTAGATTATTCTGCACACAAATGTAATATTATTTTAAAAAGGAACAGATAATTTATTACAAAAATGCAGCTCTCTTAACAGCCTATTAATCAAATCGGAGAAAAAACTTTTCTTGCTTCCCAAAATCGGGCATACAAAAAAGACTGCCTTGCGAATCAAGAACAGTCTTTTTATTTTTCAATGTCAATAACAATAAACGTCATTAAAACAACGACTTACTCTACAATCAATTTGAACGATTTATCGCCAGCGCTCCCAGACACCACAGCCAAATAAATACCCGGTATAAAATTCTGAGTCGAGACACTCGCTTCTCCGTCAACAACTACATCGCATACATTCACGCCGTCGATAGTATATATCTTCAATCGACCCTGAGCCGCCACGTTCAAAGGCTCCCCCCGTTTCACAGGATTGGGATAAAGTAAGGTGACTTCTCTTTCGGTTCCCGTCAAACCGGTAGAAGTACCGTCCATATAAACCTCAAACTCGGTAACGGTTGCCGACTCTCCGTCTATATTTCCGCTTGGAATTTCAATTTTCACATAACGAGCCTTCACCCTATCCACGGTCACCGACTTATTCGTTTTATTCAAATCGCCCGATGAAACAAGAGTCCAAACGCTATTCTCATCTGCACTATTATTTATTTTATTAAGGTCGGGGGTCTCTGTGGCCACATAGATATTATACCCTTCGATTTGATTCGCATCATATACCTTGAATGCATTTACATCATATTCGTATTCCAAATCGAGAATGCAATAATGCTTATCGGCGGCAGACCTATCGAAATCCCAATGATACTCGGTATTTTCATTCAACCCGTCAAAAATATGCCGGGCATTGGTATAAAACGATTTAGCCCCCGAGGACTTCAAAAACGTTTTACCTACACTCACCAAATTGCCCCTATCCGTTCTTTCTTTCAACTTACCGTAAATATCGAACCCATAGATACGCACGGCATTTTCACCGGTAGGAAGTTCCATCGAAAATTTAACAAACCGGGCTTCCTTAGGCTCGGCCAAACGATGATCCTTTACATTGGCGTTTCCCGCTTCCGCATCATTGCGATTCACCACTTCTTCCCAATCACCGTCGTTTCCCGTCTTACTGACGTAAATACGATAGGAATGAACATTGTTATTTCCCTCTACCGTTTTCGAATCCCGAAAGACAAAACGATCGACCATATACACATCGGCCAACTCAAAGATCACCCAGGGATTGGTACTCTTATTGTCGCACCATTTCACCCCCTTTCCCGGCTCCTCAAAAAGGCAATAAGCCGCTTCGTTATTGCTTACCTGTGCACTGTAAGAGTGTATACGCACTTGCGGTGAATCTATTTCGGGAGAAACCTCTTCAACTCCTATCGGCGACGATGGAGGCATTTCTCCATCGATAGCCCAATCGGACGGTTTATCGCCCATGACAAGCTCCAAAGTCCCGCCATTAACGATTTCTTCATGCTTCAACCAGCACCGACCGAGCTCTTGACCGTTCAGTTTGGCCGATTGAATATAGATATTCTTATCGCTTGCATTAGGAGCCAATACTTCAAACACTTTTCCTCCGTCGAGATTAATTGTCGTTTTCGTAAATACCGGACTTGAAATAAGATATATGTCCTGTCCCGCATTAGGATAAAATCCCATTGAATGGAATATATACCAAGCCGACATCGACCCCGAGTCGTCATTTCCGGGCAACCCCGTAGCAGTCGTATTATATCGCTCTTTCAAAACCCTACGGACAATCTCCGCCGCCTTGTCGGGACGATTCACATAGTTATACAGGCTTGGCACTAAAAATGCCGGCTCATTGCTTATTTGGAATAATCCCATATAGCTGTTTTGGTCGAACCCGTCTTGGACATGCGTAAAATATGTATCCAGCCGCTTCAAGAAAGCCTCTTTACCGCCACATCTCGCAATCAGCCCGTTCACATCGTGAGGCACGTAAAATGACATCTCCCACGGGAATGATTCATATACGATTCCTTCCCAACCATCGCGACGAAAAACATTGTAATCTTTCTCGTTCACCCAGTCGCCACTACCATTTTTCGGCCACAAGAATCCTTTGAATCCAAGACTATTGATGTTGTCGTTCCACAAGTTTTTCCAGTTATTCGACCGTTCGAGATACTTTTCGTAAACATCTTGTTTACCCAATTTCTTTGCTACGGTAGCGATTGCATAATCGCAATAGGCATATTCGAATGTGCGAGTTCCCGACCGCTCGGTCATCGTGGAAATATATCCTTTGGTATTATACTCCTCGACACCGCCACGACCTTCATTTCTCGGGTTTTCCGGTTCTACCTCGGCATTTTTAATCATTGCGGCCAATCCTTTTTCGTAATCAATACCCGGTAAATTTTTCACGATAGCGTCAGCAATCAGTACATCGCTGTTCGAGCCCCCCTGTACACGACCGTTACAATTCCCGCTACGGCCGTCCGGCATATATCCCTCGTGCTCATAAATATCTATCATGGACCGTACGATATCGGCCTGACGAGAAGGTTTCAAAAGAGCGAACAACGGGTGTGTAGCTCTGAATGTATCCCAGATGGCATAATAATCGTCGAAATAAGGTTCGGCCGATTCCCACAGCGGATTCTCACCCGTGCGGTCGGTAGGTTGTAAAAAGGCATGGTACAATGCCGAATAGAAAATAGTCTTGTCGTTATCGTTCCCCTCGACTTCCACAGTGTTCAACACCTCTTTCCATTGTGCGATTCCTGCATTGCGAATTTCGTCAAAGTCCCAAGACGAAAGTTCCGAAATGTTCGCTTTGGCTTTCTCTGTGCTAATAAACGATATTCCTACTTTTACTCTCACTTTTTGACCCTCTGTCGTATGAAACCCGAAATAAGCCCCAGTTTTCTCTGTTCCCGTTGCATCTACCTGCTCGCCCGATTGGGTAGACGTCCCTTTCCAAACAGTATACTCATCGGCGGGAGTATCCAACAAAGCGTAGAAATACACCGTATAAGGACCACCTAAATTCCAGCCTCCTTTGACGGTCGAATAACCCTCGATTTCTTTATTCGAAAGAATTTTTACCCCCGAGGCAACCAATTCCTGTGATTCGACATGTAGTGTCAGACAACTTCCTGCATCGATCAATATCTTTGAAGACTCCGATTGGGGGAAAGTATATTCATGAAATCCGGCCTTAGCAGATGCCGTCAGTCTCACTCCCACATTATACTTACTCAAAGAAACTTCATACAAGCCCAAACCGAATCTCTCGTTGGAACGTGCCGACGAATAATCCGAAAGGTTCAAATCTCCGGTCATCGGTTGAAATAAAATATTTCCATACTTGGGACCACCGCCGGTTCCGCTCACATGCAAATGGCTGAAACCTTGTATATTGCCACCCTTTCCCCAACCCGAGTTATTGGTTCGGTCTCCACAATCGGCTCCTAATTTCACCATACCGAAAGGCACACATACTCCCGGGAACACATGTCCCTCGCCGTCAGCCCCGATTTCGGGTCTCACATACTCCCAATTCTCTCGGGCAATCACATCTCCTCCGGTACAAACCATCTTCATTGTATTCAAATCGACACGGATTGTATAGACTCCCGTAACAGGCACTTGAAATGCATTATCGAAGCCATCATTGGCAGTAGCCCTCTCATACAAATCGTATTCCTTTCCCGACTCGACGAGCAAATGTCCGGCTATATCTATACGACAAGTAATGGAAGGTTCCCATTTATTCGACACCAAAAATTTGAACCGGCCTTCATCTATACTATAATCCGATAAAGTTCCTGTCCACGTAAAGATACCAGGCTCCTGCTTTTCCATCGGGATAGCAGCATCCGGATCCCAACCTGCTTCCGTAGCATTACCTACCAAATAAAGATTGTCATAAGCGGCAAAAGCCGGACTAAGAAACGATAAGAAAAATACTAAAATGAAAAAAGATAAGTTTTTCATGTTTAAAAATTTTAGGATTAAATATTCATGTCATTTATATGACACGCAAAAAGCCAATAACCCTTAAAAGGTCAAGAATAAAATCTATAATTGTGGAATATTAATTTATAATATTAAGATAAATACTTCATAAACAAGGAAACAAATCTTTCGATTTTAAATATTTTTACGACACACCAAGTAGATTCTTTGAAAAACCGATTTTATTATATTATATTTGCGGTATACATATTTATATCACAATGCTTCTCTGTTAATAAATCCATGAAAATAACCGAAAATAATATCATAGAAAGTTTGCAATCAGGAGAAGAACAAGCATTTCGATACATTTACGATAAATACTACGGTTATTTATGTGCCATAGCCAAAGGTTATCTTTCCGATAACGATGCGGCAGAAACGGTTGTAGGAGATGTAATTTACAACATTTGGGAAATACGGAAAAATCTGAATATTCATACTTCGTTACGATCATACCTCATACGTAGTGTAAAAAATAGATCTATCAATTATTTACAGCAAGAGTACATTGCCAAAGAAATTTCTATCAATTCGCTACAAGATTACCCCGAGATAGAATCCTTCTACTTTATAGAAGAAGAGCACCCTTTGGAAAAAATGCTCGAAACGGAACTTGAAAAAACGATAAAATCTGCTATTCATACACTTCCAGAAGAGTGTCGAACGGCTTTTATATTGAGCCGTTATCACGATATGAAATACGAAGAGATAGCATCCCAAATGAATATATCCGTCAATACTGTAAAATATCATATCAAGAATGCCCTGTCCAAACTGAGAACAGAATTAAAAGACTACCTTGTCGTACTTTTACTATTTCTATTATCGAATGGACTTTATTATAACACTATAAAAAAACTATTAGATTTCCTAAATACTTAAAATTATTTAAAACCGCTCACACAGACTACCCCAAAGAAAAAAAACATCTGTCTTTCCTTTGAATATGAAGAGAGCCGACATACATACCGAGCATATAAATAATCTGATTCTTTCATTTTTGAATCGGACAATATCTTCTACCGATTTAAAGGTATTGAAAGAATGGATTGACGAAAATGAAGACAACAAAGCCTATTTTTCGGAAATACAAAAAATTTGGCTGATTTCCAGCATTTACGAAAAGAAAAACTTCGATAAATTAAAAGACCGAGCTTTTCAACAATTCAAAGACCGGATCGCTCAAAGAAACCAAGAACAAGACATTGATATCTCACGTCCAAATTGGAATCGGATTTTTTATATAGCGGCATGTATCATTGTTGCATTCTTTGCAGGAATAGGAGTAATGTACTTCACTGGGAATCAAAGGCTCTCCGATCAAGCACTATCCTATTCGGTAGAATCTCCACGAGGATCGAAATTAAAACTGTCTCTCCCGGACGGAACATCGGTATGGCTCAATGCCGATTCAAAATTATTATATGACAACAACTTCGGTATCAACAACCGCGATGTCACGCTATGCGGAGAGGGATACTTCGAGGTTAGCAAAAACAAAAATCTCCCGTTTCAAGTCATATCGGACGATATAAAAGTAGAGGTCCTAGGGACAAAATTCAATGTCAAAAATTATCCAGAAGACCCGAATATCAAAGTCGCATTGTTAGAAGGTTCGGTGATGCTATACGATTCTCTTGAAAGCACGATATTAAAACCGAATCAGATAGCACAATACGACAAACAAAACAAAAAGACCACCTTAAAGACCATAGAGGCAGAAAATACAAGCGCATGGATAAACGGTCACCTGTATTTCGACGAGGAAAACATGGAAACCATCGCTTTGGCTTTGGAACGAGCATTCGATGTGAATATTACCATCAAAGACGATACTCTGAAAAAAATGATATTCTACGGCGACTTCATTATCGAATCGAACAATATCGATGAAATTATGAATATCATGGCTGCCACAAACAAATTTAACTACCACTATAAAATCCGCAAAAACGAAATAGAAATATTTCAATAAACACATTCGATATTTATTGGTGTAATAGACAAATCCAATTTGTCTAACTACCCGTTTCATACCTAAAACCATGCTCAAAACAGTTACTATTTGTCGTTCGGTTTATCCGTTAAGATTCATTTTATTACTCGGTATTCTATTCTCTTTCAATGTTTTTGCTAAGCAAAGCGGAGAAGAATATATCATCGAAAGAGAAAACTGGAAAGCCTCTATTCGTCTTTCGGACGGTACAGTAGACCGATATGAATTTCGGGAACATGGCGTATGGAAAACCATACCCTTTCGCCACGACCGAATGGCCGGACCGGCGTGGAACGGTATCATGCTGGCTCACGATAAAAAAAATCCGGGATCGTTTATCGGCGAAAAAGACCACATTTTATACAATATCTCGTACGTCCCGGCGCAAGACCATCTCATCGTCAAATGCTCCATGACCAACACGGGGAGTACACCATACACCCCGAAACAAAGCAGGCTGATTCTCGGTATCGATAGTGAAATGCACGCCTACCCTCAATGGGACACTAAATTTTTCCCCACTCTGCTACGTTGTGAAAAAGACTTCGCATGGGGCTATTTCATGTCTCCGAAACAAACCATATTCGGTTTTACAACGGCCGAACCGGTTGCCTCATACACCATAAACTACATTTACGAGGGTTGGCTTAAATGGAAATGGGGACATCAAATAAGAACTGCCAGTTTAGATATGCTACATTGCTTACCTCTGCCGGAAAGGCATCCCCAGAACTTAACGGAGCTGGCTCCCGGAGAGACGAAATGCTGGCATATACACATGGGACAAATACAGTCCCTTCCCGACGTAAAATCGAAACTTTCGGAATGGGCTGCTGTTCCCATGATCGAGTGTGACCGCTACACCATAACATCGAAAGAAAGCATATCCGTACGGGGGTATTCGACCGACTCGATAAGCATCGCAATAAAAGGACCCGGCATAAAAAATCAAAAAAGCCTCACGACCGACAAAAAAGGCAATCTGTACACGACCTGTTTCCGCCCGACTCTAAAAGGAGAGTATAAAATCACGGCGACAACCCGATCGGGAAAAACAGCAGAAGCCCGTATATTCGTTCGGCAACCGTGGTCGTGGTACATGAAAAATGCCCGAGACTTCGTAGCCGAGAACCAACCCTTATTCTCCAACGCTTGTGAAACATTTTACGGATACTACACCGCCTTTCTTGCGGCAAAACACTTCCCCGACATGGCAAAAGACAACGCCTTGCAAGAACGGTTCGACAACACTCTACCTCTAATTATCGACACAACCACATGGCTGCCTAACCCGAAATCACTGCCTCACCGCATACAAAATTTCTCGGCCCTGATGGGAATGCTGGTCGACCTATGGGAATATACGGGAGAAAAACATTACTTGGAAAAAGCCGCCCACATCGCAGATTATCTCTGTTCCGATAAAATACAAGGGCCCGACGGAGCTTATCGCTCGCAAGGAACTCATTACACGGCTGTTATCTATACAGCCAAATCGATGCTCGAATTGGTGGCCGCCGAAGAAAAGCTCATCGCGAATCCCGTTTGGAAAGAACGCCACGAACGACATTTAAACTCGGCCCGAAAAGCCGTAGACGATTTGTGCGGACGGCTCGACGACATAGAGACCGAAGGCGACATGACTTTCGAAGACGGCATGATCACTTGCAGCGCCCTGCAATTGGGCATGTATGGATTGCAAACTACCGAACCGTCACAGCAGAAGAAATACAGCGAAGCCGCCCGATATCTGATGGACAAACATAAATGTCTTGAACAATTATTAATCCCCGATTGCCGCATGAGGGGAGCCACACTGCGATACTGGGAAGCTCTCGACGTTTACTTTATTCCCAATCAAGCCATGAACTCTCCGCATGGCTGGACGGCATGGAAAATCTACGCCTCTTACTACTTGTATCTGCTGACCGGTGAAGAATTTTATCTAACCGATTTCATGGACACGCTCGGGGCCTGCGCCCAAATCATGAGAGAAGACGGTCATTTGCGCTGGGGATTCATTCCCGACCCCTATATAGAAGCCAAACTATATGTAGAAAATCCCAAGCAAAAACACCACGGATTAGTTGTCGACTCTATCGTGGGAGAACAATACTTAGATATGATAAGTCCGTGGTTGCGTCCCGACGACGAAAATACCATCTGTCAATTTAAAGAAAGAGGAGGAGCCGGAGACAATACGGTTCAAGAAATTTTCAAAGTCATGGAAGAGTGCGCTCTCACATCAGCCTATGTCCTCATACGAAAAGACGGCTCTATTCTGGCTTACAATTGTCAGGCTCACAAGAAAAACGGCACTTTGCATATTATACCCGATGAAGCCATCATCTCTAAGATACACTTGAATACCACCCGAAAAACAAATATTTCCATACAGGCGACCGGCAAAAAGATTCGCGCGAAATCGATTCTCGGGTGTAAATGGATCGAACTAAATTAAGTCTTACCTTATGAACAAAAAACTTATTTTTTTAGTAGTCAGCTTCTTGTATATGGTGACGGCTACGGCACAACCGTTATTAATCCCATATCCCCGATCGATAGAGATGCGGGAAGGATATTTCGTCCTCACCGCAAAAACAGGCATTATCAACCTCAGCGACAAGAATAACGCCCGGCTGTTAAAACATTATATAGAAGAAGATATCAATATTAACCTCCACGAACAGCGAGGCGACAACAATATATTCCTAATCACGAACCGAAAACTCAAAGAATCGCTGGGAGCCGAAGGATACCGCATGAACATTTCGACTGATTCGATCGTCATCGAAGGAGCTGAAAATGCCGGCGTTTTTTACGGAATCCAAACGTTACGACAGTTGGCAGCACAAAACAGACTGGCTATACCCTGTATGGAAATATTCGACAAACCCGAATACGAATGGAGAGACTTTATGCTCGACGAAGCACGCCATTTCAAAGGGAAAGTCGTCGTAAAGCAACTTCTGGAAGAGATGGCCTATTTGAAAATGAATAAATTCCACTGGCATCTCACCGACGATCAAGGGTGGCGCATCGAAATCGAAAAATATCCGCGGCTCACCCAGATAGGAGCATACCGGGACAGCACCCAAATAGGAGGTTGGAACAGTCCCCTCTACGATGTCAACATTCATGGCGGTTACTATACCCGAGAAGACATACGGGAAATCGTAGACTTTGCGGCCGAACGGCACATTGAAATCGTCCCCGAAATCGAAATGCCGGGACACTCCGAAGAA
>ERZ779956.863-NODE-863-length-15098-cov-2.138071_pt1 | contig 15098 bp, 19 predicted proteins | sample MGYA00511940_ERZ779956 | MGnify/ENA primary metagenome ERZ779956 (study PRJEB29588, sample SAMEA2154992) | human gut metagenome | biome: human gut; feature: human-associated habitat; material: faeces | place: Denmark | collected 2008/2010 ...
TTAAAAATGTATCAAAAAAGTTTCTTTTTAATTTTTATTGAATACACATTTGTAAAATTTCTTTTAGCCTCTCATCTTGTTTTGTTAAATATAAATAACCAATCAAAGCTTCAAAAGCAGTCGCATAACTATATTCTTCTACAGTTGCATTTTTAGGCACATGATGATTTTCCGCATTTCTTCCTCGTCTCACTATGTTTTTTTCATCGTCATTCAGTTCTTTTTCAATTTTATGTAATAATTTTACTTGTGCATCAGCTTTAACATATTTTATTGCCTCAATATGTAACATGTGAGGTTTTAATTTTGTAGTATTAGTTAAATGCGTTCTAACAAGCAATTCGAATACACTATCCCCAACATAAGCCCATGTTAATGGTGATAAAGTATTAACTTCTGCCACGTTTCTCTTTCTTTCTATTAATTCAATCATTATCTCCTCCATTTAACCTACCACTTCCAATGTGATTTTTCCTAAATTTCCAGTCCTAAAATCTTCCAATATTATTTTAGAAATTTTTTCTAAATCTATATTATTCCCTTTAGATACAGTTCCTCTTTTTTCTCCTATATAATTCATTATTTCAACTATTTTTTCATTTTCTTCTAATTCATCATTACTATTAATCTTTTCAACTATTTCCGAATTTAGCTTATACCTTTCAATTAGGTTTTCCCTATATTTTTCTATTAAAAATTTAACTAAATTGTAAGCAATTTCCACTTCGTCTATTATATCACTTTTTATCGTCCCTGTATAAGCTAAATTCAAAGCAGTTTGTTCGTTTGCAATTTTAGGCCATAACACACCTGGTGTATCTAATAATTCTACATTGCTTGTAAGGCGTATCCACTGCTTGTTCTTTGTAACACCTGGTTTATTTCCCACTCTCATTGACGTTTTTTTAGAAACTCTATTTATAAATGATGATTTTCCTACATTTGGAATTCCTATTATCATTGCACGTACAATCTTATTTCTACCTTTTTGTTGTGCAATATTTTTCTCTTCACTCATCATCTCATTTAATTTATTTATTATTTTATTTGCGCCTTCTCCATTGTTTGAATTGCATAATATTGCTGGTATCTGCTTTTTCTCAAAATATTTAAGCCATTTCTTGTTTTCAATTTCATTTGCTAAATCTGACTTATTTAACACAACAATTTTTTTCTTATTTTTTATTAATTTCTGAGCTTCAGGGTTTTGACTAGAAACTGGAATTCTTGCATCAAGTATTTCTACTACTACATCAACTAATTTCAAATCAGTTTCAAGCTGCTTCATCGTTTTAGCCATATGTCCCGGATACCACGAAATGGAAACTTTTGAAAAACTTTCTTGACTATCATTATTTTTCTTTTCTGCTCTGATTTTTCTTTTTTGATACATGTCCATTTTTTTCACTTCTTTCTATTCTATCATTTAAAAAAATACTTAAAAGTATTTGTTTTTCGTTTTTAACTTGAAAGTATTATATCATATTTTTGTTTATTTATAAAGCCAAGAGCCTCAAAATATTTATCTTCATATTTGAATATTACTTTTATATTACCATCTTCACTAACAACAATATCTTCAATTAACTCATCTATCAATAATCTATTTAGTTCATTTATTTTTTCTTTCTTTTTAAATATATTCATCCAATCAGTATCGTTATTTTTTATTGTTTCTTTTTCCTCCTCATATAATTGTATATCTTCTTTTATTTTTTTAATTTTATCACTATACTCTTTATTATATTGCCAGTATTCTTCTTCCGATATAAAGTTCTCTTTTAAATCTTCTTTAATTGAATTCCTTAACATTATATATTTTTCTTTTTTTCTTCTTTCTTTTTTGAATACAAATTAGAAATTATGCACAAAATAATTAAAACAATAATAAGTAGTACTGATATTAATAATTCTTCAAACATTTCTTACTACTCCTCCAAATCCATTTATTTCCATCATTTTTTGATAAAAAAAGCAATACAAAAAAACTTTTATAATCCTTTCGTACTGCTTAATCAATTATAAATTTCATATTTTTATTTAACTACATTGACATTATAGCATTATAGCCTCCAAAAGCCAACCGATATCAGCGTATAATTTCAACCGATTTCTGCTAGAATTTTTGTAGTGTTAAGGAGGTTTTTAAAATGTTATTTAAAGAAGCAATTACTTTAAGAATACTTGAATTATGTAACAAATATAATTACACTCCAAATAAACTTGCTGAATTATCTGCTATTGCACCATCAACATTAAGGGCATTATTGGCAAACAATGTAGATAATCCAAGTTCTACAATTATCTTTAAAATATGTAAAACTTTAAAAATAGAACTTAAAGATTTTTATGACTCTCCATTATTTGATATGGAGAAATTGGAGTATTAAAATAAGAGGCTTGTAATAGCCTCTTTTATCGTTTTATCAGATATATTATTTTTCCTTAATTATATTTTTACTGCAAATATAAGTTACTAAGAAGTATCCTCCATAAATTGCAACAATAAATATTGCAACACCAATTATTGATGATACTAAATTAGCGGCTCCAAAGGCACTTAACAAAAAATTACAAAATTTAATTCCAAATACAGAATGTATAATTGCAACTAATAACGGAAACATAAAAAATATACCAATTTGTCTAAACAATGCTTTATTAATCATTTTTTCATCTACGCCTATTTTTCTTAGCATATTAAACTTTTCTACATTATCACTTGATTCCGATAATTCTTTAAGTGCTAGAATTGCAGCACAAGAAATTAAGAATATAATACCTAAATATAATCCTATAAAGGTAACCATTGCACCTAGTCCAATACTATTTTCTTTAATTACCATTTTAGAATCAAAATCAATAACAGTATTATTAGAATTTTCTTTGCAAATTTCACTTAACTCTTTTTCCGAAAGGTTTTTCTCATTTATATCTGTAACATTATAATTAGCAGTTAAATATTCATATTTTTTCATTGAATCATTTACTGCATTATCAGGAACAACAAAAACTCCCATATTTGAATATGTTGAATTCATTGCAATAAAACCTTCTACACAACTATCATATTTTGGTTTTAATTCCTTTTCATTTATATTAAGTATTGTATATGCCTTAAGTCCCTCATCCCTGAATTCTACATATTCTGAATAATTAGCAACAATAAAATATTCATCATCATTTAATGTATATTCTTTTAGTCCAAACAATTTTGCAATTTTGTTGTAATCACTTATCTTTACAATACTTTCCTTCTTATTGTATGGCATTAAAGGATATTTATCCTTTGCAATATCATAGTAAGATCCAATACTGGTTTTTAAGTCAATATTATCAAAGTTATAAACATCAAGTTTTACTATATCTTTAAGTTTGTTATCTACATCATAGCCTAATTTTTCAAGTGTATCATATATTGAAATTTTTGAATCTTCTATTTGTTTTTCAGAATAATGCTCATAATCAGTTACATTTATAAACTTACCAATTTGAACATCTGCTGGAGCCAATTTTTTCAAATTATTTGTCATAGATATTTTCATAGACATTGCACTTGATAGTACGCAAATCGTTATAAATAACATCAAACATATTATTGTCATCGAAAAAGTCATAGTATTTATTTTACTTGAAAACTGTCTAAGGGTGAAACTATTTAACCCTTTATAATAAGTGTTCTTCATACTTATAAATATTTTTAAAAGCAATCCCGATAAAGACCAAAACACAAAGAAAGTTGAAACAGCACCTATTCCCATAGGAACAAAAATACTATTTGCATAAGTCATTTTCTCAATACCATCAGTAACCTGATAATAAGCAAATCCTAATGCTATACAAGAAATAATAAACACTATTGTACAAAACAATGGATTTTTTAATTTTATTTTTTCAGATTTTTTGTTAGAATGCATTAAATCTATCAATTTACATTTACTAATATTTATAGTATTAAATATCATAACTACAAAATACATAATACTAAAATAAATCAAAGTTTTAATACAAGCATTTGTTGAAAATACGAATTGAAATCTAGTTAAATCTGCTTCAAACATATTAGCAACCAAAATACTCATCAATTGTGATAATAAAAAACCTATTCCTAAACCAACTACCAATGAAACTATACCTATTATTAATGTTTCAATAAATAATATTAAGGATATTTTCTTTTTGCTCATTCCAAGCGTTAAATAAACTCCAAATTCTTTATTTCTTCTTTTTATTAAGAATCTACTTGCATAAACAATTAAAAACGCTAATATTATAGATACAAACACGCTAACACCAGAAAGAACATTGGTCATAAGTTTTATTATTTCTGCTGTTGTTGATGATACCTTCATCATAACTGACTGATCATCTATTGCATTGAACACATAAAAAATCGCAACACCTAGTATCAGAGTAAAGAAATAGATGGCATAATCCTTTATACTCTTACTAATATTTTTTAATGATAACTTAAAGAGCATCGTTTAAGTCACCACCAAGTAATGTTACAACATCTATTATTTTATCAAAAAATTCTTTTCTAGAATTTGTTCCTTTAATTATTTCATTAAAAATTTTGCCATCTTTGATAAATATGACTCTTGAAGAATAACTTGCAGTAAACGCATCATGTGTCACCATAAGAATTGTTGCTTGTAATTCTTTATTCAAATAATCAAATTTTTCTAAAAGCATTTTAGCTGACTTTGAATCCAATGCACCTGTTGGTTCATCTGCAAGAATTAACTTTGGATTAGTAATTATTGCTCTTGCACTAGCGACTCTTTGCTTTTGACCTCCACTCATTTGATATGGATATTTATTAAGTACATTAACAATATCCAGTTCTTTTGCAACTTTTTTAATTCTTGTATCAATTTCTCTTGAATTCACATTTTGAATAGAAAGTGCCAAAGCAATATTTTCATAAGCAGTTAAAGTATCAAGTAAATTAAAATCTTGAAATATAAAACCTAACTCTTCCCTTCTAAACTTATTTAGACTATTTCCTCTTAATTTTGTGATATCATTACCTGCTACATAAATATGTCCAGATGTAACTTTATCAATTGTAGATATACAATTTAAAAGAGTAGTCTTTCCAGAGCCACTTGCTCCCATTATTGCAACAAATTCTCCCTTTTCAACATCAAATGATAGGTTATCAATTGCTTTTGTAAGACTAGATTTATTGCCATAATATTTTTCAATTTTATCAATTTTTAAGATATTTTCCATAATCTTTCTCCTTTCTGATTACATTGTAATATAAAAGATAGGATTAGTCGTTATTCTAATATTACAGAATATTACAATTTTGTAATATTTATTTTTAGTATCCAAATCTGCATAAACTTTAATCAACTTTATAAAAATCATTTTTATAAAAGATAATTGTAATTTTTGTATATTTATGTATTTCAGATTCAATAATTATCTTATGTCCTAATTTATCGCATAATTTCTTGACAATATAAAGTCCCATACCTGTTGATTTTGCCATTATTCTACCGTTTTCACCAGTGAAAGATTTATCAAATACTCTTTTTATATCATTTTTAGGTATTCCTATTCCATTATCCCAAATAGTTAGATATACTTTATCTTTTTCATCTTTTACACTGATTTTTATTATTGGATCGTTATTATTTTTTTTATATTTAATACTATTGTTTATAATCTGGTTTAATACGAACTCTAACCATTTTGAATCCGTTAAAACTTTTTCATTATGAATATCAACTTCAAGATTAACTTTGTTTTCTAATAAGTCATCTTTATTTTTTAAAGCAACATCTTTGATAATCTTCTGCAATTCAATTTCTTTGATAAGATAATCTTTCTCGGCATTTTCGCTTCGAACGAAATATAAAATTTGATCTATATAGTTATCTAACTTTCTAATTTGTTCTATATATCTCTTATCAAACATATTTTTGTTGTTATGAATTAATAAAGTTAAACTTGCTACTGGAATCTTTACTTCATGAATCCACATTTCTACATATTCCTTGAAATCGGTAATACTTAAATTATATTCTTTTACATTTTCAATCATTGACTTGTTTATATCATAAAGAATTTGATAAAAAATTTCGCCATCATAAAAGTTTGGCTTCTTTAACATTTCTAAAATTAAATATTTTTTATCTAACTTATCAAGCGTATTTAATATTTTTTTGTAAAATTTGTATTTCCTGAAATAATCAAAAATAATATTAAATGTTGCAACTAAAAAAAATAATATTGTCAATGCTATTTTCAAATCATTTTCCACTTTAAATGCGTTTAACATAAGAATAGCAATTATGAATCCAACAATTGACACAGTTATCTGTACTGTTTTATCTAATAAATATTTTTTAAAACTCATAATAATTTATACCCTTGTCCTTTTCTTGTTTCAATTCTATTTTCAAGTCCAAAATTTTGTAATTTATTTCTCAATCTACTAATATTTACTGTTAGAGCGTTGTCATTGATAAACTCATCATTGTTCCATAAATCTGTCATTAAATCATCACGAGTTACTATTCTACCACGATTACTTAAAAGATATGTAAAGATAATCATTTCATTTTTAGTTAGTTCTAATACATTTTCACCTTGTTTCAATATTCCTTTTGGTGGATTAACACTAATATTATCATAAAATAAATCGTCCATATTATTATCCATTCGTTTAAATATATTTTGTATTCTCAATAATAAGATTGTTGGGTTATATGGCTTAGTAATATAATCGTCTGCACCATAAGATATAGATAAAACTTCATCTACTTCTCCTACCCTGCTCGTAACCATAATAATAGGAACATTAGATTCTTTTCTAATTTCTTTTAATAAAATTTCACCATTTTTATTAGGTAAATTAATATCCATTAAAATTAAATCAAATTTCATATTTTTTATATTTTCTTTAACATTATCAAACTTTTCTATAATTAATACTTCATACCCTGAATTTTCTAACAAAGATTTTAACTCATTTCTGATGATTTTTTCATCTTCTATAATTAATATTTTTTTCATAGTTTGTCTCCTTTCATAATTTGCTTTTTTAATCATTCATATTATATCACTTTAATTTTATTAATTATAATAATTCAGAAAATTAAATATAATTATTTTATAATTTTTTCTGCTTCAACTTTATCTAGGTTACCATATTTAATCATTTTATTTATAACTTGCCTCTGTCTTTCAATTGCTAAATTTTTATTTTGAATTGGATTATATAAAGACGGAGCATTTGGGATTCCTGCTAGCATAATTGATTCACTATCGTTCATATCTTTTGGTAATTTATTAAAATAACCTAAACTTGCTGACTTAACAGAATAAAATCCATTGCCAAAATATGAAGTATTCAAATATAATTCTAATATTTCATCCTTATTATAGTTACTTTCTATGCTAAATGCCATAAAAATTTCTGCAACTTTCCTTACTATTTTCTTATCTTGTGTAAAATAGATATTCTTGGCTAGTTGTTGGGTAATTGTGCTTCCTCCCTCTACAAATTTCATTTTTTTTATATCATTTACAAATGCTCTTCCAATAGAAATGACATCTATCCCAAAATGTTTGTACAATCTATGATCTTCAACTGATACAACTGCTTTTTATAGACTTCATTACTTCGTATCCTGTTTTTCTTAAATATTTATTTCCGCGTTTTGATATATGCCTCTTTTTTATCGTAATTTTAATACTAAAGATGATATTGTTAAACAATATGTACAAAATATATTTAATGAATATAAATGGAATGATAAATTAGATACTACTTATCAGATTTTCGATTTCTTTTATAAAAATAAAAAAACAATAGATTTATTATATAAAGCAAATCTACAGTTTTTTTTAGTTGATAATATTTTAATAAACTTTAACTATAAAAAAGATGATCCAAATATTATTGCTTATTCAAAAGTAATGATTGCTTATTTAGTATTTGGTTTATGTGATGAATGGTATAAAAGAGGTATGGTAGAAAGTCCAGAGGAAATACTTGCCGTAATTAAGCAACAAAAAAGTAATTAAAAATAATCATTGCTTTCTTTAAATCTTACTGACTTATGTAATTTGTTACTATACAATCATAAATATAAATCCAGGTAAAAGTATTCCAATAAAAGTAATTGATAACCATTTTCCAACCTTTGTAAACAAATTATCTTTATATTTAATAGATAATATTAGTGCTGGTATTAAAAATATAAATGAATAAAAAATAGTGTAATGTGTTCCAGTCGCATTAGCCATATTAGACCAAGTAGGTATATTCAATGTTGCTAAAATGTGATCTTCTACACAAACTCCAAAAATATTAAAAGCCCAAACGAAAGCAATAATTACTAGTAACAATGACAATGAACCTATACCAATTTTTTTATTTTTCATTACAAATACCTCCTCGATAAATTACTATTTATTTGTTTCATCTATATCTAAATATAAGTTTAATTCTTCTGTTGGTAATTTATCCATTAATTTTTTTCCTTATATTCTTCTTTTAATGTAATAAAATCAAAAATATCTAGTAATCATTTATTTCTCAATGAAATTAATAGTATAAAATTTGTAAAGCCTTTTTATACTTTTCATTTCTTTTCACATCAACCTCTGTAACAAAGTCTAATCTAGTTTTGTCTAAATTATGCGTTAAATCTGCTATTTTAACTTTACAAGCTATTGAGTTATTTTTTATTCTTTTTATATATTCATCATATTCTATATTTTCTTCCCTAGTTAGTAATTTTAGAATATCTATTATTTCTTTTGAAAATACCTCTTCTAGTTGCTTAAACGTTACATTTGTATCTTCAACAACATCATGGAGTAACGCAATTATACATTCATTTTCTGTATCCATTTGTTCTGCTACATGAATTGGGTGATATATATATGGAACTCCAGATTTGTCGACTTGGTTTTTATGTGCTTCATAGGCAATTATCATTGCTTTTCTTGTTAACTTAGTATTAATCATCTATTCAACATATAATCAATCAAAACATATTGATTGTATTATTCTCCTTCTACTACTTATAATTAGCTTTTCATAAAATTCTTTATATTACAATGTTCTGTAATTATTTTTATCTGATCTTTCATCTTTTTCCATATCATATTTTTTGTTATTGTAAAACCAATCTGTTTTACTGTCTTTTGGGTGTGACTGTCTATTTTTATCTAGTAATAAATCAAAAAAAGTAAACAGTGGTAATGCAACTCCTGCTAAAGAGAATAATACATTTATATAATCGTCCATCATTCCAGTTCCGGCCTGCATTGCTTGTAAATTTTTAAATAGATATACACCAAAATAGCCTAAATATCCAATCATATATACAATAGAACCTAAGAATTTTCTCTTTGCAATAAACACAAAACATATTAAAGCTAAAAATATCATTGCTATTTCCATATTCATATCCATTGGCTTTACCATAAATTCTATACCCATAGAACTTGTATATGCTGCAATTATTCTAAATATCCAAAACATTACATCTAAAGCTAATACCATCCATGTACTAAATTTTTGCATTTTTCTTCCTCCTCAAAGCATAAATTATTTGCATTTAATTTTCAATTACAAAATGGCTATTGAAGAAAATTCAATAGCCATATTCTTGTGTTTTATTAGTCTACAAAATCAAATTCATTTTTGAATTTATCTTTAAATATCTCAAATACTTTTGTTAATGTTTCTTCATCTTCAACGCTAACATATGATTCTGTTTCTTCATCACTGTCATCGTCTGAGTCTTCAACTTTTAGAATTACCACTTCTCCTGGCTCTTCGCTTTCTTCATCATCCACTGGTAATAAAACAACATATTCTTCATTATCTAATTCAACTAAATCTAAAAGTTCGAAGTTAGATTCCTTTCCTTCTTCATCTGTTAAAGTTATTATGTTGTCTGATAATTCTTCCTCAGAATTGTTTGTTATGTTTTCGTCATTCATTATTTTATTCTCCCTTCAAAATTAATTTTATTATAATTTGCATTTCTACAAAATTAAAACCATTTTATTTATACTATTATTTTATTTTTTGTCAATTATATTCAATTATCTTTTTTCATTTTCATATAAGATTCCAAAATATATACTGCTGAAATTGTATCTACTATATTTCTTTTTTTATGTTTATTTACGTTTAAAAAGTTCATTGTTTTATGAGCTTCTACAGTTGTTAATCTTTCATCTATTCTTTCAATTTTATTTTATTTAATTTGCACTGGAATTTATGTATGAACTTTTCTGTAACTTCTACGCGTTCTGTTTTTGTGCCATTCATATTTAATGGCATTCCAATTGCAAATGTATCAATTTCGTTATTATATTCAGCAAGTATTTCTTCTAAACGCTTTAAAACTATTTTATCATTTCCTTGATGATGAATTGTTTCTAGTCCTTGAGCCGTATACCCTAATGGATCTGTTATAGCAATTCCAACTCTTGCATCTCCATAATCTATTCCTAAAGCTCTCATATATTACTTGTCCAATCCAATATAATTTTTTACCATTTCTTCTAATAGTTCATCTCTTTCAACTTGTCTAATTAAATTTCTTGCTCCATTATGGCTTGTTATATATGTAGGATCTCCAGAAAGTATATAGCCTACTATTTGATTTATTGGGTTGTAACCTTTTTCAGTTAAAGCCTTATATACCTCTTTAAGAATTTCCCTAGTTTTTTCATTTTTTTCTTTTTCAACATTAAAACTAACAGTTTCGTCTGTAACCATATAAAACCTCCTATAAATAATTTATATTACTTTCTGATGTATCAGCTGTGTCTAAATATTCTTCTAGTTTTTGAGTAACACCAACTAAAGCAGTGCCTTTATAATATTTTGCAAGAGCAATATTTAATTTTGGTGATACCTCAGTTTCATCTCCTTTATAGTCTTCTGCAGGTGCTATTTTTATAGCTTCCGTTTTTTCTTTTACTGTTTTCATAAACTCCTCAACTGCTTCTAAATCAACTCCTGAAAAAACTATAGCAAATTTTGGTCCCATATATCTCACAAATAAATATTCTGGTGATAAGTTTTGTTTTATTTCTCTACAAACTTGTGTTATTACATTATCTCCTGTCTTTCTGCTTATTTTTTCATTTATTTCAACTAAATTTATTATTTTTAATAAGCAAACAGTTGATGTAGAATATTTATCTATAACATTTTTTCCTTCTGTGTATAAATACTCTGCTGTTTTCAATTCTGAATATTGGTCATCTCTCACAATTTTTTCTATTGTAGATTGATTTTCTACAGTTTTTAAAACAGCAACAATATTATTTTTTACAACTTCTAATATTGTAGTATCCACATTATCGAATTCGTGAGGAGTGCTTCCTTCTATTATCCAATAACCAATGTAAACATTGTCTATGTATATTGGAAAGAACATTGCTGCCTTTGCTCTTCCAAATTCCATTTTTTGATAAGGCAATTTTTCGCCTTCTTTTTCAACTGTAATGTATTTTGGAATACCCGTTTCTATACTATCTGCAAAAACTGGTTCTGACTGCAAATTTTTCAATGTTTCCCAATGTTTTTCTGCAACATTTGAGGCTCTTATTACAAATTCCGCACCATTATAAACTACAATGGTTGAATATTTTATACCATATTTTTCTATTAATATGTCATTAATTTTTTTCAGCTTATCATCAACACTTGATGTTTCACTTATGGTATCCATAAAATCTTGTAATACATTTAAACTTGTAATTTGTTGGTTTATGTTCTTAAAAGAATCAATTTTTTTGTGTATTGACATATTATAGAACATTAGGCCTATTATTATTGCTACTAGTAATAAAACTATTATTATCATCATTGTAAAATTTCACCTCATTTTGTTTATTTAAAAATTATTTCTCATCTTATTTAATGTTGCATTCATATTACTATTAAATGAATAATTTGTTTTTGTATTCTTTTTACTATAATCATTATAATTCTTTGTTGGTTTTGTCTTATTTTTTTCATTTGCAATTAAAGGATATACCATGTCTCCTAATCTTTGTAATGCGACTAAGAAAATTTTAGAATACCCATTTAACGATATTTCACAATCTACTAATCTCTCTAAATATCTACCATAAGTTTGATCTTCAAATGGGATTGTTGTATATTTTACATTATCTTTATCAAACAGTGTATTTATATATGTTGATGCTGGATCATTATAACAAGAAATTCCTCCTATAACCATTTTGTCGGTTAACTTTCTTAATTTTAGTGTTTTATTTATTACTATTCTTAATTTATTTGGATTTAATATATTTTTATATTTCAATTCATTTAAAAAAGCCGTTAATGGTTGAATTGTAAGAATATCATATGTTTGTACTAAATATATCTCATGTGATTCTGCAAAATAATTGAAATTTGTGTCAAAATCACAATCCAATAATACTAAAGAATAATTTTTAGATAATGTATCTAATATGTTTTCATAATCATCTATACTTGGATTTTCACCTGGCAATGTAGTATATACAGTAAGATTTTTACTTACTTGAATGCCATCTGCCACACCACTTCTAAGTCCATCAATACATCTAAAAGACTTTTCTCTTAATGCATCTTCGTTTAGAGTATAAATGTAATATGCATTTTTATTTTTTGTTAAATCCAATATTGCTGTTTTTATTCCTTTATTAGATAATAAAACCGCTAGATTATTTACTAAGAATGATGTTCCATTTTTTGATGTTCCAACAAATGATACAATTTTGCAATCGCTTGTTACTAAATTAGATGTTACTGTGTTTTCATTTTGAATACTATTTGCAACAGTATTAATAGAATTTGAACCTTGTATTTGATTGTTTTTATTGAAGTATTCAAACGAATTACTGTAATTGTTCATCTCGCTATTAGTTAAATTTTGAGTATTATTTTGTTGCAAATCTCCGCCTAGGTATCCGCCATTTTCTTCATATTCATTCTTTTCTTCAGGTTTGTTTTTCTCCTGAGATTCTACAATTTCATTATTGTTAAAACTCTCCATACCTGGTAATTGAGGCATTTCATTGTTTTCAAATAAATCATTGTTAAAATCTCTTTTAAAGAAATCAACAGGCTTATTCTCTACTGGCTGCTCAAACTTTGGTTCTGGAGTTTCATCTTCAAATCCAGGTAGCATTACATCATCTGAATTTTGTTCTTGAACATTTGAAGATACTTGATTGTTTAAATCAAATAAATTTATATCATCATCTTCTTCTGGCTCTGGCAATGTAACAGCTTCTGGCTCAACTGTTTCCTCTGATTCAACTATCTTTTTAGGTCTACCTCTGCCTTTTTTTACTTTTGCTTCTTCCATAGCAATTTCTTCAGGTGTTTTTTCTTTTCTTGGTCTTCCACGCCCCTTCTTTACTGGTTGAACTGGTTCAGTTTGATTACTTTCTTCATTTTCTGGCATTGTATTTGTTTCTTGTCCGAACTGTTGAAGCTTCAAATTTGTATTGCCTTGTTGCAATGTTATTGGTTGTACATATTCTTGTTCAATTGACTTAGGCTCCACATATTCAGGTACTGGATTATTTTTAGTACTTGGCTGATTGTTTGCTGGTGTTTCTTCAAACAATGAAGAAAATACATCATTATTTTGCTCAATTCTTGGCATTGTACTACTATTTCGTTCTACACTAGGTATTGTAGAATTCATTGAATTTAATTTATCTTGTTTTGCTGTAGTATATGCTTTTTTTACATTTTGCATATTTATTGCAGATGGAATTACTACCGGCTTTGTAAGTTTTGCTTTTTGTAATTCTTTATCAATAAGTTCAATTTTATTTACATTCTTACTCTCTATATTTTTTGTAGTAATTTTCTTTCCTGCTTTTCCCTTAGCTGCAACTTGATTTTTTACGCTTCCAATCATAACCTGTTGATATTTTGGACATCTTTCTTCAAGAACAGCTCTAACATTCAGTGGCAAATATTTTGTAATTAATTTAAGCTGAGTGTCTGTATATTGTTCAGCAATCTCTTCAAAACTTTTTACATATAAATCTTCATTTTTTCCTAGCTTTTTATAGTGATTTAATATGTGCTGAATCTCTTCTTCTTTTACAGTATCCATGTTTGAATCTGTATATTCTACTTCTTCTCCATCTATACCATAGTACACTTTAGCTTCTTTTTTAGTACGTGGCATATTGATAAGTTTACATACATTATCAATTCTTCTATCTTGTCCTATAAGGACATTGTAGATTCCCATACTAAATAACTTTGCAAGCAATGAATCACGTCTTTCACGTCTATCTGTTGCAATTAAAATAATAGGAATATCTCCCTCTCTACTATTAGAAGCTTCATCACTTATACTATCTAATTTATCATATAAGAAATTATCTATAACCTCATAATTATTATTTGCATAAGGTTCCAAATCTTCTCCTATAACTATTCTGTCATAAGACTTATCCTTTTGTAACTCTTTTATTATCGCGTTGAAAAAATACACATTTTTCCCTGAAATTATTTCTTTGTACATAGACTGATATTTTTTTGTGATAGCCTCTGAAATCTTTTCATTATTTACTGCGAATAAAACTCTCATTAGTTTAACCCCTCCAACCTTTTACAACTATTGCAAATACAAGTGGCAATACTTGGCATATTACTACTATTGTAACACTTGCAATCATTAAAGCAAAACCTTTATCTCTTACGTCTAATTTTTTTAGCCCAATTATGTATTGATAAATTGCTGCTATTATTATAGCCACAAAACCAAATGGAATACTATAAACTCTTATTTTATTTAATAAAAACGCTGTTAATCCATACGCATCAGAACCATAGGCTTCTTTGTATTCTTCTAACGTTTTCAATTCTTTATCTTTTATTTCAATTATTTTTCCAGTTGTACTTTGAGCTACTTCGTTAACTTGACTTGTTGCGTAAACAGATGTACATCCCATTAATAAAAACAAGATAGATATGATTGCTATTACTTTTTTCATTTAATTATCCCTCTTCCTTTATTTATTCTTATTTCTATATAAATTACATCTAATATTCTACACTAGAATGAAAAAAATAGCAAGAA
>ERZ779956.872-NODE-872-length-14995-cov-3.933936_pt1 | contig 14995 bp, 9 predicted proteins | sample MGYA00511940_ERZ779956 | MGnify/ENA primary metagenome ERZ779956 (study PRJEB29588, sample SAMEA2154992) | human gut metagenome | biome: human gut; feature: human-associated habitat; material: faeces | place: Denmark | collected 2008/2010 ...
TTTTTCATTTTCTTTACTTTTAAAACGTAATACAATCAATTGCTTTATTAAAACGTTGCAAAGGTATGTACTTTTTGAATATGTTGTTCTCGAAACCCCAACTTTTTTTATATTTTTTTTGGAGCTTCGGCTGTTTTTATCCCTATCTATATGTTTTACAACATATTAATCTTCGGCAATGCTGTTGTATAAGTATCTCTTGATACTTCTTTTGGGCGTTTTCTCAAATTCTGTCGGATAAAGTTGGATTTGGCTTACTTTTTCGTAGGCTGCCACGCTGTTATTCAGATTTTTGAGATTCTCATCCATAATGGTTTTGAGGTTGTCCGGCTGGTTCAACCCTAAAGAATCCAAGGCTTCATAGTCGGCATAAACCAGTGCTACCAGTCTTTTATTCCGTTCGATGACAAGACTTTCCAGGACGAAAGGCATGTTGTTGAGCCGTGCTTCTATCTCTTCGGGGAAGATATTCTGTCCACTGGAACTGAGAATCATGGTCTTGCTGCGTCCGCGTATGTATAGGTTGTTGTCGTCGTCCAGTGTACCCAAGTCGCCGGTGCGAAGCCATCCGTCTTCGGTGAAGACTTCTTTGGTGGCTTCGGGGTTTTTGTAATAACCCGTCATCACGTTCTCGCCACGTACTTGTATTTCGCCGAGTTTGTCGTCCGGGTTTTCCTTGTAGATACGGGCTTCCATGATGTCGAGTACCCGTCCGGAGGAAGTCGGGACGAATTCATTCCAGGGAGCATAGCTGATGAGAGGGGCACATTCAGTCATGCCGTAGCCGATGGTGAAGGGGAACTTGATGCGATGGAAGAATTCTTCCACTTCCGGGTTCATGGCTGCGCCTCCTATGATGACTTCCTTGAAACGTCCGCCCAGTGCGTCAATCAGTTTCTTGCGGATTTGCCCGTATATCTGTCCGTCGAGCAAGGGAATGCTGAGCGCCCATTTCATGGTCTTTTTGTTGATGATGGGCTGTATGACATTCTTGTATATCTTTTCAATGACAAGGGGGACGGTGATAATCAGGTTGGGTTTCACTTCCTCGAAAGCTTTCATCAGAATCTTTGGGGAAGGCACTTTTCCCAACAGTGTGACGTGTGTGCCGACGGCCGTGGCGGTAAGGAAATCGAATGCGCAGCCGTATGCATGTGCCAAAGGCAGGAAAGAGAGCACTTTGTCCCCTTTCTTCAGCAGCTCGGTACGTATGCCGAAGGTGACGTTGCCGGCCAGGTTGTTTCCCGTCAGCATGACGCCCTTACTGAATCCGGTGGTGCCCGAGGTATAATTCAGCAGCATGACCTTGTCGTTGGAAAGGTCCGTGTAAACGATGTCTTCCTTGCGGAACCCGTTCGGGTAGGTCGCTTCCATTTCATCGCCCAGATGCTTGAGGAAACGCTGGATGGTTTCGCCGTCCCGCTGATACAGACAGCGGAAGTCGCTCAGCGAGAACACACCGCGAAGTCCAGTAAGCCGTTCTTCTTCCAGATGTTCCCAAATGGCATCGCTGGTGAAGAGGAACGTTGATTCGGAGTGGTTTACGATATGATGGACATCATTGGGGTTGAAGTCTTGCAGAATGGGGACTACGATACCACCGTAGGTGATGGTGGCCATATAGGCGATGCACCAGCGGGCATTGTTCTTGCCGATGACGGCTATCTTGTCGCCGCGGCGCAGTTGGCAGTACTTGAAAATAAGATGCAGTCTGGCTATTTCTTGTGCCACTTCGCCATAAGTATAGCTCTCATTTTCTCCATAGTTGGTATAGCAGGGGAGGTCCCAATTCTCGCGGAAACTATGCTCGTATAGTTTGATAAAGTTCTCTTGTATCATTGCACAAATTTTAGTTGAGTGTGCAAAAGTAGGAAAAATAGATTAATAATGTATATATTTGCAGCATAAATGTGTTTATAAGCTCATGATAGATACCAATATATTTCAAGATAAGACGGCGGTTTACTATACGTTGGGGTGCAAACTGAACTTCTCGGAGACCTCTACTATCGGTAAAATTTTGCGGGAAGCGGGCGTACGTACGGCGCGCAAGGGTGAGAAAGCGGATATTTGTGTAGTGAATACCTGCTCGGTGACGGAAGTGGCGGACAAGAAGTGCCGCCAGGCCATCCACAAACTGGTGAAGCAACATCCGGGTGCATTTGTCGTGGTGACCGGTTGCTATGCCCAGCTGAAACCGGAGACGGTGGCAAAGATAGAAGGTGTGGACGTCGTGCTGGGAGCCGAGCAGAAGAAGGACCTGCTCCACTACCTGGGCAATCTGCAGAAGCACGAGACCGGCGAGGCCTACACTTCCGCTTTGAAGGATATACGTTCGTTTGCCCCGTCTTGTTCGCGTGGCGACCGGACACGCTTCTTCCTGAAAGTGCAGGACGGCTGCGATTATTATTGTTCCTATTGCACCATTCCCTTTGCCCGCGGACGTAGCCGTAACGGCCGGGGTTCTATGGTGGAGCAGGCCAGCCAGGCGGCTGCCGAAGGTGGAAAGGAAATTGTATTGACCGGCGTCAATATCGGAGACTTCGGCAAGTCTACCGGTGAGACTTTCTTCGACTTGGTGAAGGCGCTGGACGAGGTGGAAGGCATTGAGCGTTACCGCATATCCTCCATCGAGCCGAATCTGCTGACAGATGAAATCATAGAATACGTGTCCCGTTCCCGGCGTTTCATGCCTCATTTCCATATACCGCTGCAGTCGGGCAGTGACGAGGTGCTGAAGCTGATGCGACGCCGTTACGATACCGCCTTGTTTGCCTCGAAGATAAAGAAGATAAAGGAAGTGATGCCCGATTCCTTTATAGGGGTAGACGTGATTGTGGGTACCCGTGGAGAGACGGAGGAGTATTTCGGGCAGGCTTATGAGTTTATCAAGAGTCTGGACGTGACGCAGCTCCATGTCTTCAGCTATTCGGAGCGTCCCGGCACGCAGGCCTTGAAGATAGACCACGTGGTGGCACCCGAAGAAAAGCACCGCAGGAGCCAGCAATTGCTGGAGCTTTCGGACGAAAAGACCCGTGCTTTTTATGCGCGCCATATCGGGCAGACGATGCCGGTGTTGCTGGAACGTCCCAAACCCGGACTGCCGATGCACGGCTTCACTCCCAATTATATCCGTGTGGAAGTCCCTCATGATGCTGCTTTGGACAACCAGCTCGTGTCTGTGCGCCTGGGCGATTTCAATGCCGACGGCACCGCACTCTTGGGAGTAATGGAATGAGGAATGCCGCCTTTGCAACAAATAACTCATAACTTATAACTCATAACTGACGAAGTGAAATCAAAAATTGTCTATTGGTTGACTTATGCGGGCATGTGGCTTGTGGCACTTCTGCCTTTCCGGGTGCTTTATGCATTGTCTGACGGGCTGTACTTCCTGATGCGCCACGTCGTGCATTATCGGAAGAAAGTCGTTCGCCGCAACCTTCGCAATTCCTTTCCGGAGAAGTCGGAAACCGAATTGATGGAGATAGAGCGCAAGTTCTACCATTATATCTGCGACTATATGCTGGAAGAGGTGAAGATGCTGCGCATGTCTTTCGAGGAGCTCTGCCGCCGGATGAAGTATGATAATAAGGAAGAATACCTTGCCATGATAGAGAAGCATGGAGGCATTGTACTGTTGATTCCCCATTATGCCAATTTTGAGTGGATTATAGGCATGGGGGCCATCATGCATCCGGGCGACATCCCGGTGCAGGTGTACAAACCGCTAAGCAATAAGTATCTGGACGAGATGTTTAAGCATATCCGCGCCCGGTTCGGAGGATACAATGTGGCGAAACATTCCACGGCACGCGAAGTGATAAAGCTTCGCCGTGAAGGCAGGCGGATAGCCATCGGCCTGATTACAGACCAGTCGCCCAACCGCAGCGAGGCCCATTATTGGACCACTTTCTTGAATCAGGACACCGTGTTCATGGATGGCGCCGAGCGCATTGCCAAGCTGATGGACTTCCCCGTCTTTTATTGTGAATTGGAACGGACATCCAGAGGATATTGCAAAGTGCTTTTCGACTTGGTTACCGAAACTCCCAAGCAGACGGCGGATGGCGAGATAACCGAGTGCTTCGCCCGTCGTCTGGAGCAGACCATCCGGCGCGAACCGGCTTATTGGTTCTGGTCTCATAAACGCTGGAAAAATAAACGAAAAGAATCTGTGCAACATGGATAAGATTGCTGTTGTCATATTGAATTGGAACGGATGTGATATGCTCCGTTCCTTCCTTCCCTCTGTTGTGCGTTTTTCGGAGGTGGATGGTGCTGTGGTGTATGTGGCGGACAATGGCTCTACGGATGCTTCCGTGGCAATGCTCCGTCGCGAGTTTCCTTCTGTGCACTTGATTCTGTTGGAAGAGAACCACGGTTTTGCCGACGGATACAATCTGGCATTGAAGCAGGTGGAGGCAGAATATGTAGTGCTGCTCAACTCCGATGTAGAGGTCACCGAGCACTGGCTTGTCCCGTTGGCAGAGTATATGGATGCCTATCCGGAGACGGCCGCTTGCCAGCCGAAGATACGCAGTTGGCGTAACAAGGGGCAGTTTGAATATGCCGGAGCTGCGGGAGGTTTCATCGACCGCTATGGCTATCCCTTCTGCCGCGGCCGTATTATGGGCGTGGTAGAAGAGGACAAGGGGCAATACGACACGGTGATACCCATTTTCTGGGCTACGGGGGCGGCTCTGTTCATCCGTCTGGCAGACTACCGGGAAGCGGGTGGGCTGGACGGACGTTTTTTTGCCCACATGGAGGAGATAGATTTATGTTGGCGGCTTCGTGCCCGTGGCAGACAGTTGGCATGTATACCGCAGAGTGTGGTATTTCATGTGGGAGGGGCCACTTTGAAGAAGGAGAATCCGCGCAAGACCTTCCTCAATTTTCGTAATAACCTTGTCATGCTTTATAAGAATCTGCCGCAGGAGGACTTGGCGTCCGTGATGCGTGTACGTGCGGTGCTCGATTATGTGGCTGCGTTCAGTTTCATGCTGAAAGGCCAGTTACCCAATGCTTTGGCCGTATTCCGTGCGCGCCGTGCCTACCACTCCCTCCGCACTTCATTAGCAGCGTCCCGCAAAGAGAATCTGAAAAAAACTACGCTTGCCGTAATACCGGAACGGACAAAAAACAGTATATTGGCGCAGTTTTATTTGCATGGAAAGAAATTCTTTTCCCAATTGTAGGAACTGTTGCCTTTTATAATTGTTCAATCTATTAAAGGTTTTGAATTATGGAAAAACTAGTTAGAAAAATCGGATTAGTGGCACACGACGCCATGAAGAAAGACCTCATCGAGTGGGTACTGTGGAACTCGGAATTGCTGATGGGGCATAAATTCTATTGTACGGGCACCACGGGTACCCTTATCCTCGAAGCCCTCCGGGAGAAACATCCTGATGTGGAGTGGGATTTCACTATCCTTAAATCCGGTCCTTTGGGCGGTGACCAGCAGATGGGCTCGCGCATTGTGGACGGAGAGATTGACTATCTTTTCTTTTTCACCGACCCGATGACCCTTCAGCCGCACGATACGGATGTGAAGGCGTTGACCCGCCTTGCCGGTGTGGAGAACATCGTGTTCTGCTGCAACCGCAGTACGGCAGACCATATCATTTCCAGCCCGTTGTTTGTCGACCCGACGTATGAACGCACTGTTCCCGATTATAGCAACTACACCAAGCGGTTTGCAAATAAGCCGGTGGTGGCCGAAGCGGTGGAATCGGCAAAGAAGCGGAAACGGAAAAAATAAGGATGAAACTCGGTTCTACTGGGCATTCTTAATCTATCGCTACCCTTCGTTCATGGACAGCCCACACTGGTGCGATAGCCCACCCTTGCCGTTTGAAGTCATAGAGTTGCACAATAATGGTGTTGGTGAATCTGCCCATTCTATGTCGTTGAGGTATTGGTAGGGGAAGCGGAACTCTGTGAGGTTTATTTTCAATAGTTCATTCCTTCTGAAGTCTGCATAGTTGTATGGGTTTGTAAAGTCGTAAGGGGTGGGCAGGTAGAGGGCATTTCTTCAATGAAACTCGGAGCTGTATTTGATAGCAAGCGGCCGGTAGCAGGAAGAGAGCGACGATGGGGAGTAATGCCAGTCGTTGTATAGCGTTTCTCATTGACTTTTTGTTGATGATGGGGCAAAGGTACGGAATATTGGTATCAATGGTCGTATTCTACGGCAGAAAAGTTGCTGCATGCTCACTGCAGAACTTCTGTATACATTTTGCAGTGCTACTGCATATCTGTTGCAGCGTTACTGCAAAGCTGTTGCAGTACTACTGCAAATATATGTGCAGTGTTACTGCAAACCGTTTGCAGCGCCACTGCAAAAAGCATGCAGTGTCTTTGCAGTGGGAAGTGTCTGTGTATCAGTAGTGAATGGGGTGATTCGGCAATCTGTCATTCTCCGCGGCGTTGGCATATTTCCACTCCTGCAGCCTCTATATCCGCGCCCATCGGTGGATTGCGCTTTGCCAGCTTGAGGGTTATTTCCTCTATCTGTGGGAAGTCGTGGAACAATCGGTTTATAATTCGCCCGCATACATGTTCCAATAGTTTGGAAGGAATGTCCATCTCTGCCTTCACAGCTGTATGTACATCGGCATAGCTCACGGTGTCGGCTACGTCGTCCGTTTCTGCCGCACGCCGGATATCAACTTGCAGGCGCAGGCTGACGGTAAACTCATTGCCTACCACGGTTTCTTGTTCACCCACGCCGTGATGGGCGAAGAAGCGAAGCGTGTCAAGGAAAATATAACTGGTCATTACTTGTAGATTGTTTTCTGCAAACTTACTGATATTTTGTGGTACGGGCAAATCAGTATCCGGTTATTACGATTCAGGTTGCGGATTGTATTCTGTAAAATATAAAAATAGCGCGAAATTGTTTTTTATAGAATACAATTATGTGAGGGTCGGAATAAACTTATCGAACTATTTTAGGCACGGAATTATACGAGTTATCACGGTTGCTTTCAATATTATCCGTGATTGTCCATGTAATCCGTGCCTAAAATAATACTTTGCTAAGAATCCTTTCTTATCTTCCGGTGCTTTCTATCATGCACCTTATTTTCTCGTTCAAGCTTTCTGCCTTCATCAGTTGTTCCAGTGTCAGGTGCATGCGCCAGCGCCAGTAGTGCCGCGGGTTGGCAGGAATATTGATGCGTTCTTCCTGCACGTTCGGGTTGCGCCATTTGCCGTCCATGGACATCCAGTCTTGCAGGGAGAGGATGCAGAGGATGGAGTTGCTATGGAGGTGATTGCGAACCACTTCTTCGCAGAGCTCCGGCGTGGCCGTTGCCGGTGCGGCACCGTAGTGCCCGAGCATGGTGTTGTAGTAACGCTGCGTCTGTTGGAAGTCTTCTTCCCACCAGCCGCGCAGGGTAGACATGTCGTGCGTGGAGATGGTGCAGACCGAACGGTATGGATACCAGTCTGTGTGGCCGAATTCTTGTTTCGGGTCTTTCGGCATACGTTGTATCTCCAGGGAAAGGATACGCAGGTCGTTCATCACCCATGCCACGCAATCGGGAATCATGCCTAAGTCCTCACCGCATACCAGCATGCGCGTGGACTGTGTCAGTTGCGGCAGTTTCTTCATGGCTTGCTGTCCCCAGAAGTCGTTGTGGCGGTGATAGTAGTACTGGTCATACAGCCGGTTGAAGGCAGCCTTTTCCCAATCGTTCAGTGCGCGGTAGATGTAGTCGTGCTGCACGCCGATGCGCGGATGGTATTCGTGCGGATTGTTGCGGTCGGGCACGAACAGCACATCGCTGATAAGGGCGTAAAGCCCGTCACGAATCCAGATGCTGTCATCGTCCGTTTTTCCGGCAAAGTAGGCTTCCACCTTGCGCTGGGTGTCGAACTCGGGACGCATGCGGTAAACCTCCCACGCGTCTGTCGGCTCTATGAAGGTCTGTTTCACATAGTCTGTATGCGGGCCGAAGATTTGTCCGAGGAAGTACTCATGGATATAGGGCTTCAGGAAGAAGTCTTCGCGGAATGCCAGCCCGTAGCTTTCTATCTCCTCGCGCGTCATGGGCAGGGCGGGGACGAATTGTCCCAACAGCCCGTGTACGGCGTGCATCGGTATCTCCCAAATGCGGAAGAAGCCGAGGATGTGGTCTATGCGGTAGGCATCGAAGTATTCTGCCATTTTGTGGAAACGTTTCATCCACCAGGCATAACCGTCTTTTTCCATGACATCCCAGTTGTAGGTGGGGAGGCCCCAGTTCTGTCCGTTCACGGAGAAGTCGTCGGGCGGTGCGCCGGCTTGTCCGTTCAGGTTGAAGTAGTGGGGTTCCTTCCAGGCTTCCACACTGTTGCGGCTGATGCCGATGGGGATGTCGCCTTTCAGCACTACGCCGTTGGCGCGCGCATGTTCGGTGGCGGCAAGCAGTTGCAGGTGCAGATTGAACTGGATGTAGTAGTAGATGGCAATATGCGGATAGTCGGCAGAGTCCGGCCGGCACAATGTCTCTATCTCCTTGGCATCGTAGGTGGCATACTTGGGCCACTCGCGGAAATTCGGGGTCTTGTAGGCATCACGCAGGTAGCTGAAGACGGCATATGGCTGCAACCATTCCTTGTTGGCTTCGTAGAAATTACGGAAAGCATCCGATGCCAGCACCTTTTCCCCTTCCTGCTTGAAGATGAGGTGGAAGTATTCCCACTTTGTCTTGTTCACAGCTTCGTAGTCCACGGCGGGCAGGGCATTCAGTTCCTTCTGGCGTTTGTTGAATTCGGCCATCACCTTCTTGTCCTTCAAGCTGCCCAACTGCTTCAGGTCGGCGTACATGGGATGGAAGGCATAGATGGAGATGCTACTGTAAGGGTAGGAGTCTGTCCAGGTATGCGTCATGGTAGTGTCGTTGATGGGCAGAATCTGCACCGCCTTCTGATTGGTGGCAACTGCCCAGTCAATCATGCGCTTCAAGTCGCCGAAATCGCCTACACCGAAGCTTTTCTCGGAGCGCAGGGAGAATACGGGTACGGCTACTCCGGAACCTTTCCATGCAGGAAGATTGAAGTATACATAACGGTCGCCGACAGCCAGCGTTTCGTTGGCGGCTATCTGCGGGTCGGCCATATAGCGGTTGGGATTGTTCTCCCAGGCCACGGCACGGCGCTCTTTCTTGTTGTAAAGGACGAATTTATACTCTAGCGGGAAGCTGATTTTGCCGGCATCCACTTCTACCTGCCATTCGGGGAAGTCGATGTCGCTCATAAGGGCAGCTTTGTCCGGGTTCCAGTCACCCAGCGCCTTCTGGTTTCCGCAGAGTGCCAGGCAATGGTCACTGTCTATGCAGGGGGCGTACGCCTTTATCAGCAACCCCTTTTTGTAGCTTTTCGGGGCGGCACTGCGTTCGCGATGCGCCAGCAGGGATTCTGTGAAAGCGGATGTATAAAAATACTGCTGCTCGGGCAGATTCTTCCAACAATCTTCTATGCGGTAAACTTTCTTCGGATTGTCTGCAACGTGCAGGATGCGTGGCAGGCTGTTCCACTCTGTCCGTATGGTTCTGCCATCTCGATAGATGTGGTAACTGTATTCGACGCTTCCATTACCGGGAATCTGGATATCCACTTCCGCGGTCCAGTGAATGCCGTCTACAGTGTGCAGGGGGGTGGCTTTGTTGGGCTGGTTGTTGCCAAGTTCCGGGATGGAACCCAGGACTCTGACTTCTTCACCCCAGCTGGTGCGATACTCGATATTGAATATTAGTGTCATATTATATTAGATTTAGAAATAGCAATAGCTGCAATGATTATGCAAGTATAGAAATTATTCCTCATAATCATGCAGCTACCGTTATCTAAGTCATTTAAATTCCTATGCAAACGTTTGTGCTTGCCGTGGGATTATCCACAGCGAGAAGCTCCGCACGTCTTGCAGATGAGGCAACCTTCTTGGTAAACCAGTGTTTCGTTACCGCAGTTGGGGCATTTCTTGCCTTTGGCTTCCGTGCCGTCCTGGATGTATTTCTTCAGGGCGCGTTCCACACCGTTCTTCCAGGTGTTGATGTTTTCGCTGTCCAGTTGCAGTGAACCTACCAGCTTGATGACCTGCTCGATAGGCATGCGGTAGCGCAATACACCGGAAATCAGCTTGGCATAGTTCCAATACTCTTTGTTGAACTTCTCGGACAGACCCTCGATGGTGACTTTGTATCCGCGCTTGTTCTCGAACTGGAAGTCGTAACGCTTGTTTCCGTGCTCATCCACATTCTTGATGATGTGGCCCGACACCACATTCTTCGGCAGGATGATGCCTTCATCATCATCCAGCACACCGGTGAATATTTCGTAGGGATGATTGTCCAGCAAGCCGACGAATGCCACCCATTTCTCCTTGTTGTTCTGGAAGCGGACAACGTCTGCATCCAATATTCTAGGACGTGTTTCAACGACCGTAGGCGGTTTGCACGGGGGAAGTTCGGACTTCTTGTCACTCTTGGTAGAGATGAGCACGCCGGAACGCGAACCGTCGCGGTAAACCGTACAGCCCTTGCAGCCGGATTTCCATGCTTCTACATACAGACGGTTCACGAGGTCTTCGTCTACGTCGTTCGGCAGGTTGATGGTTACGCTGATAGAGTGATCCACCCATTTTTGGATACGTCCCTGCATCTTGACTTTCATCAGCCAGTCCACGTCGTTGGAGGTTGCTTTATAATAAGGTGATTTCTCTACCAGGGCATCCACTTCTTCCTGCGTGTAGCGTTTGGCGGGGTTGTATCCTTGTGCTTCCATCCAAGTCACGAACTTGGGGTGGAACACGATATATTCTTCAAAGGCATCTCCGGTTTCGTCGATGAAGTCCACATGGACGTTCGTATCGTTGGGATTCACTTTGCGGCGGCGCTTGTACACGGGCAGGAATACGGGCTCGATACCGGAGGTGGTTTGAGTCATCAGGCTGGTGGTGCCGGTCGGGGCGATGGTCAGACAGGCAATGTTGCGGCGTCCGTACTTCTTCATCTCCTCGTACATTTCCGGGTCAGCTTCACGCAGGCGGTTGATGAACGGGTTGTTCTTTTCGCGTTCTGTATCGTATACCTCGAATGCGCCGCGCTCTTTGGCCATTTCTATGGAGGAGCGATAGGCGTTGAGTGCCACCGTCTTGTGTACTTTCTCCGAGAACTCGGTTGCCTCTTCAGTACCATAACGCAATCCCAGGGCGGCAAGCATGTCGCCTTCTGCCGTGATACCTACACCGGTACGGCGGCCTTGGGCGCTTTTCTTGTAAATCTTCTGCCACAAAACGCGTTCTGTATGTTTTACGTCTTCACTTTCGGGGTCGGCATCTATCTTGCTCATGATGCGCTCTATCTTCTCCAGTTCAAGGTCGATGATATCGTCCATGATGCGTTGGGCCAAAGCTACATGCTTCTTGAATAGCTCAAAGTCAAAGTAGGCGTCCGGCTTGAACGGATTGACCACGTATGAGTAAAGGTTGATGGCGAGCAGACGGCAGGAGTCGTACGGGCACAGTGGAATTTCGCCGCATGGATTGGTGGATACGGTACGGTAGCCCAGGTCTGCATAGCAGTCGGGCACGGATTCCTTTAATATGGTATCCCAGAACAATACACCGGGTTCTGCCGATTTCCATGCATTGTGCACAATCTTTTTCCATAATGCGGATGCGTCAATGTCTTTTTGAAATGCCGGCTCTGTGGCGTCAATCGGATATTGCTGTGTATATGGTTTGCCTTCGATGGCGGCCTGCATGAAGTCGTCGGTCAGTTTTACGGAAACGTTGGCTCCGGTCACTTTGCCCTCAGTCATCTTGGCATCGATGAAGGCTTCCGAGTCGGGGTGTTTGATGGATACGCTGAGCATCAGTGCGCCGCGGCGTCCATCTTGAGCTACTTCGCGTGTAGAGTTTGAATAGCGTTCCATGAAGGGAACCAAGCCGGTGGAGGTCAGTGCCGAGTTCTTTACCGGTGAACCTTTCGGACGGATATGGGATAAGTCGTGTCCCACGCCGCCACGGCGTTTCATCAGCTGTACTTGTTCTTCGTCTATCTTGAAGATGGCACCATAAGAATCCGCTTCGCCGTCCACACCGATAACAAAGCAGTTGGACAGAGAGGCTACCTGATAGTTGTTTCCGATTCCGGTCATCGGGCTTCCTTGCGGAACAATGTACTTGAAGTGGTCGAGTAAGCCGAAAAGTTCCTCTGAACTTAATGGATTGGGGTACTTGGCCTCAATGCGGGCTACCTCATTGGCTATTCGCCAATGCATGTCTTCCGGAGACTTTTCGTAAATATTTCCGAAAGAATCTTTGACTGCATATTTGTTTACCCAAACTCTGGCAGCCAACTCGTCGCCTTGGAAGTATTTTAAAGATTCTCCGTAGGCTTCGTCATAAGAATAATTTTTCTTTTCCACAATGTTGTATCTCTTAGGATTAGTTACAAATAAGTAAAGTTGTAGAAGTTGTACTTATCGTTAACAAATGCATTTGCAAAGCTATGAATGTTTTTCAACTTGGCAAAATTAAAATGAATGTTTTTATCAACCGATGTATAGTTTTCTATTGATTGCTATTAATTTATTGGTTTATAATGTTTTAATGATTTGAGTAAACGAATAAGTTTTCCAAAATGGAATTTATTAACAACTTGTTGGGCTGAAAGGTTCTCGGTTTAGTCGAACATAAGGTTACTTTTATCTGCTCGTAGAGATAATAATTGTTCATTTCTTGTTGAAAAGATGTATTTTATTCCGGATATATGATGATAAAAAAAGTGTGAACTCTTGAATGAATTGTTCGTGGATTACATTATCTTTGCAAAAAAAGAAAGAATGGAAAGCTTGAAACAAAGGAGAACAATCCGAAAATACCAGCAGAAGGATATTTCTGCTGATTTGTTAAATGATTTGCTTGAAACCTCTTTCCGGGCTTCTACAGTCGGGAACATGCAGGTTTATAGTGTGATTGTGACGCGTGATGCAGAGCGTAAAGCCAAACTGGCGCCTGCACATTTCAATCAGCCGATGGTTCGGACGGCGCCGGTAGTGCTTACTTTCTGCATAGATTTGCGCCGCTTCAGCAAGTGGTGTGAGCAACGTAAGGCTGAGCCGGGATACAACAACTTTGAGTGGTTTGTGACGGGGGCTGTCGATACCTTGCTGGTGGCACAGACTTTTTGTGTGGCTGCCGAGGAGAAGGGGTTGGGCATTTGCTATCTGGGAACTACCACTTACAACCCTCAGATGATTGTCGAAGCGTTGGAGTTACCGGAATTGGTGTTTCCCATCACGACAGTCACAGTGGGATGGCCTGCCGAACAGCCGGAACAAGTGGACCGTTTGCCGCTGGAGGCCATTGTACACGAAGAGGTTTATCATGATTATACTCCTCAGGACATTGACCGGTTGTATGCCTATAAAGAATCGCTTCCTGAGAACAAGCAGTTCATCTTGGAGAACAATAAGGAAACGCTGGCGCAGGTCTTTACAGATGTGCGTTATACGAAGAAAGACAGTGAGGCAATGTCGGAGAATCTTTGGAAGATAATGAAAAAGCAGGGATTTTGAAAATTAAGGATTAGGGATAAGGGGTTAAGCTAATGCATACTTAGCTGCATTTAATCCCTTATCCTTTATTCTTATCCTTTTTTCAGTGCGGCTTGAATCTCGTCGATTTCCGCACGGAATGATTTGTCCACCTCTTTCAGTTCTTTGATGGTTTTACATGCATGCAATACGGTGGCATGGTCTTTATGTCCAATTAGCGCACCGATTTTTGCAGTAGAGAAGTCTGTATGGTTTTTGGCTAAATACATGGCTATTTGTCGTGCTTGCACCACTTCCCGCTTTCTGGATTTTGTGTGGATGGTGGCAGTTTCCAATCCGAAGTGCTTGCATACGGTGTTGATGATTTCATCGACAGTCACTGCCTTGCTTTCGCTGTTCACTACCTTGCGGACGATACGTTGCGTCAGTTCCAGGTCTATTTCTTTATTGTATATGGTGGAATGCGCCATAATGGAAATGACGATGCCCTCCAGGTCACGTACACTGTCGCCCACGTTCTCTGCAATATAGTCAATCACTTCCTGGGGGAACTGCAGGCCGTCACGGTGTATCTTGTTGCGCAGAATGTTCTTGCGGAGTTCTACGGTAGGTTTCTCCAGCTCAGCCACCATTCCCCATTTAAAACGTGTAATCAGACGCTCTTCCATGCCCTGCAGCAATACCGGTGCACGGTCGGAAGTGAGGATGAGCTGCTTGCCGTTCTGATGCAGATGGTTGAAGATATGGAAGAATGTATTCTGCGTTTTGGTCACGCCGGCAAATTCCTGAATATCATCAATGATTAGAATATCAATGGTCTGGTAGAAGTTGATGAAGTCGTTAGTCGTATTGTTACGTACGGAATCGGTGTATTGCACTTGGAATAGGTGTGCAGATACATACAATACCCTTTTCTCCGGGTATAGTTCCTTGATTTTGGTTCCGATAGCATTGGCAAGATGGGTTTTGCCTACACCTGATACTCCGTATAGGAACAGCGGATTGAAGATTGTTTTAGCCGGATTGAGAGCGACAGCTTCTGCAACGCTGCGCGACAGCTTGTTGCTGTAACCTTCGATGAAGGTCTCAAAGTTGTATTCTGGATTAAGGTGCGGGTCAAGTTCGGGGACGGGAATCTGCGGAATCCTTTTGTCCATCACTTGTTTTTGCGGTATGATGGTACGCTGTGTAGACTCCAGGTCGACGGTTTTCCGCGAGCTCTTGTCCACCATTACGTTATACATCAATTTAGTTCCCTCACCAATGACCTTATAGAGAGTCTTGCGCAACAAATCAACAAATTTGTCCTCCAAAAACTCATAGAAGAACTGGCTGGGCACTTGTACGACCAGCGTTTTGTCTTCATATTTTAAAGGTATGATGGGAAGAAACCATGTTTTGTATGTCTGCTCCGGAACATTGTCTCTGATGATTTCAAGAC
>ERZ779956.883-NODE-883-length-14860-cov-7.226072_pt1 | contig 14860 bp, 7 predicted proteins | sample MGYA00511940_ERZ779956 | MGnify/ENA primary metagenome ERZ779956 (study PRJEB29588, sample SAMEA2154992) | human gut metagenome | biome: human gut; feature: human-associated habitat; material: faeces | place: Denmark | collected 2008/2010 ...
CCATAATTATATCCTCCGGCTCTCCAACCGGTTCCCTGGCTTCATCTGCAGCCTCTTCAGGTACTTCCCGTGACTCCTGCACTTCTTCTATAGCTTCTTCTATAGCCTCTTCCGGTGCTTCCTGCGGCTCCTGTACTTCATCCACAGTCTCATCTGCATAAAGCTCCTGCATATCCGGTTTCTGCTCTTCTTCAGGCTCCTTCACGGCAGCTTTCTGCTCTATAATATCAACCGGGACCTTCAAATACTCCTCCTCAAGAAGTTCCTTCGGAGTGACACCTGCATCCAGCTTTGGAATGACATCATTTAGTCTCTCCATGATGTCTCCTGCCTCCTGAAGTGCTCTTGCCTTAGCTGACTCAAGTTTCTGCTGCTCAGCCTCTTTAAGTGCAATTTCAGCCGCATGTCTGGTCTTTTCCCATTCTTCAAGCACATCCTGTATAGACATCTGTCCTGTAATCTGATGCTCAAGCTGAGTCTTTTCACTCATGACCATAGACATCTGTCCGTCAGCGTCTTCACCCAAAAGCTCTTTGAAATTCAACTTAAGTGAACCATCTATCTCTTCATCTGTAGCGATATGCTCTGTCTCTTCCGGCTGCTGTACATACTCTTCCTGCTCCTTTTCGAGCTTGAGATAAGGAATATCCTCAACTATCTTTTTGATGGTATCCATCGTATCAGCAACTTCATTCTTGCCCTTGGCCTCCATGATCTGCTGCATACCCTTGGCAATCTCCTGCTGTAAATTTACAGTATTGAACTTCTCCTGATTTACAGTAATCTGCGGAATAGTTACGTCATCATGCACTATCTCTCCGCCCTTTACCATCTCCATGGCACCTATCTCAATGACCTCAGCCTCATCCTTTATCTTAGCCGGCTTTTCCTTCTCTGCCTTGAATCGTCTGTACTTTTCCTCCTGAGCCTTGGTAAGTGGCTGATAAAGCATCTTAAGCTCCAGCGCACGCTCCACATATGGTCCGTCTCCGAACCACAGAATGAGCTCATCGCAGGCATCTATACACTTATCGGCTTTTCCGGCCTTGTGGTATAGATATGCAAGCTCGTATGCCCACTCCTCAGTGTATTCTTCATCCTTGTACTCTTCAAGAATAGTGATAAGCTCATCAAATGAAGCTCCCTGCCCTTTTTTGATGGCATATCTTAATACATACTTCATATCATCATGAGGCGCTATCTCAACAAACTCATCATAATACTCTGTAGCAGCATCATAATCACCCATCTTGATGGCAACCTCAGCCAGTCTGTATATAATCATCCTGCCGATTGGTGAACGGTCATAGGCCATTAAAAGTATATCCCTTGCATCCTGGTATCTTTCGGCCTTCTCGTAGATTTCGCCGATTTTAACGAGTGTATTTACATTTTTAATTTTGTTCCAATTTATGCTATCTGCAATCTCTGCTGCGCTCATATAGCCCTCCTCGGCGCTTAGGGCTTTTATCTGATCCAGCTTGAGATTGTATTCGTATTTATCCACTTATTTCACCTACTCGTATTTAAGCTTATTATTTTTGGTATCTACGCCTGTTGTCTTTGTATAATCCCTTGTGTCCTCAGGAAGCTTCTTTTTCCTGAGAGCATAATTAACAACTCTTTTCACAATATAGTATATCACAGCAAAGGTTGGAACACCAAGTAACATTCCAAGAAAACCAAACATTCCTCCGCCGATTAGTATGGCAAACATAACCCAGAAGGTCGAAAGACCGGTAGATGAGCCAAGTATCTTAGGCCCTATTATATTGCCATCCACCTGCTGCAGCACGACAATAAATATCAGAAGATAAAGCGCATGCCACGGACTCTGAATTACTACTATGAGTAACGATGGAATTGCACCGATAAACGGTCCGAATACCGGAATCACATTTGTGACGCCGATAATCACTGCAACGAGCACCGATGATGGAATCCTTAAAATCAGACATCCGAAATATGCAATCACACCTATAATCAGTGAATCTATAATCTTACCGCTTATGAAGCCTCCAAAAATCTCATTTGTCTTTCTGATCGTCTCAATGATGATATTGCCTGTCTTTGGCTTGCAGACAGCATATATTATCTTTTTGCTCTGTCCTGCGAGAGTCTCCTGAATACTCATCACATAGACCATCACGATTATTCCGATAATGAAATTGAGTAAACCTCTGACTACCGAAATCACACCGGTTGTAATCTGTGCAACATACTTCTGTGCCTCAGGAATCAGCTTTTCTGTGGCATAATCCTCAATGTAGTCGGTTGCATTCTGTAAACCTGTGCTCGCGAGCTCAGCAATTTTGCTGTCCCCGAAATTGCCGTTCTTTATCATGTTGATGAATGCCGCAACATCATTTGGCAGTGTCTTCATAAGTCCTGATATACTTGCTATGACAGAAGGCACAATAGCCGCAATGAGGAGCGAAATAATCGCTACAAGAATAATAACCGAGCCTGTGATTGCAAGAGCTCTTGAAACCTTTCGCAGCTTGCTTTCGCTTTTCATCTTTTTGGAAAGAAGCTTTTTAAAGCATCTTTCCAGACACAGCATGACAGGATTCATCAGGTATGCAAGCACAAGTCCCATTATAATGGGCATTGCTGCCGCAAGCAGCTTGCTCCATATGCCTGCAAAGCCCTCAAATCTGTACAGTGCAAAGAAAAACAGTATACTGACTGCAAACGTGACAAATACCATGACACCTATTCTGATCAGATGTGGCCATTCCTCACGCCCTGGGTGCGAATTCTGCTTCGCACCCTTATCTTCATTTATCTCAATGTTTGATTTTTTACCAGCTTTTCCGGTTTCTTCCATCGGATTAAACTCTCCTTATTTACGATTATAGTTGATGAGACATCCCTTTAATATTATCTCTCTTTCATCATCTGTGAGCTCACCCATCTTCAGTGTAAATGGCTTTAATTCACCATCCTTGACAACATATGCCTCAAACTCCGTCTTTGCATCCTCGATTTCCTTCTTGATTCCCGGAAGGAAGATATAGTCGAGGTTGTGGAACGGAAGCTCTCCCTCATCGATGATGAATGGAAGCATTCCCCAGTTGATAAGGTTTGAACGGTATCTCTTTGTGGCATACTCGTTTGCGATATTTGCCCAGCCTCCGAGTACCTTCTGGCAGCTGGCAGCCTGCTCTCTTGCTGAGCCGTCACCCGGCTTAACAGCAAAAATTGTGCTTCCGAAGCCCATATTCTCATGGCTTGCCTCAGGGAATTTTTTCTTTACTACTCCCATGATTTCAGCAACCTCAGGAACAGCCTTTCCTGCGCACTCACCACTCTCTATAGCCTTCTGGGCCTTCTGGATTTCCTTTGCTCTGCCTACATACTCAGGATCCTTTCTTGAAAGTGCGAACTCTGCAAGTCCAAGAGGGTTTGAACGATATGAAGATGTCTCTCCTGAAGGAATGAGCTCATCTGTTGTAGTAACAGGATCATGAATCTCTGAAACCACCTTAAGGAGCATATTCTCCGGAAGCGCACTCATTGCCGGCCAGTCCTTAATGTTTGGTCCGAACTGGATTTCAACTGAAGGATCTGCCACTCCATGGCTGTCAAATACACGGTTCTCATATATAGTCTTGTCAAAGAAATATTTTGGCTTTGTAAAGTTGACATCAATATCCGCTGCTGATGTAAGGAAGCCCTTGTTTGCTGCTGTTGCAGCGATTGAACGTGCATCCATGAGTGCCACTGAGCTGATCTGTCCGTTCTGTACCTTAGAACCCTCTCTGTTAGGGAAGTTTCTTGTTGAATGACGGATAGAGAATGCGTTGTTGGCAGGTGTATCTCCTGCACCAAAGCAAGGTCCGCAGAAAGCAGTCTTTACGATTGCACCTGTCTCAAGAAGCTTTGCTACAGCTCCGTTTTTCACAAGCTCCATGTATATTGGAGTAGATGCCGGGTAAACACTCAGTGTAAACTCGTCTGCTCCGATTGAATGTCCGTTTAATATGTCAGCCGCATCGCAGATATTCTCAAATCCACCGCCTGCACAGCCTGCGATGATTCCCTGGTCTACATACAGTTTTCCGTCTCTTACCTTACTCTTTAAATCAAGCTTCACCTTGCCGTCAAAGCTTACCTCAGCTCTCTTCTCACAGTCATCAAGAATATCCATGAGGTTTGCATTGAGCTCATCGATAGTATAGGTATTGCTTGGGTGGAATGGCATAGCTATCATTGGGCGGATCTGGCTTAAATCAATCTCAATAAATCTGTCGTAGTAAGCCACCTCACCCGGATTAAGCTCCTTGTGGTCCTCAGCCCTACCGTGAATCTCAAAGAATTCCTTAACCTGGTCATCTGTTCTCCAGATAGAAGAAAGACATGTAGTCTCTGTTGTCATAACATCGACACCTATACGGAAGTCAACGCTCAGATTAGACACACCCGGTCCTACAAACTCCATAACTTTGTTCTTTACAAATCCGTTTCCGAATACCTCTCCGATAATTGCAAGTGCGACATCCTGTGGTCCAACGCCCTTGATTGGCTCTCCTGTCAGGTAAATGCCTACTACCTCAGGCATATCAATATCATATGTCTGTTCAAGAAGCTGCTTAACAAGCTCAGGTCCACCCTCGCCGACTGCCATAGTACCAAGTGCACCATAACGTGTATGTGAATCAGAACCAAGTATCATTTTTCCGCCGCCGGCAAGCATCTCTCGTGCAAACTGATGGATAACTGCCTGATGAGGTGGTACATAGATTCCGCCGTACTTCTTTGCACATGTGAGACCAAACATGTGATCATCCTCATTGATTGTTCCACCAACTGCACAAAGGCTGTTGTGACAGTTTGTAAGTACATACGGGATAGGGAATTTCTCAAGTCCTGAAGCTCGTGCTGTCTGAATGATACCTACAAATGTAATATCATGCGATGTAAGCTTATCAAACTTAATCTGAAGCTTGTCCATATTGCCGGATGTATTGTGCTCCTTTAAAATACCGTAAGCAATTGTCTCCTGCTTAGCTGTCTGTTTATCGATGTCCATGCCGGTCTTGCTTTTGACAGCTGCCTGAGCCTCCGGTCCATCAATTATTACTTCCTTACCGTTTAAAAGGTAAGCACCATTTTCATATAATTTCACTTATTCTACCTCCGTATGTGTATTTCAAAATTCTTTTATTTACTATTATATAATATTATAGGTAATTGTGGCAATAAATAAATCACCATCTACCTTAATTTCGAATTTTCCTCCCATCAAATGGGTCAGATTCTTTGCAATCGAAAGTCCAAGTCCACTTCCTTCAGTAGTTCTCGACCTCTCTCCCCTCACAAAACGCTCTGTCAGGTCTACATTTCCGTTGCTTACTATGTCAAGCTCGTTCTTAGACACATTCTTTATTGTAAAAACTGCCTTTTTATCTGCCTTTTCAAGCTCTACATATACTCTGGTATTTTCCAGTGCATATTTTGCGGCATTAGTATACAGATTTTCAATAGAGCGGTAAAGCTGACGCCCATCCGCATATATAAATATCTGTTCTGATGGAATTTTTGTAACTATTGTCAGATTTCTCGACTCAAAGCGCTCATTGAATTCACCTCCGGTCTGGTATAAAAGCTCAACCAGATCAAGCTTTTGCATATTGAGCTTCACATTTCCCGAGGTAATCTTTGATGTCTCTACCAAATCCTCTGTAAGCTGCTTTAAGCGCTGTGACTTTTCCTCCAGCACATGTATATAGTATTTGGCATTTTCATTTTCCAGATTTTCCCTCTTAAGCAGGTCAACATAGTTGACTATTGAAGTCAGAGGTGTCTTTATATCATGTGATACGTTTGTTATTAGGTCTGCCTTTAGTTTTTCATTTTTAAGACTCTCATTTACCGAGCTCATAAGACCCTGGCGTATATGGTTGACAGCCTCCGCCACCTTTTTCTGCTGCCCATGAAACTCATTGACATTGAGTGTAGTGTCAAGCGCTCCTTCCGAGATAGCTTCAAGTGCCTCCTGTATGCGCATTATCTCTTTGTTTTTTTGTGTGTGGATATCCTTTTTCTCAATAACTCTTTTCAAAAGCTCATAGCCCTTGTACATCAGGCTGTGTGTGCAAAGTATATTGCCTTTTATCTTCCTTACAATGCTCTGGTATAAAATAATAAAAGCCAGATCAAACAAAAAAGTAAATGTGCCGGCCGTCATAATGAGTGATGCATAGTCAAAATGCTGGTTTTTTACGCCTGAAATCACTTTTCCCATAAATACCATGAGCAGTGTAAATATCACCAGCATCACATCAGAGTATACCTTGTCAATCGGTAAATAGTATATTGTGTAATCATCCTCTGATTTTCTGCCGGCCACGTTTGCCATATATGCAAGGCTCACAAAGCTGCCTACCAGACCCGCAAGCGATATTAGTGTATATATATCAATATTTTCATGCGCATCGTGCCTGAATGCATAGCCTGTGGCAAACACTCCTGTCACCATAAGTATCATGCATAGCTGATGTAAAACTATGACCGCTGCTTTTTTTCCTATCGTATACTGCTTCATTTGTTGTCCTCTATCTTATAGCCTACTCCCCAGACCACCTTCAGATAGCGTGGCTCCTTAGGATTTATCTCTATTTTTTCCCTGATATGTCTGATGTGCACAGCAACTGTATTGTCGGCGCCTATCGCCTCCTCGTTCCATATGCTCTCATATATTTCGTTTATTGAGTAGACCTTTCCCTTATTTTTAAGGAGTAAAAGCAGTATATTGTATTCAATCGGTGTGAGCTTTACCTCCTCACCATCCACAGTCACCTTTTTTAAATCATCATTTACCAAAAGACCTCCGGCTTCATAAACCTTGTCTCCGGCTGCATCATTGCTTGACAGAGTGGTATATCTGCGAAGCTGTGACTTTACCCTTGCCACAAGCTCAAGCGGATTAAAAGGCTTTGTGACATAATCATCAGCTCCCACATTGAGGCCTAAAATCTTGTCAGCATCCTCTGTCTTTGCCGATAGAATGATTATCGGCACCCTGCTTTCCTTTCGTATCTGCAAAGTGGCTCTTATTCCGTCGAGCTTTGGCATCATGACATCTATTATCATAAGGTCTATTTTTTTATTCTTCATAATTTCAACCGCCTGTATGCCGTCGTAAGCCTTCTCCACGTCGTAGCCCTCCTGCATCAGGTAAATCTCAATTGCCTCAACTATTTCCTTGTCGTCATCACAAACTAATATTGTCATATTATCCTCCTTCTATGAATTTTTAACAGAAACCTTCTCCTGCCGTTAGTCAGCTATATTTTATCAGATTATCCACTTTGTTTTTCTTAAAATCTGCTTAATATTACCCACTTTTAAATATAAGCCAAAAAGCAGCCGTTCTGTTTTGAACTGCTGCTTTATATTACATAGGTGTGTTTCATTTCCCTTTATTTCCGGTGATGCTCTGCCACATTCTGTGGATACCGTCTGTGAGCTCCTTCCCTTCCTTTGTGTTGATAACAGGTGGATTGCCGGCTTTTCTGCTTATTGCCTTATAATCCTCATCAACAGACGATTTTGAGCCGGCAGCCTTGGCTTCATCCTTATCATTGCTATGATTTAATCCGGCATCAGGTGTATCGTCTGCAAGCTTCACTTCACCCACTACACCATCTCCCAGGTCCTCGCCCTCAGCAAGTCCCAGTTTTCTGATATAATCCATATTTACCTTGATTTCAGTCTGTCTGTTTGCATAGATAGACTTCTCTTCCTTGTCAATAGTACGCTCCTCTACAGGCTTACCTGCATTTTTCTGACGTTCTATCTCCTTATTTCTATCATCGATAATCTTAAGATACTTCTCCGTATCGGACAAATCCTGAAGCTGTCCCTTGAGCTCATACTGGTTAGTTTTAACTATATTCTCCTGCTCTGCAATCTTATCCTTCATATTCTTGCACAGCTTTTCAAGTGACTCGTTGGTATCATTGATGATATCACGCACTCTTGAAAGCGCCTCATCCGTATAGATAACCGATGCTGCATACACATCCTCAGCCTTTCTGCTTGCATCCCAGACTATCTGATCCCCCTTCTTTCTGAACTCTCTCTCTGCGTGATTGCGACTCTGCTCAGTAAGCTCATACTCATCCTGCATTGCATATATACACTTATTCAGCTCAGCAAGTAAATCTATCATTTGCTGCTTGTTTATGATCACCCTGCTCGGCTCCGGCTTATACGGCTCCGCCTTTGAGAGCATGATATGAATTTCTCTTAGTACCTTTTCTGTTTTATCGTTCGCATTCATTTTCTATTTCCTCGGATTTAAATTAACATTATAACTATTCAGGGTGGTTATGAATACTCACCACTTACCCATATTTTATATGAAAATCCGCTTCTCGTAAATAGCCAAATGAATAATAATAGTTACTATAATTAAATCAATCCCGCTGCCGCATTTCTCAGTTCATCTGCCGCATGCTTTATCTCGGCAGCCTGCTCTTCGCTCACATTTCCGGGCTTTGTCCTTGAAATAAGCTTCTTCACATATGAAAGTGACGATTTCACACTCTTTTTCTGTGCGCTGTCCATAGCCTTTCTTTTTTCCTTGTCAGCCATGACATTTTCCACCTGTCGCACAAGCGTATCAGCCTCACTTCTTGCATCAATATAAGCCTTTCTCTGTCCGTCTGTTGCCTCATACTCCTGTGCCTCGCGGATTGCCTGCTCAATCTCAGAATCAGACAAATTTGAGCTTGCGGTAATCGTAATCTCCTGATGCTTTCCTGTGCCCAGGTCCTTTGCAGAAACCTGCACAATGCCGTTTGCATCTATATCAAACGTCACCTCTATCTGCGGCACACCTGCCGGAGCCGGCTTGATGCCCTTTAGCCTGAAGTTTCCAATCAGCTTATTGTCCCTTGCAAACTGCCTCTCACCCTGCAGTACCTTTATATCCACAGAGGTCTGGAAGCTTCCTGCAGTTGTAAAAATCTGGCTGTATCTCGTAGGAATAGTCGTATTTCTGTCAATAATTTTGGTTGAGACACCACCGACCGTCTCAATTCCGAGTGAAAGCGGTGTGACATCCATCAGTATAATCTCTGCCGCACTGCTGCCTGCGACAATTGCTCCACCGAGCTTGCCACCCTGTACTGCTGCACCGAGTGCCACGCACTCGTCAGGATTTAGGTTGTGTGAAGGCTCTTTTCCTGTAATTCTTCTGACCTCCTCAACAACAGCCGGCACACGTGTCGAGCCTCCTACCAACAGCACCATTCCAAGCTCTGCTGCGGAAATCCCCGCATCTGAAAGTGCCTGATTGACAGGAATAGCAGTTCTCTCCACCAGATCCTTTGTTATCTCATTAAACTCAGCCCTTGTGAGGTTCATCTCCATGTGGACCGGCTGTCCCTTTACAGTGGTGATAAATGGCAGGTTGATAGTGGTTGAGGATGATGATGAAAGCACCTTTTTTGCCTTCTCAGCCTCCTCCCTGACACGCTGCATAGCAGTATTATCCTTTCTCAGATCCACATTCTGCTGTCTGTAAAACTCTGTGACAAGATAATTCGTGATTCTCTCATCAAAATCATCTCCACCCAGATGATTATCACCGGCTGTGGCAAGCACCTCTATCAGATTGTCCCCTATTTCGATAACAGACACATCGAAGGTTCCTCCTCCGAGGTCGTAGACAAGAATTTTCTGCTGCTGTCCGTGGTCCAGTCCGTATGCGAGTGCCGCAGAGGTTGGCTCATTTATGATTCGAAGCACATTAAGACCAGCAATCCTTCCTGCATCCTTAGTTGCCTGCCTCTGCGCATCCGAAAAATATGCGGGAACAGTAATTACGGCGTCAGTTACAGTCTCACCGATATAGTCCTCTGCATCCTTTTTCAGCTTTCTGAGAATCATAGAAGAAATCTCAGGAGCTGAATACAGCTTTCCGTCCACCTTTGCCCTGAAATCGCTTCCCATCTGTCTCTTTATTGAGAAAAATGTTCTATCCACATTGACTGCTGCCTGCCTCTTTGCAGCCTCGCCAACCAGTCGCTCTCCATTTTTTGTAAAAGCCACTACAGACGGAGTTGTTCTCTGACCCTCGCTGTTAGTTATGACTACCGGCTGATTGTTCTCCAATACTGCCACACAGCTGTTTGTTGTTCCTAAATCTATACCTATAACCTTGCCCATTTTATGCCTCACTGTTTTTTTATTTAAGTCTCATAAATAATTGATTTTTTGACTTACTATTTCATCCTAATACTACTTTAAGCTTGGAAAATTCACTCGTCAAGGCATGAGGCTGTTATTTCAGAGAATGTTTATACTTTTAATTTTTATATCACAACATAACAACAAAGGCACCGCCGAAGCAGTGCCTTTGTTGATTAGTTTATAGGTTGGATTAAATGATAATTGAGGATTGCTTATTCACTTACTTTCTTTTTGAGTAATCCGAGTAATCCACATGCAATGAAAGATCCGATTACTAATGCAACAAGATACATTAACGGATTTCCGATTGTAGGAACTACGAAGATTCCTCCGTGAGGTGCCATGAGTGTACATCCAAATGCCATTGAAAGTCCACCTGCCACTGCTGAACCGACTACACATGCCGGAAGGACATGAAGCGGATCAGATGCTGCGAATGGGATTGCACCCTCTGTGATAAATGATAATCCCATGATAAAGTTTGTAGGTCCTGCCTTTCTCTCCTCTGCTGTGAACTTGTTCTTGAAGAAGATTGTTGCAAGAGCGATTGCGATTGGTGGAACCATACCGCCAATCATAACTGCTGCCATAATATTGTAGTTTCCGGCAGCGATTGAAGCTGTACCAAATACATAAGCGGCTTTGTTTACAGGGCCACCCATATCTACTGACATCATTCCTCCGAGAAGTACTCCGAGCACTACTGCGCTTGCACCGTTAAGTCCATTAAGACCATTGTTGATAGCTGTATTTAAAGCTCCGATTGGAGGCTCAACTACAAACTGCATTATAACGCCTATGAGGAATATACCAAGCAGCGGATAAAGAAGAACCGGCTTCACACCATCAAGACTCTCAGGAAGCTTAGAGAATATCTTCTTTAAGAGATTTACAATATATCCTGCAACGAAACCTGCAACCAGTGCTCCAAGGAAGCCTGATGTACCGTTTGCTGCGATTGAACCGCCTACAAAACCAACTGCAAGACCCGGACGGTCAGCAATACTCATAGCGATAAAGCCTGCAAGAATTGGAAGCATAAATCCAAATGCTGTTCCACCAATTCCCTTAAACATTGCTGCGGCCTGTGTAATAGTACCGAAATTTGCTCTCTGGTCAGCCGGCAGTGAATTAAGGTCAACACTGAATCCATCGATAAGGAATGCGATTGCGATAAGAATACCACCACCAACTACGAATGGAAGCATATGTGAAACACCATTCATCAGATGCTTGTAAATCTGATGTCCAACGCTCTCCTTTCCACCAACTGATGAATGTGAAGCCTCCTTTTTACCTGATGCCTTAAATACAGGAGCATCACCGGAAGCAATTCTCTTTATGAGCTCTTCTGCCTTATTGATTCCGTCAGAAACCTGACACTCAATAACCTTCTTTCCGTCAAAGCGGTCTGTAGGTACATTTGTATCACAGGCAACTATAACACCTGCAGCCTTTGCGATTTCATCATCTGTGAGCACATTTTTGGCTCCGCCTGAGCCTCTTGTCTCAACCTTTACCTGATATCCAAGCTCCTTGGCTTTTTTCTCGATAGCCTCAGCAGCCATATAAGTATGGGCAATTCCTGTAGGACAGGCTGTAACTGCAACGATAAATACATCGTCCTTCTTCACCTCAACAGGCTCTTTCGCCTTTGCCTCTTTGGCAGCCTCTTTCTCATCCTTTGCTTTTTCAGCGCTATCGATGATATTTAAAAACTCATCAACTGAACCGGCATTGATAAGAGAATTTGTAAACTGCTCGTCCATCAGCATAACAGAGAGCTTGCTAAGCACCTGAAGATGCACATTATCCTCTGTGTTTGGTGCAGCGATAAGGAAAATAATCTTTGCAGGTGTACCATCGAGTGATTCAAAGTCAACCCCATCCTTTACAACCATTGCCGCAAGACCTGCTTTAGTAACAGCATCAGACTTACAATGAGGAATTGCTATACCCATTCCAATTCCTGTTGTGCCTTCCTCCTCTCTTGCAAAAACGCCCTTGCGATACGTTTCAACATCGGCAATTTTGCCACTTTTTGCCATCAAATCAATACACTGATTCAATGCTTCGGTTTTTCCGGCAGGCGTACCATTTAAATTGATACTCTCAGCTGCCAACAAATCCCTGATTGTCATACATCATTCCTCCTAATAGAATATATTAATTATTTATATCAACCTTTTTGATACCGTTTGTTTAATTGGAAGCACTGTCCCATTTATCAATAAGTGCTTCAACCTCAGGCTTTGTAGCAAGCTCCTCAGAAAATGCACTTGCACTTCCTGTACATACTCCATAAATAAATGCCTGCTTATAATCATTTGATTTGAGGTATCCGTAAACAAATCCGGCTACCATCGAATCTCCTGCGCCTACAGAGTTTTTGAGCTTTCCTTTAGGAGCCTGTGCCTTAAATTCCTGTCCATCCTCGGTCACAAGCACTGCTCCGTCACCTGCCATAGAAACAAGCACGTTTCTTGCGCCCTGCTCCTGAAGCTTCTTTGCATATTTTATCACATCGTCCTTGTCTGTAATCTCAACCCCGAATATCTCACCGAGCTCATGATTGTTTGGCTTGATGAGGAATGGCTTATATGCAAGCACATTTGTGAGCAGATTTCTTGTCGCATCAACCACGATATTTATTCCGCGTCCCTCAAGATGCTTCATGATATCCATATACATTGATGAAGGCATAACATCAGGAATACTTCCTGCGAGCACAAGCACATCAGACTCCTTTAAGCAGTCAAGCTTCTCATAAAGCTTTTTAATGTTGTCCTCAGTGATTACCGGTCCCTGACCATTAATCTCAGATTCCTCATTTGAGCGAAGCTTCACGTTGATACGTGAAATACCATCCTCCACCTCTATAAAATCAGTATCAACACCTTTTTTTGCTAGAAGTCTTTTAATTTCATTTCCTGTAAAACCCGCTGTAAAACCAAGTGAAGTATTGCTCATTCCAAGATTCTTAAGAACCATGGAAACATTGATGCCCTTACCACCTGCAAAAATCTTCTCTCCAGTCGTTCTATTGACCACTCCTGTCTTAAAATCTGTTACATCAACTATATAATCTAGTGATGGATTAAAAGTAACCGTATAAATCATGTTAGACCTCCTTAATATTTTTGTATTTCTTATAGTTGTCATTGCTTAGTGCATTTGTAATAATTACAGCATCCTCAAAATCAGCAAACTTGATACTTGATACCTGTGAAAACTTACTGTCATCCGCAAGAATGTATTTCTCCTTGCTATTCTCCATGGATTTCTTTTTAACCATGGCCTCCTTTATCTCCGGAGTTGTAAATCCATTCTTCACAGTAATTCCGTTGGTCCCCCAGAAGCCCTTCGTAAAATTATATTTATCGAGCGTCACAACGGCCTCATCTCCGACAATAGCCTCAGTAGTAGACTTGAACTCGCCACCCAGAATATATACTGTATATCCCCTATCGGAAATTCTCTTGGCATTAGTCAGAGAGTTTGTAACAAAAACCACATTCTTTGCAGTAATATAATCAATCATGACTGCTGTTGTAGTACCGGCATCTATATAAACAAAATCATTATCCACAATAAGTGATGCCGCATATCTGGCAATCTGTTCCTTTTCGCTGCGATTCTGCTTAAGCCTGTTGATAACCTTCTCATCCTGAGTATGGATATTCGTATTATTTGCAATCGCACCACCATGTACCTTGGTGAGATACCCCTTCTTGTCCATTGCAACCAGATCACGCCTGATTGTTGACTCGGATGTATCAAGCTCATCCATAAGCTGCTGAACAGTCACACTTCCCATCGAATCTAATATATCGAGTATTTTTTTGCATCTATCTTCCGCCAGCATCTAATCCCCCCTGTTTATCAAACTATTAAAAGACTTATTTTATAAGCCATTTATTTAATGCTCATTTTCAAATTACTGTATTAAACATTTCAACATTCATTTAACTTGTAGTATAATTATATTTTCATAATCCGTCATTGTCAATCATAATCAGTCATTTATATTCACAAATAATCACACTAAAAATTGTTAAAAATATATAAAGCAAGTTTTAAAATTGTGCAATATATGCAAATGCAGTATTCATTTTTGTGTAGAATATACTATATATATCATTAATACTTGTCTAATTACTATTTTTAGTATCTTTTCTATTACTAATTTATAATTAATATTAATAGTTCAAATTGACTAATTTAGATATTGCATCAATCTATCTTTGACTGATTTTGACTGTTTCATTTCTAAATATATTGTAATTCATAAATCATCATGCTAGAATATCTTCATTAAGGTACATATATTGTGATTTCGGTGCATATTTTATGATTTGAATATTTTTGATTTAATTATATTTTATGATTTAAGTTGATATTTTGTAATTTAGCTGAATTTGTAATAATTTATATATCTTCACAGCTACAGTACCTTATTAAAAAAGGAGGAATTCATATGAAACAGCTTAATTGGGCCACACTCGGCTGCGGCGTAATAGCTAATGAGCTCGCGCAGGCTCTCTCAAAGGAAGGGCGTACTCTTTATTCAGTTGCCAACAGGACTCATGAAAAGGCTCAAGCTTTTGCACAAAAATATGGCATTTCAAAGGTATATGACAACATTGATGACGTC
>ERZ779956.888-NODE-888-length-14814-cov-2.602683_pt1 | contig 14814 bp, 10 predicted proteins | sample MGYA00511940_ERZ779956 | MGnify/ENA primary metagenome ERZ779956 (study PRJEB29588, sample SAMEA2154992) | human gut metagenome | biome: human gut; feature: human-associated habitat; material: faeces | place: Denmark | collected 2008/2010 ...
AGCCGAGCCTATCATCCAGCAGTTGCGGTCGCAGCAGCGCACCTTGCGGCGCACGGCCTCGGCCTGAGGCGATGTCCAGAGTTCGTCCCACGTCTGGGTGTTCAGGTTGCCCATCACCTCCTTGTCACGTGTGCCGTTGCATGGCATCACGTCGCCGTAGGGGTCGATGAAGAAGGTGTCGAAACTCATGTCGCACGGCAGAAGGCGCTTCTGTCCGTATATGTAGTTGATCAGGCCGTGGTTGAAGTAGGCGCGGAACCATTTTTTCGGCGAGTTCGACTTTAGCAGCCGGTTGATGAGCCGCTCGAAGTTGGCCGCCACCATGGGGCGGTCGTGGATTATGTTGCGTGCCTCCACGAAGTAGAACGAATTGTGGAGCGAAGCCGTGGCAAACTCCATCCCCATGTCGTTGCTGATTTCGTAGAGCGGCACCAGGTCGGGGGCGTTGCGGTCCTGCACGGTCATGCCGAACCCGACGTCCTTCATGCCGGCCTCGCGCAGCTTCTTCAGCGTCTGCAGGCCGCGCTGATAGCCGTTCGACAGGCCGCGGATGGCGTTGTTGGTGCCTTCAAGCCCTTCGATGGATATGCGGATGCCTATCTGCGGGAACTCCTTGCAGAGGTCGAGGATGCGGTCGGTGAAGAAGCCGTTGGTGGAGATCACTATGCGGTCGCTCTTCTTGTAAAGTTCGCGCACCACCTCCTTGAGGTCGGTGCGGATGAACGGTTCGCCCCCGGTGATGTTTGTGAAATACATCTTCGGAAGTTTCCGTATGGTCTCGATCGAGATTTCCTCGTCGGGTTGCGATGGTGCCTTGTAGCGGCTGCACATCGAGCAGCGGGCGTTGCACCTGTATGTCACGATTACCGTGCCGTTGAGTTTCTTTTCTGACATTATGTACGATGCGGGAGAGAGCGGGGTGAGTTAGGATTGATAGATGCGCATGAGTGCCTCGTAGTAGGTGTCGCTTGAATAGCGGGCCGTGGCGTCAGACGCAATTTTGTGTGGGTTGAACGTGTGGGCGAACATATGGGCGATGGAGTGGCGCAGCATATCGGTGTCGCCTGGTGTGAATGTGAAGCCGTTTACGCCCGGCTCAATCAGTTCCGGGATGCCGCCGATATCTGCTCCGAGCACCGGAGTGCCCAGGCACAGCGATTCCAGCACCGACAGCGGATTGTTCTCGCTCCATTCCGACGGTGTCACCGAGAAACGGGCATGTTCCAGCAGCGGGCGGAATTCGTCCCATGTCATCTGGCCGCGGAACTCGATGTTGCCGTATGCGCTATATTTGGTTTTCAGTTCGTCGAGCAGATCGCCGCCGCCCACCACTATTAGCCGGTGCGGCAGTTGCGAGGCTGCCTCGCAGAGTGTGCGCACGCCTTTCACTGCCGTGACGCGCCCCACGTAGATATAGTAGTCGTCCTTCTCCGTCGACGGATAGGCCACTTTGGCTGAATCCACGAAGTTGGGAAGAACGGTGAATTTGTCGGCATCATAGCCGCCTGCCACGCACAGTTCCTTCAGGAACCGGCTTGGCGGGAGAAACACATCGGTGCATGCCTGCAGCCGCCGTGCATTCCATTTTTTTGCCTCGAGCCAGCCGATCATGGCTCCGGGGAGCCATCCCGGCATGCAGCAGTGGCGCATCACCGCCTTCTTGTCGGTGAAGCATTCGGTGCATTCGCGGCCGTTGCGGCGGCAGGTGTAGCAAGGGCACACCAGCTTTGTGTCATGGAGTGTCCACACCACGCGTATGCCGTGCCTGTGGGCTATTTCGGCTACTACGGGCGAGAGTTGCGAATGTATGTTGTGCAGATGCACCACATCCGGCTTGAAATCGCGCAGCAGGCGCCTGAAGCTGTCGCGCACCTTGCGCGCCCCCAGCGGGCGCAGCAGGGCGTCCTTGGCCTTCATCTCGCGGGGCCAGTAGCCGCTCCACTCCGAGGGGAGGTTGGAGGGGTACTGCATGGCATAGACGGCCACCTCGTGCCCGTGTTCGAGGAGCATGCGCTCCACGTTGAGGGTTACGATGCAGTCGCCTCCGCGGGGATAATAGAATTTGTTGACCAGGAGGATTCTCATAGCTTACAAAGATAAGCATTTCCCCACAATCCTCAAAATCCGCTGACGGCAAGTACGCGGCAAGGCGATGCGCCCGGATGGCCGGGGCATCGCCTTGCGGTAATGAATGTAATCGTCGCGGACGATTATTCCTTTGTCATTGTGTAGGTGGGATAGTTGCCTGCGAAGCTGATGGTGATGGTGTATTCGCCTGCTTCGGTTGCCAGGATGTTGCCACCGTCAACTTTCAGCTGGTTGTCGGTGTCGGCCCCGTAGTTCATCTCCCATGAGGGATCGCCGTTGAATTTGAATTTCCATTCAGTTTTGGCATCAAATGTGACGTCTGCAGTCCATGTGCGGAAGTCGTCCGACGGGGTCATTGCCAGACCGGCATCCCATCCGTAGGTACCGCCGACAATGCCGACGGTGGTGATGGGTGTCAGCGAGTAGGTGAGTTCGGCTGTGTTGACCTTAACCCAGTAGAGGCCTGCGGCGTCAACGGGGATGTCGGATCCGGGTTTCTCGAGTGCGCCGGGAACGATGGCGTCGCCATCTTTCTTTGCTCCGTATGTCTTGGCATTGTCCCATGTCTCGGTGTCGCCGGCATAGAGCTTGAAGATGCCGGTGAGCACAGCGGCGCCCATGTTGTAGGCTACCTCGACGTTATTTTCAGTCTTCTTCACGAGGCCGAGCCAGTTGGAGGCAGCCTTGTTCCAGCTGTTCGATGTGCCGGGGGTGCTGAGGTATTCGGGCGCAAGGAGCTCCTCGATGGTATACTCCATGGTCTCCATGTTCACGGTCAGACGCCATGTGCCTTCGCCTACGATTTTGCCCGACTGGGCGTTAACGTCGGTGAGAATGCCTTCCAGAGCCTCGTCGCTGTCGGTCTTGGTACCGATGAATTTGCTCCAGTCATTGTCGTTATTGGCCATGTCGATGGCTTCCTGCGAAGCGATCTTCCACCAGATGTCGCCTGTGGTCTCGAAGACGATGGTGAAGACGGGATCCTCGTAAACGTCGGCGGATGAATGGTTGAACTTATAGGGGGCAATCGCTTCGGGGGTCAGTTTCCAGTCGCAGAGGTTGCTGATGAAGTAGTAGGTGTCGTAGATCACGAAGCCCTGGTCCATGCAGGTTTCCTTCACGGCGCCCTGAGCCACGTAGTAGTCGGGACCGCCGATGCGGTATTTCACACCGTCGATGGTTGCGTAGGCTGCGATGCGGTAGAATGCGTCCTTTACTTTGGGCGATTTGCCGAACAGAAGCACATGTGCTGCGCTCCAGCTGTTGGCGTCAACATAGCCGTTGCCGTCTTCCGACATGGTTACGGGCATGGTTTCCATCGGGTCGAAGCCTTCGTTCTTGCCGAGTTCGAACTCATAGCTCATTTTGGCGCCTTCGGGCAGGTCGGTCACTTCGGTGACGGTGAGCACCTGAACGTTCGGTTCGTTTTTGTAGTTTTCAAGTGCCACGGTCTCGCCTGCAGCGGCAAGTACGCCTGCAGCGGCACCGTTCACATTCGAGCCTTCGAGCACCGGCAGCTGCGGGTTGGCCTGGATGGGGGCGGTTTCGGGTCCGTCATCGCAGGCTGAGAAAGCCATGGCCAGCGCTCCGAGCAGATATATGCTTAATTTTTTCATTGTCTTGTTATGAATTGTTTTAAGTGATTCTTCGGCCGGGCGACCAGGGATTTGCGTCGAAATGCAAATCCCTGAAGCCGCGGCTGATGGATGTTATTCTTTTACCGGGCGGAGCGACAGGTAGTATCTGCCGGTGGCCTTGATGTAGGTGAGAACTGCGATGCCGGTGAATTCTTCCTCGATCTTGATGTTGCCGTCGGTGCCGAGGGCATACTTCTGGGCGGGAACAATGGCGGTACCGTTGCCGCCGAGGTTCACTGCACTCCAGTCGGCGTCGGCTACCTTGAATTCAGCGTCCTTCTCTATGGTGACTTTTCCGGTTTCCCATACGTTGGCCGATTTTGTGGTCTTGAACTCGTAGGTTACGTCAAGTCCGTCGTTGAGCCAGTTGTTCATGCTGCCGCGCAGATAGATGCCGGAAGCCTCACCAGGTGTGGCTGCTTCGGAGGGAACGAATTTCACTTTCCATGCTTCGCCCTTGCCCTGGATGTAGATGGCGCCGGCAAAGTCGTTGGCCATGTTGATGTTGGCCTGGTCGTTCCACAGGCAGTCAATCCATTCGTCCATTGTCGGGCTGGAACCGAGGGTGAGGTTGAGGTCTGCCCAGCTCTGGCCTGCGATCTTGAATGCCTGCGAGGGGTCAATCTCAATGTAGGGGAGCAGGTAGGTGTTGGCCTCCTGAGTGGTGAGGAAGTTGTACTTCTCAAGTTCCTCCAGGTTCATCGGGTTAGCGCCGAACTGGGTGTCGAGCCATCCGTTCATGTCACCGCGAACATAGTAGTCGGTAGGTTGGTCCGGAGCGATCTGGGCAGCGGGAGCCATGACAACCTGAATGTTCTTGTAGCAGATGGTGTTGGATGTGAAGGCCGTGTTGGGAATCACCACATGTTTGTCGGTAACCACATTGGCACGCAGACGCATGTAGACAGGCATGTAGTCGGTGGGCACCTGTGTCTCCTCTGTGATGTCGAGCATGGTGAAGATTCCCTGTGCAACGTCGTTGAGGGGAACGCTGATGTTGCTGAGGTCCTGGAATGAGCCGAGTTCCACCAGAGCGGGGATTTCGTCACCGGCCACTGCCGGTGTGGTGAAATCTTTGTCGAGCGACATCTGGAGCACATAGTCAACTGTGGCTGCATAGCCGTATTCGGTGGGCTGCGATGCTGTCAGGACAATGTTATTGTCCTTGTTGTCCTCGGTGATCTGTAGGCCGGAATTGGCTTCGGGCGGAGTGTTGAGGAAGTCGAGCACCTGGTCGCCCTCATGTGTAATCAGTGTGGGGTTGTCTGCTTTGGGGTCGTCGCAGGCGCTGAACGCAACTCCGACCATTAAAGCGGCAAACAATATTGATAATTTTTTCATTTCTTTCTGTTTTGATGCTTTGGGTTAATGCTGAATTAGCGTGGTCGGAATCAATTGAATCCGGGATTCTGCTTGAGGTCGGGCTGAGCCGCGATGATGTTGGCCGGGATCGGGAGCAGGTTGTACTGCGAGCCGATAGCGACGCCTTCAGCCGTGTAACCCTTCCAGGGCCATACCATCTGGTTGGGGCCGGTGAAGCGGTCGTTGCGGATGAGGTCGGAGCGGCGGGTGCATTCGTAGTAGAGCTCGCGTGAACGCTCGTCAAGCAGGTTGTCGAATGTAAGGTCGGCCAAGCCCCAGCTGCCCAGGCCGGCACGGTTACGCACGTAGTTGATGCCTGCAAGGGCTTCGGTCTGGTCGCCCACACCGTGCATGAAGCATTCCGTGCGCATCAGGTAGACGTCGGCCAGACGGATGAGAGCCAGGTCGGAGTTGCAGAACGAGTAGGAATCTCTCAGCACGAGGTTCCCGGAGTTGTCTTCCTTCACGAGGTTGGTCCATTTGATGGCCTGATAGCCTGCGGTGCTGAATGTACCGAACGCAACGTTGTCGGTCTCCTTGCCGTCGCGGATCCAGAACTGCCAGCGTTTGTCCTCGGGATTGGATTCGAAGCGCTCCGACAGCAGTTTGCCTGCGGTCAGACTTGACCATGATTCGAGCGAGCCGTACATACCCTCAGAGAGTGATGCCAGCAGCATGAACGACGAGCCGCCGTAGCTCTGAGCCTTGATTGCATCGAAAGGCACGCCCCAGAGGATTTCGTTCTCGGCAACGTTGCCGCCGCCGGGCATGTACTCCTCGTTGTTGCCGCAGAACAGATAGCTGTAGTGCTGTGCGAGGCCGGAACCCTGATAGCCGCCCCCTTTGTGGCGGTTGATGATATTGTTGCAGCGGGTGAGGCATTTGTCCCAAGCTTCAACACCGGCATAAACGGGAGCATTGAGATAGAGACGTGCAAGGAGAGCCTCGACGCCGTCGATACCTACACGGCCGTAGACAGGCACCTGAGGCATGTTGCCGTTGTCCACGATGTCGGTGAGTTCAGCTTCGAGCCAGTTGTAAAGCTCGGCGCGGCTTACTTGGGGCGAGCCTTCGCCGTCGGGTTTGCTGATTGCGAGCGTCACGTTGCCGAACATGTCGCAGAGCCAGTAGTAGGTGAAAGCGCGGAGGGCGCGAACCTCAGTGCGCATTGCCAGAACTTCGGGGTCTGCCATCCCTTCGGTCACCTCAAGGAAGGTGTTGCAGGTGGCCACGTGCTGATAGAAGCGCTGGTAGGCGGTGAGAACCTGAAGGTTGGCCGAGCCGAAGGATGTGCATACGAGGTCGTCAAGACCGTTGTCTTTCCAGATCCAGAAAGCCTCGTCGGTGGTCATTTCGTTGAGGGCGAACAGCAGACGCACATAGACGGATGCACCTGCATCGGGCACGGAAAGGTTGGATTCGCCGGGGCCGGTTGTGGAGCAGAAGCCGAGGTTGGCGTAGCACTGGGCGAAAGAGTTCTGGATGAACTCCATGCTGGAGGTGTCGGCAGATGTCTGGGAGGGGTCGTTGGGCTCGAGGTCGAGGTCGCCGATACATGAGGCTGTCGACAGGCCAAGACTCAGTGCCACTCCACCAAGCATCAGATATTTTTTGATATTCATTGTGATTCAGTTTAAAGTTTAGATGATTAGAAAGTGGCTACGAGTCCGAGCGAGTAAGTGGTGGAACGGGGGTAGGGGGATGAATCCACACCGGAGAACACTTCAGGATCCACGCCGTTGTATTTGGTGATCACGAAGGGGTTCTGCACGCCGGCGAACAGGCGCAGGCGCAGGTTGTTCTTGAGGAGATTGTCCCAGGTGTAACCGAGAGTGATGTTGTCGCAGCGGAGGAACGAAGCGTTGCGCAGGTAGTAGTCCGAAACTTCCTGCTGGCTGTTGAAGTAGTAGTCGGCCTCAACGAGGTTGTGCAGACCGTACTGGAACATGCGGTCGTAGTAGCCGTTCGACGATTCAACGTTGTTGTACAGGTAGTTGCCGATTGATGCACGCAGCGAGAAGCCGAGGTCCCATGCCTTGTAGCGGAACTGCGAGCCGAATGTCATGGTCACCTTCGGGTCCTTCTGATGGTTGAGCACGCGGTCGAGGTTGTCGATCTGTCCGTCGCCGTTCTGGTCGACGTAGACACCTTCGATGGGGGCGCCGTTCTCGTCGTAAACCTGCTGGTAGAGCCAGAATGTGTTGGCTGCATAGCCCACCTTGTTTGCCATGGCTTTCTGACCCTGTTTGCCGATATTGTCGCCGGTTTCGTATGTGGCGTTGTTGTCGTTGAGTTTGGTGATCTTGTTGTGATTGTAGCCTACGTTGTAGGTCAGGATCCATGTAAAGTCGTTGGTGACTATGGGACGTGCGGTAAGGTTGAATTCAACACCGTAGTTCTCGAGGTCACCGATGTTCTTGTTGAGCATGTTGACTGTCGACGAACCGGCGGGTACGGTCACGTAGCTAAGGAGGTCGGTGGTCTTGCGGAAGTATCCTTCGATGCTACCCATGATGCGGTTGTTGAGGAAACCGAAGTCGATGCCGACGTTATAGCTGGTGGTTGTTTCCCATTTCAGCTTGTCGTTGTAGCCGTTTGCGAAGTAGGGGTTGAACCATCCGTTGAGGCCGTTGGGGTAAAGCACTGTACCCTGGCTCTGCTGGTAGGTGACGGTGTAGTTGTTCCACGAACCTACGTCCTGCTGACCGGTCTGACCCCAGCCCAGACGGAGCTTAAGATCGGAGAGCCATCCGGCTGCGTTCTGCATCCACGATTCGTTGTTGATGCGCCATGCGAGGGCGGCAGCGGGGAAGTAGCCCCAGCGGTTGTCCTTGTTGAAGCGCGATGTGGCATCGGCACGGAGAGTGAAGGTGAGGAGGTAGCGGTTCTTGAACTGATAGTTGATACGTCCGAAGAACGAGAGCAGCTGCAGGTGGCCTTTGCTGTAGTAAACGCCGTCCTCCGAAAGGGGCGAGGGAACGAAAGGCACGCCTACGGGATGGTTGCTGATGTCGGTGGGCACGACATTGAGGATGTAGGGGGCTTCGCCGTTGGCAGCGTTGGGGTTGGGCTGTGCGAAGTAGTATTCGTCGGTGTAGGGCACCGAGCCGCTGTTGTGGCTCTCGGTGTAGACGCGGTTCCAGGTGTAACCGGCTGTCACGTCGAGGTCTGATTCGATGGCTTCGAATTCTTTCTTGTAGTTGAGGTAGAATTCAAGAAGGGTGTTGCTGTTGAACTGGTAGAGGTCGGCCTGGTCGTTGTAGCCGCCGCCGAACTGCTGGTAGCCGTTTTTCCAGGAGATACCGGAGTTGGCTGCAATCTCGTGGGTTTCGTTGGTCTTGCTGACGTCGTAACCGAGGTTGAGGTTGGCGTGGAGTTCGGGGAGGAAGTGGAACGAGTAGTCGAGCTGCAGGTTACCGTTGCTGCGGTAAACGTTGGCAAAGTTGTTGTTTTCGAGGAGGTTCGACACAGGGTTGATGTCGGCGTTCGACATAAAGCCAATACCCGACACGTTGTACTTGGTCTTTGTCTGGGGAACCTGATAGAAACCGTTGAACAGATACTGCTGACCTGCATTGCCCTGTACGGGGATGTTGGTGTAGACAGGCTGTGTGGGGTTGTAGGAGATGGCGTTGTAGACTGCGCCCGAATCGCCGAAGCGGTTGCGGATGTAGTAGCCTTTCACGTTGGCGTTTACGCTCAGGTGGTTGTCAAAGAACTTGGGAGTGAGGTTGAAGCCCACGGTGACACGGTCCATCTTCGAGGTCTTGATGATACCGTTCGAGTTGGTGTAGCTTGCAGACACGCGGTAGGGGAGCCATCCGGCTGTGCCGCCTACGGCGAGGTTGTAGTCGGACGATACGGTGGTGCGGAGCACTTCGTCCTGCCAGTCTGTATTGGTGTCACCCAGGAAGATGCCGTGGTCGGCGTCGGTATAGGTGCTCTGTGCTTTCAGGGTAGAGATGAAAGTGTTGGCATCCATCGCCTTCCATGTCTTGCGGGCAGTGTTCACGTACATGTTGGCCGAGAAGCTTACCTGAGGCTTGCCTGACTGACCTTTCTTGGTGGTTACGATGATCACACCGTTAGATGCGCGTGCACCGTAGATGGCGGTGGCGGATGCGTCCTTGAGGACGGTCATGCTCTCGATGTTCTCGGGCGAGATCATTGCCAGGGGGTTCGACATACCCTGAACGCTGTTGGCCGACAGGGGCACACCGTCGAGCACGATGAGGGGGTCGTTGCTGGCGCTCAGTGAGGAACCACCGCGGATGCGGATGTTTGTTGGCGGCACCTTCGGGGCCGCCGCTCTGGGTTACCACAACGCCCGGGGTCTGACCCACGAGCATGTCCTGAACGGAGGTTGCCAGACCGGCTTCCACTTCGTCAGGCTTGATGACAGCTACCGAACCGGTGGCGTCGGATTTCTTGACTGTACCGTAACCGATTGCCACAACTTCGTTGAGCATCACGGAGTTTTCCTTCATGGTCACGTTGATTGTGGTCTGGCCATTGACAGCGACTGTCTGAGGGTCGTAGCCCACGTACGAGAATACGAGGGTGGCATTGGAAGCGACATTGATGGTGTAGTGTCCGTCGATGTCGGTCGATGTGCCTGTCGATGTGCCTTGGGCAAGGATACTTGCACCGATCAGCGGTTCACCTGTAGGGTCGGTGACCGTACCGCTCACGGCGATAGTCTGCGCGTTCACTCCGAAGGTGAAGAGCAGACCGATCAGCAGGAAAAATATTTTCCTGGCGATTCCTGTTTGTGAATGTTTCATTTAAAATAGATTTGGTATTAATGAATTTCTTGTAAGATTTTTCTTGATTTCAATGTCCTTTCAATGGTTTGGTCAGTGCAGGTGCAACAGCAGTCTGCGGTGTGCTCGCTCCTCTGAGTGAATGGTGCAGCTACTTGGCTGTCAATGATAAATAGGATACATGCTGCGTAATGGCATGCGCCAGTTCTCACGGACTTGTTAAGGTGCTGTTGAATGTCTACACATTTTTTAAGAGAATCACGTACAAAATTATTTATTTTTAGTCATCTGACAAAGCGGAAAAATATGTTATATAACATAAGGGGCGAAAAAGGATGGCGCGCAACACTATGCGCGCCATCCGGAGCAAAGTAAGTTAACTTGTTTATTATTTAACGAGTTTCTTACGTTTTTGTTTGTGATTTCCTTATGTAAGGGTTGCGTAGTGGTGCAAATATCGGGATAATTTTCAGATTGCACAACTTCCGCGCAGGAATCGCATGTTAAAAATACAGTGCAAAATTAAGTTAATGCAATTACATGGGTCGTCCGAAACGAAATGTCTACGTATGAAAATCCACATTTCCCCATGACAATGCTTTCATCTAATAGTAGGGTCGCGACCTGTCGCGACTGCAACCCAGCTTAAAAAGCCGTTACATCAGGTATTAGTTTGGGGTCTCCCGCCTGCAGTCGCGACAGGTCGCGCCCCTACATCCACCGGACACCCGGAGCGCGTGGCGTGCTATAAATATAAAGCATCGGGAGCATGTGGCAGAGAACTGCCGACATGCTCCCGTTTTGGGGGATTGAGCGCACTGCGCACAGAAATTCAGTGAGGAACTCCCGAATTATGACTCGCTTTCGCCGATGGCGGTGACGATGCTGCTGAAGATGTCGTCGATGGAGCCGGTGCCTTTTATCTGGCGGTATTTCCCCTCCTTAATATAATAGTCGCGCAGGGGAGTGGTGCTCTCGTGATAGACTTTCAGTCGGTTCTTGATGGTTTCGGGGTTGTCGTCGGCGCGGCCTGTCTGCTGTCCGCGGAGAATCATGCGTTCCACCAGCTCGTCCTCGGGCACTTCGAGGCCGATGACGTGATGCAGCTTCTGACCGCGGCGCTCAAACAGGCGCTTGAGGGCGTCGGCCTGTGGCACGGTGCGGGGGAACCCGTCGAGAATCACGCCGTCCTTGGCCTTGGGGTCGTTGTCGATGATCTCCTCGAGGATTCGGATCATCAGGGAGTCGGGAATGAGCTGTCCCTGTTTGATATAGGTGTTTGCAATCTGCCCGATGGGCGTTTTGCGGGCAATGTGGTCGCGGAGCACTTCGCCGGTGGATATGTGGTGAAGTCCGTATCGTTCAATAAGTTTTTCGCTTTGGGTGCCTTTGCCGCTACCGGGGGCACCGAAAATCACTATGTTCATTTTTTACTTGAAATTGTACAAAAGGGGGATGGAAAGGGCGCAGGCCCGGCGCATGTCAGTCGGCCTGTTCCTTGAGCACGTAGATGTCCTGGAGGTTGCGGGCCAGGCCGTCGAGGTCCAGACCGAAACCGATGATGAATTTCGGGGCGATTGAGAAGCCCACGTAGTCGGGTTTTACGTCGCACTGCAGGCTTTCGGGCTTGAAAAGCAGTGTGGCTATCTTCACTTCGGCGGGGTTCTTGGCGCTTACGGTGTCGACCAGGCGCTTGATGGTCTGGCCGGTGTCCACGATGTCCTCGACGAGAATGACGGGGCGCCCCTCGATGTCGTCGTGCAGACCCATGATTTCCTTCACGGTGCCGGTGCTGGAGGTGCCTTCGTAGCTCTTGAGGCGGATGAAGGAGATTTCGGCATCGGTGTCGATGTTCAGGAAAAGCTCTGCTGCAAAGGGGAATGCGCCGTTAAGCACACATACCAGCAAAGGCCGGCGGCCGCGGTACTGCTCGGTGATTTCGCGTGCAAGCTCGAGGATGCGGGCCTGTATTTTCTCTCTCTCAATGAATGGCTCAAAAGTGAGCCCGTTATAGCTGACTTGTTTCATCGGGCAAAATTAGTTGGCGCAAAATTATGAAATGTTTTTGAGGTAAGCGCAATAAAGAATTATTTTTTTGTAAATTTGCCTCAAGGATTCTATTTTGCAAAAGTGTGCGGCCGTCATGTCCGGCGTGCCGCGGATAAGATATATGAAACTTTTCACAACTGAAGAAATACGCGCCATCGACCGTGCCACCATCGAGCGCGAGGAGGTAAGCCCCCTCGAGCTGATTGAGCGTGTGGGCGAAGGCGTGGCCAGCGAGATTGCCACCCGCTGGCGCCCCAACAAGCCCACCATAGTTTTTGCCGGGCCCGGGAACAACGGCGCCGACGCCCTTGCGGCATCGCGGCTGCTTTGGGAGCGCGGCTTCCGCCCCGAGGTCTACCTTTTCAACATCGGTGGCGACAAACTGTCGGGCGACTGCGCCGCCTCGCGCGACCGCCTGCTGCGTGAGGTGCCCGAACTGACGTTCTGCGAGGTGCAGAGCCGCTTCAACATGCCCAAGATCACCTCGAACCATCTGGTTGTCGACGGACTGTTCGGCTCCGGACTGCGCGAGGAACTGAAAGGCGGATTCAAATCGCTGGTACAGAACATAAACGACGAGCACCCCACGGTGGTGTCGATCGATGTGCCTTCGGGCATGTTCGGCGACTGGAACCCCCAGAAGGTGAACCGCAACATAATGCACGCCACGCTGACGCTGGCCATTCAGTTTCCGCGCATCAGTTTCTTCATTGCCGACAACGCCGAGCTGATAGGCGAATGGAAGGTGCTAGACATAGGGCTGAGTGAGGCTGCCATCGCGGCCACTCCGGCAAGCTTTTCGCTTGTGGAGAAACGCGATGTGCACCGCCGGCTGCGCCACCGCAAGGAGTTTGCGTCGAAAGCTGACTTCGGTTCGGCTGTGCTCTATGCCGGCAGCTACGGCATGATGGGCGCCGCAGTGCTGGCCGCCCGCGGAGCCTTGCGCGCCGGTGTGGGAAAACTCACGGTGAATGCGCCCAAATGGGGCAACATAATATTGCAGACCGCTGTGCCGGAGGCGCTTTACCGCTATAACCGGGGTGAGCAGAACATTGTGGAGATTCATCCCGAGCGCGACTTCAAAGCCGTGGCCATCGGCCCCGGAATCGGCACAAACGAACTGACGGTGAAGGCACTGGAGGATTTTCTGGCCTCGGCCAACCAGCCGGTGGTGCTCGATGCCGACGCACTGAACTGCATTGCTCTGAAGCCGGCCATGCTCAACACCATCCCCGTGCTCAGCATCCTCACCCCGCATGCCGGCGAGTTCGACCGCCTGTTCGGCCCCCAGCCTTCGGCTGAGGCGCGTCTGCGCAAGGCCATTGAGATGGCGAAATATTACAACGTGTTCATCATCCTGAAGGGGCACTACACAGCCATCGTGCGCCCCGACAGCAAGGTGTATTTCAATTCGTCGGGCACTCCCGCCATGGCCACGGCCGGCAGCGGCGATGTGCTCACCGGAGTGCTCCTTGCTATGCTCGCACAGGGTTATCCTGCTGAACTTGCATCGCTCATAGCTGTTTATATTCATGGAGTGGCGGGGGAACTTGCCGCCGCCGATGAAGGAGAGTACGGTGTTGTGGCCGGCGACATTGCCGCCAACATCGGCCGCGCCATCAAGGAGACCATGAAGTGACCTGACCCCGAAAAACAGATGAAGAGCCCAGAAAATTTGCCTCCAAACCACGACCTGTTATGAATCCGATTTATAAACTTCTGCTTATAGGTGCCGTTGCCGTCGGATGCGGCACGGCGGCGTCTGCCCAGAACACAACGCGCCTCTCGGTGACTAAGGCCAACGATTATGCCTTGGTCTACACGCTGCCGGTGACCAACCTGTCGGTGACTCTCGAGGCTGAGATCACCGTAAAGAAGCCTGGTGAGTTCTATAAGTATGCCAAGAAATATCTGAACATCAACGACCCCGTCACCAAGGAATCGCGCACGGCCACGCTGAAATCGGCTGTGGTGTCGACATTCGGACTGCCCGATGCCGACCAGCGCTATGCCGTGCAGTTCAAATCGGGGACAGACGCCTATATGATGCTCTCATCCGCCAATGTGCCCTTGGCGGTGAACACCACGAAGCTGGCTCCAAAGGAGACTGTGACGCTTCCTGAGGCACAGCCTGCGCCACCCACCCCGCTCGAAACCCCGGCCGCCCGTCAGGTGGTGAGCGAGGAGATGATGCAGAGCCAGTCGACGGCAAAACGCGCGGAACTTGCAGCCTCGGCGCTGTTCGCCATCCGCCAGACCCGTGCCGACCTTATTTCCGGTCAGGCCGAACAGATGCCCCCCGACGGCAAATCGCTGCAGCTGATGCTCGACAATCTGGAGGCTCAGGAAAAAGCCCTGATGGCCATGTTTGTGGGCACCACAGCGGTGAGCACAGATGTGGCCACATTCAACCTCTGCCCCGAGGGCGACATCAAGCACAAGGTGCTGGCACGCATATCGCCGGTGGACGGCATCGTGGATGCCAACGACCTTTCCGGCGAGCCTGTATATATAGATGTAGAGGTGACGCAGCGCGGCGAGATGCCTGTCAACGAGAAGGGGCAGCAGCTGGTGTTCCCCAAAAACGGATTCGCCTACTGCATCCCGGGCATGGCTTCGGTGGCCGTGAGCTACGATGGCCGCACCTATGCCGACCGCGATGAGGAATTCGCACAGTTCGGAGTGGTGTATGGCCTGAACCCAAATTCGTTCACCAACCGCAAGGCACCGCTTTATGTGGTGCTTGACCCGGCCACGGGCGCTATCCTCGAGCAGGGCGTGGCCGCGGAGTAACCGGGAATTATAGCTATTATAGCTAAAATAGCTATTGTAGATAATGTAGCTATTGTAGCTAAGGTAGATATTATAGCTAAAGTAGATAAAAGGCTGCGCCTCACGTGGAATTCCACGTGAGG
>ERZ779956.896-NODE-896-length-14789-cov-1.891204_pt1 | contig 14789 bp, 5 predicted proteins | sample MGYA00511940_ERZ779956 | MGnify/ENA primary metagenome ERZ779956 (study PRJEB29588, sample SAMEA2154992) | human gut metagenome | biome: human gut; feature: human-associated habitat; material: faeces | place: Denmark | collected 2008/2010 ...
ATATTATGAAAAAGAGTAACAGATTTAGAATTTTCACATCTTTGTTGATGGGCTTCCTTATTGCAGGATTCTCTTCTTGTAAAGATGATGAAAGCCAAAAGAATGAACACGATCCCAACAAGCCGATTGTGTTGACGGATTTTTATCCGAAAGAAGGTGGTATTGCTACTAAAATGGTCTTTAGTGGGGAAAATTTCGGTACGGATGTGAGTAAAATCAATGTGTATTTTAATGACACAAAAGCAGCTGTAGTTCGAAGTACCGGCGAAAAAATGTATGTAATTACCCCGCGTAAACCGGGCGAAGACTGTACTATTACAGTTTCTGTAGGTGATAATAAAGTGGCGTTTGACGAACATTTTACTTATCATATTCAAACTACGGTAACTACGCTTTGCGGTATGAAAGGAACTCCCGGAGCGCAAGTGGGAAATCTTGCCGAAACTCAATTCCCGAAGGTTACTTATTTGGCAATTGATACTGACCATAATATATTTGTTTGTTGCCGGGAATTGGATAGTTATTATGATAACAACAAAGTGATGCTGGTAAATGAATTGGAAGATAAGAGTCAGATTCTTATCCCCAATACCGGTGCACCGCTCAATCAGCCTTGTATAGCCGATGATGGACAAACGGTGTATATTCCGTCAGATGCAGGAATGGAGTATTGGGTACTTTCGTCAGAGAACATGTGGATCCCCCGTAAATCATCTTTGCGTAAAGATCCCTCCAGTGATGATTTTGATATTAAATTTAAACACTCATTTGCAATGTGCAAATATGATGGATTTATGTATACACGCGCAAAGGATGGCACATTATTACGGTTTGATCCGTCAACGGGATATACAATGGCTGTTTCAACACAGACGAAATTGATGGCCGAGAGCGACTCTTATATAGTATTTAGTCCGATTAAAGGGGAAGAACATATTTTATATTTGGCATATACTAACTCTCATTGTATCTATACATACAATCTAAAAACAGGTGAACATAAATTGTATGCCGGTATGACGAATCGTTCGGGATATGCAGATGGCCCTTGTGAGTATGCTATGTTTAACGAACCTCGTCAGATGATAGTAAGTGCGGATAATGAGTTGTATTTGGCCGATACGAATAATCATGTGATCAGAAAGATTTCACAAGATGGAATTGTCAGTACGGTAATCGGACTTGCCGGTCAATCGGGATTTATGGATGGAACTCCGGAAGAAGCATTGTTTGACAAACCTTTTGGTGTAGCATTAGATACCGATGGAACTATCTATATTGGTGATAGTGAAAATCAGTGTGTACGCCGACTTGCTATTGAATGATAATTGAGACTTTTAAGATAATACAGTATGAAGAAATATATATTTTTATTGTTCTTGTTGTGTGGCTGTGTTGCTGTGTTTGCACAACAAAAAAGTACATTTACAGTGTCCGGACAAGTGTTTGATGATTTGGATATGCCGGTTCCTGGAGCCAGTGTTTTTATTAAGAATTCTCCGGGAGTGGGAGCTGTCACGGATATTGACGGTAAATTTTCTTTGAAAGCTCAGAAAAATGATGTGATTGTTGTTTCATTTTTGGGATATAAGCAGGAAGAGTATTTGGTGACGAAATCGGAGAGTAATATTTCTATTAAATTGAAACAGGATTCGCAAGTACTTGAAGAAACGGTTATTGTAGGTATGGGTACGCAGCGTAAAGTGAGCGTTGTAGGTGCTATCACCAATGTCGATATAGCAGACATACAAACTCCGGCAACGAATATCAACAATATGTTGGGTGGACGTATTCCGGGTGTTATTTCACTTCAGCGTAGTGGTGAACCCGGAAAAAATATCTCAGAGTTTTGGATTCGCGGTATCGGTACTTTCGGTGCCAACAGCAGTGCTTTGGTGTTGATTGACGGTGTCGAAGGCAACTTGAATACGCTTGATCCCGAAGACATTGAGAGTTTTTCTATCTTGAAGGATGCCTCTTCTACGGCGGTTTACGGTGTACGTGGTGCCAACGGTGTGGTATTGGTAAGTACCAAGAAGGGTAAAGCCGGAAAACTGAATTTGCAGGTAAAGGCAAATGCCGGTATCTCTTATTCTCCTCGAATGCCCAAATATGTACGTGCTGCGGAATATGCGGCACTCGCCAACGAAGCTGCCGTGACACGTGGACGTATTCCTGTCTATTCCGATGTGGATGTGGATTTGTTCAGGAACCATATGGACCCTGATTTTCATCCGGATGTGGATTGGAGGGATGTTATCTTGAGAGATTATACCTGGAACCAGCAATACTTCCTGAGTGCGTCGGGAGGTGGTGAAGTAGCTCGCTATTACATCAGTGCCGGTTTTACGACAAAAGATGCCATCTTTAAACAAGATAAAGGGGTAAACAAATACAATACGAACGTAAACTATAACAAGTTCAATTTCCGTGCTAATGTGGATGTAAATGTCACTTCCACCACTACGCTTTCGCTGAACGAAGAGACTGTGATTGTTACTCAGAATTATCCGGGATATGGAAACGACAGTAAGGTATTGTGGCAGGCACAATCCAATCTGACTCCGGTGACAGTACCGTTGATGTACACCACAGGGCAGGCACCTGGATATGGCACTGATAAATCGAATATTAGTCCGTATGTATTGTTGAATATGACGGGTTATCGCAAGTTCTATTCCAATGATAATAAAATCACGATGCAGCTCAATCAGGATTTGAAGATGATAACTCCCGGACTGAGTATTGCAGGATTGGTCAACATTAATTCGATAGGTGCGAGAACCCAAGTTCGCGAAAAAATGCCGGCCATTTATTATGCTCATGGTTATAAACGTGATGGAACACTCGATTTGGAGAAAATATCTGATGCAGTGGAGCCCTATTATACAAATTGGAATGACACTGAGCGTAGAATTTATTGGGATTTCCGACTGAATTACGACCAGACATTTAATAAGGTACATAAGGTGGGTGCTTTGGTGAAGGCCGAATGGAGCGATTATGAAGCATCGAAATATAATCAATTGCTGACTGCTATCCCTAAACGATATAATAGTTACTCAAGCCGTTTCTCTTATTCGTATGATGATACTTATATGGCCGAATTTAATATGGGTTACACCGGTTCGGAGGCTTTTGAGAAAGGTAAGAAATTTGGTTGGTTCCCTGCTGTTTCTATAGGTTGGGCTCCCACGCAATATCGCTTCTGGCGTAATAAGGACAATTTTATCAATTATTTCAAAATCAGGGCTTCGTATGGTATAGTAGGTAACGACCGCCTCACTTGGGACGACTCGGTACGTTTTCCCTATCTTACTTTGATTGGTTACACAGGTTCCGGCAGTTGGAATAACGGTTCCGGTTTGACCGAAACGCAAGTAGGTTCCAGCAACCTGCGCTGGGAAAAGGCCAAGAAAGCTGACATCGGTATTGATGCACGTTTCTTCCATGAACGTTTTGAGATGACAGTCGATTTCTTCCAGGATATACGTTCCGGTATTTATCAGCAACGCCAGAGTGTACCGGAAGAGATGGGACTTCCGTCATTGCCTTGGGCCAATGTGGGTGAAATGAAGAGCTGGGGTATGGATGGACATATCTCATATACGCAACCTTTGGGTGACAATGACAAATACCTGATTGTACGTGCCAACTATACACAGTCCATGAACAAAATCACCAATTTCGAGGAAGACCTTAAGAAATACGATTACCAATCAGCCGTAGGATATCAAAGTGGAGTTAACCGAGGCTTGATAGCTTTGGGCTTGTTTAAAGACCAGGCAGATATAGATAATAGTCCTCGTCAGGATTTTGGTAATTACTTGCCGGGTGACATCAAGTATAAGGATGTCAATGGCGATGGCATTGTCAATTGGGATGATATTGTACCTTTGAAGTATTCTTATGTGCCTCAGATACAGTATGGATTTGCCACAGAGTTTAACTGGAAGAACTTCAATGTAAGTGTCCTGTTCGAGGGAGTAAGCCGCGTGACCTTTTTTAAAGGTGGAAATATGTATCAGCCATTCTCGGGTAGTACAGCCGGTAATGTGATTACAGATTTTGCCAACCCGGCAAACCGATGGATTTCACGTGAAATCTCAGGCGACCCTGCCACTGAGAATCCGAACGCCAAGTACCCTCGTCTTTATTATGGAGGTAGCAGTAATAATAGTCAATCATCTTCTTTTTGGTTGTCTGATGGTAGTTACTTGCGTCTGAAGAATGTGCAAGTCTCTTATACACTCAAGAACCAATTCCTGAAAAAGTTTGGTCTCCAGAAAGCAGTAATTAGTGTGATTGGAGACAATTTGGCAGTTTGGTCTAAAGAGAAGATGCTGGATCCTGCACAAGCGGGAGATAATGGAACAGTCTATCCTGTCCAGCGAGTGTATACTTTACAGCTTAATCTTTCATTCTAATATAACCTGACAATTATGATAAAATTTGGAAATTATAAAAGAGAATTCGGTTTTCTCGGCAGAATAGCCGCAATAACCGTTATTTTGGTTTCAAGCATTATGTTCGGTTCGTGCGAAAAATACTTGGACATTGACCAATATGTGTACGATCAGACCACACTGGACTCCATTTTCCTTTCCCGCTCCAGAACGGAAGAGTATATCAATGGAGCGGCTGCTCTTCTTCCCGATGAATCAATACTTATGAATGGTTGGGGAGCGGCTTCTACATTGCCCAGTGGATTGGGCTCAGATGAAGCAATCGTTCCGTTCGTAACGAATGGAAATGCTATACTTTATGATGAAGTGAAAGAAACGAACTCATGGTTTAATCCGTGGCCCGAGTGCTATAAAGGAATCCGTAAGGCCAACATCGTATTGGAGAATATATCCAAAAACCAGGAGCTTACCGAGATGGAAATGCGTGATTTCAAGGGAAGGGCTTATTTTCTGCGGGCTTACTTCTATTTCTATTTGGTAAGATTGTACGGGCCTGTGGTTGTACTTCCCGACCGTCCTTTCGATACGGACGAAGATGTAGCGTCAGTTTCATTCGAGCGTTCCACTTACGATGAGTGTGTAGAGAAAATCTGTGCCGACTTTGAAGAAGCAGCTAAATTGCTGCCTGCAAGTCGTATAGATGCATTGCAGTATATACCTACCAAGGGTGCTGCTTTGGCGTTCAAAGCTCGTATGCAGCTCTATGCTGCCAGCCCCCTTTTCAATGGTAACAGTTACTATTCCGATTGGAAAGACTCAGAGGGGAGGAATTTCATTGCCCAGACGGAAGACAAGGTTAAGAGGGGAAAAGCTGCCGCCACGTTCAAGCGGATTATTGATATGAATAAGTATGCCATTCATACTGTATCCAAAATAGTGAATGAAAAGGGTACAGGCACATTGCCTCTTCCCGAGACGGTATCTGATGCCGACTTCCCTGATGGAGCCGGAGGTATAGACCCCTATAAGTCATACAAGACGCTGTTTGATGGTACTTACCAGCCTGAGTTGGTTAAAGAATACATCTATTTTTCAAAAAATAATGGAAACTATATTCTTGTGACACCTTCCAAATTGGGGGGAATATCTTCATTTAGTGTTACTTTAGATATGATTGATGAATACCGGATGGCTGACGGTAGACCGTTTAGTGAAGCTACTCAGGCGGAAAAATCATGGCAGGCAGTGGGACAAGATAAAACATTCTCGTCAGATTATCTTCTTTCCGGAAACAGAGCTCATCGTGATGATGGTCGCGAGCCGCGTTTTTATGCGGCTATTGGTTTCAATGCTTGTATCTGGCCTACAACTTCCCACCGTGACGGTTTGTCAGCAGGTACCAGAAACTATGTTACCGACTATTACTACGGAGGTAGTGCATCTGATATGAATAATAATGATAACAGAACCAGGACCGGATATACCTGCCGGAAATATGTGCATCAGGATGATTGTATCTTTTGGAATGGAGTGGTAAAAGCGAAGACTTATCCGATATTTCGCTATGCCGAAGTATTGTTGGGGTATGTAGAAGCGATGAACGAAATGGAAGGTTCGTATACGGACGAAGATGGGCAGGTGACGGTTACTCGTGATGTGGATCAAATGGTGAAATATTTCAATCAGATTCGTTATCGTGCCGGTCAACCGGGAATCACAACTGCCGATGCAGCCGACCAAAGCAGGATGCGTGAACTAATTAAGCATGAAAGGTTGATTGAGTTTGCTTTCGAAAGTCATCGTTATTGGGATTTGCGCCGTTGGAAAGATGCCTATGACGCTTACAACAAACCCATCAGAGGATTGGATGTAAGTGCTCGCGAATCACAACGCGAACAGTTCTATACAGAAAGAATTTGGAATACAGAAAAAACCATGAAACGTATGTTTTCCAACAAGATGTATCTGTGGCCGCTTGACAGAAATGTGTTGAGAAAGAACGGTAAGTTGGTACAGAACCCAGGATGGAATTAAAATGAAAACAATAAAAGTTGATAATATGAAGAAAATAGCATTTTTTTCGATAACCTTGCTGTTGGCATGTATGGCAGGTTGCGACAATAAAATACCTATGGAAGAGAATTTATGGCCCGAAACGGTTTATCTGGTTGGGGCAAAAGATAAGATTATAAATAGAGATCTGAATATAGGTTATGAAAAAGATACCATATATGCATCGGTTGCCATCAGCGGTTCGCTGCCTACCAAGGAAGATATAACTGTTACTGTTGAAGAATTTCCTTCTGGTATTGAAAGTTATAACCAGAAAGAACTTGGTTCGGATGATATAAAGTATCGTACGTTGACAAATGGTATCTATAGTTTTCCGCAAGAAAATGTAATTGTGAAAAAGGGTGAAGCCTATGGCACGTATCCTGTTCACATTGACCCATCCACTTTGCATATAGATTCGCTCTATATGATGGCGTTTAAACTTAGTGGAACATCTCGTTTTGAACTGGCTAAAGAAGATACAGTGGTGCTAATCCGTCTGAATCTGATGAATGACTATTCAGGGCTTTATTATATGGACGGTGTGATTAAGCCTGCTGATAATCCGAAAGATTCCGTTATCTATAAGTCGCCTCGCACGTTGCAAGCTGTAGTCGATGGTAACACTGTACGTATGTATCATCAAAAGAATGAATGGTCGAAAGGTGCTACAGACTACAGACCCGATTATTGCTTTAATATCACCGTAAATCCGGATAATTCAGTAACCTTAACGTCTTGGGATAAGTTTAACCTTGTCAGTGGTGGCGGTAAGTATTACCCCGAAATGGAAGTGTACGATTTGTGGTATACTTTCAGAGAGGATGGTATGTTGAAGAAAACCCGGGGATTTGTGTACAAAGAGCGTAAGAACGATGATGAAGTACGCAAGATAAACGACTGGATGGAAGAAAATAGAAAGTACGATTATTAGAAAGGTGTTTTTAAGGTAAAAAACAGATTGTGACTTTTTTATTATCATTAGTTTAAGAATGGTGCTTCGTGAGAAACACCATTCTATAAGTAAATATTGTCAAATTTTTAAAGCAGAACCATTATGAAGCATTTATTTTATTGTTTGTTTCTGATGCTATTATGTATCGGATGTAAAGGAGAAGATGATCCGATCATAGAAGAAAAAAATGACCCTTCGTCTGCAACGACAAGGGGGCCGTCGGGTTCTCTTGATTTATCATTGTTAGGGAATGTTGTTTCTATTTCTTGGAATGAGCCATTTGGTAAGTATGTTGGTATCGAAGTAGGAGTATTTACTGAGTCTGGTATGTCATTGGGTTCATTTTCAAGTAGTAACGACTCTGGAAGTGAGAAGTTTTTTGTGTCCTCTATTGCATCATACAGTGGACCTGTGATAGCGACAGTAAGAGGTCGTTCTTCTAATGGATATGTTGGTCAACCAATAACTATTTCACTCGGCATTATGAATGATCCTGCTGCTCCACCAAATTGTAGTCATGGATATAATCCACGATATCCAGTATTAAGTATAGGCGTAGACTTGGAGCATAATTTCTATTTTTCGAGAGGAGAGTTTCCTAAAAGAGGGTTATTGTTATATATCTTGCATGTTCAGAGTTTCGATCATTATGAATCCCTTCCTTATTACCCTTATACCCCTAACCCTGTATATGATGTTGAAGATATTACGAATTGGGTTGATCTCCCGGTTCTTACTTCATCTATGTCCGAGGTAATAAAAATTAGCCATCCACAATTAGATAGATTTTGGGATCGTCCGGATGCGACTTTCACTTTAGATATTCGTCTTTACGATGGAGGGTGTCCCAAATTGTCTCCTGGTAATGGTTCATCATTACCAGCATGTACAAACTATTGTGTGTATAAAACAACTAATTTAGAGCCTTTGAGCCAAATAGTCCGTTCTGTAAAAATGAGTCAAGTTTTGGATGGAGTAGTTTATTATCCAGATTCTCCAATGCCTACTTACTAATAAGTACTTGTGAAATCTTTCCATTGCTTTCTTCCTTGTTTTCCATTGGAAAACAAGGAAGAAAGCAATCTGTTACTCTATAATGCTGATAATGAGAAAGTATTCGTGTTAATCTGTGTATTCTGTGGTGAATTAATAATTAAAAAGAAAAAATAATGAAGAACATTGCGAACAGTTCTGTCAAATACATGGTATGGTTGTGCTGCCTGATACTGTCTCCCAGCCTTTGGGCAGATGGTACCGCTCCCCAGTCTGTACCGACAGATACCCTTGAAAATCTGTTCAGAGAAGAAATGTCGCATTTCCCTCAGGAAAAGCTTTACCTTCAGACAGACCGTGGCATTTACATGTCCGGTGAAACCCTTTGGTTCAGGGCACATTTAGTAGATGCTCTTATGTTAAAGCAAGCTAATGCCAGTCGATATGTATATGTAGAGTTGGTGAATCCGTTGGGCAACTTGGTGGAGAGAGTGAAAATAAGACCGGACTCTTTGGGGTGTTTTTACGGACATATTCCATTGGGTGAGGACCTGCCGGAAGGCAACTATTCTCTCAGAGCCTACACTTGGTTCATGCAGAATATAGGTGAAGAGTACTTTCCTCATAAACTGATTTATATATCCGATCCCGTATCCGAAGCGATATCTCCGGAAATCAGTTATTCTGCTGAAAACAACGACGTTCATGCGGAAATACATTTTCTCAGTAAACCGGACAACCGATCCGTCACTCCCACACAAGCCATTCTTTTCCCCGATGGAGACAGGGACAAAGAAGGAAAAGTCTTATCATTGGAAGGGGAAAATATCCATTACACTTTCAAGAAGAAGGAGATTTCTGCTTCGCGCACGTTTTTGTTACAGACAGTGTATGACGGCAAAATTTCCAATCGCTATTTCAGAATCCCCGAATTGAGTAAAACCTTTGATGTGGCTTTCTTCCCCGAAGGAGGTCATGCAGCTCAATCCACCACAATCAAAATGGCATTTAAGGCCATCGATGCAGATGGTTTGTCTACAGAGGTAGAAGGTCAAGTATTTGACGAAGAAGGTCAGGTATGTGCCGATTTCAAAAGCCAGCATTTGGGTATGGGGAGTTTTCGGATGTATTATGTTCCCGGAAAAAAGTATCATGCCGTTTGTAGTGACGGAACAGGCGTTTCCAAGCGTTTTGATTTGCCCGAACCTTCTCCGGATGCTATCTCCCTGAATACACTTTGGTCTAAAGATTATTTGCGGGTAAGTCTTTCCAAATCACCCGATACCCCATTGGGCACTTCGCTGATACTGGTGGCGCATTTGCGGGGCATCGTTCTGTATGCACAGCCCTGGGATGATAAACAAAATTATGTTGACTTTGAAAAAGACTTTTTTCCGGCGGGCATCGTTCATTTTCTGCTGGTTGATGAAGGCAGAAATATTCTGAGCGAACGTTTAGTGTTTTCTCTGCAAAAAAGTGCACTGGCGCAGACTGAAGTCCGGCTTGACCGTGAAAACTACTTGGCAAGAGAGAAGGTAGATATGGATATACAGATTAAAGATATAAATGGAAACCCCATGTCAGGCAACTTTGCACTTGCAGTTGTTGACAGAACAGACGTGAAGCCGGATACCGTTTCCAACATTGTTTCCACCTTATTGCTCACTTCCGATCTTAAAGGACACATTGAGTCACCGTTGAGTTACCTGCAAGACAACCGCAGTTCTTCCTATGCCCTGGATTTGCTGATGATGACACAAGGCTGGCGGAAATACAACATACCGGAGGTCTTGAAAGGCAACGTAACCAGCGCATTACCCTATAATTTGGAATTGGGTGACGAAGTTTCCGGTAAAGTAGAGGGCTTGTTTTCTGCATTGAAAGAGGGAAATATCTCTTTGCTCGCCCTTAAAGATTCACTCATCGGGATAGAACTGACGAAGCCTGACCGGAATGGGCGGTTTGTATTCGATAAACTGGAATATCCCAGTGGTACTCACTATATTGTCCAGGCGCTCAGCAAGAAAGGTTCTTCAAAAGTTTTTATCGAACTGGATCCTTACAAATCGTTTCCTGCTCCCCGAATCGGGTGTATTCCCCGCATTGAAAAACCGCATATCGAGGAGAATTATATGGCAAAGATGGACCAAAAATATACTATAGAAAATGGAATGAGAGTTTATAATCTGGCGGAAGTGATAGTGACAGGTAGAAGAGAGAGAGCTGTAAAAACGGAATCTCCCTTTTATTCGGTGGGAGTTTCGAAGGTGCTGACGGAAGAGGATGTAAAAAAAGGACATTTTATTTCTACATACGACCTCTTGCGACGTTTGCCGGGTATTACTATCACGAATAATGAAGTGCGTTATCGATTTGCTCCGGTCATGGTGTTGCTGGACAATGTTCCCGAAGAAAACTTTGATTTTGACCTGTTGGACGTGGATGACATCAAAGATTTTTTTTCCTCCCCTGCCACTTCTGTCGGTCCTCTTTACGGGTCGGCTGCGGGAAATGGTGCCATAGTAGTCACTACGAAGAATGGGTTTATACAGAAAAATAAAATGAATAGCAACATACAGACTATTACGACTTTAGGTTATCAACAAACTGTAGAATTCTACTCACCGGCGTATGACACGGAAGCAAAGAAAGAATCCGTCAAGCCAGACTTACGTTCTACGATATACTGGAATCCGAGCGTGCAGGTTGATGAATCGGGAACTGTTCACGTCAGCTTCTATACAGCTGATTCTGCTGCCGATTATGGGGTAGTGATAGAAGGTGTTTGTACATCGGGCAATCTCATTTATTCAGGTGAAAAAGTAATATCGCGGCATAGCGATTCTTATTAATTTTTTTGTTGAAGTAATTTAAATATATAGCTTATGAAAAACATTACAAACGTATTTTGCGAATTTCTTATAGCTTTATGCTGTTTGATGTCTTCTTCCGCACTTTGGGCATGGGAAGATATGTCAATGCCTCGACTGCATGTTGAAGGCCGTTATCTGGTAGACCCGCATGGGAATAAAGTGAACCTGCATGGGTTTGCACAGACCTATAGTCCGTGGTTCAATGAGATGGGGCAGAAATGGGACAATTATGATGTGGAGAAATGCTTGAAATACAATCAAGGGTTGATTGATGACATTATGGCTGCCGGTTGGAAAATGAATTTTCTTCGATTACATATGGACCCGTATTGGTCAAATTCTCCGGGAATTCATGTAGAAGGAGAGAATGACATTTCAGCATTCGATTTCAATCGGTTTAAAAACTATCTTGATAGGGTATTTATTCCGATGGCGGAATATGCTGTCTCGAAAGGACTTTATGTAGTCATGCGTCCTCCCGGAGTATGTCCGGAAAAAATAGCTGTAGGAGATGAGTATAATCAGTATCTCATTAAAGTATGGACACACGTAGCCCAGCATCCGAAATTGAAGAATCATCCCAACATTATGTTTGAACTGGCCAACGAACCGATTAATATACTTGGTCCCGATGGTACTTATGGAGCCGGTTCGCAGGGACACTTCGATAAACTGAAAGAGTATTTTCAGTCGGTGGTAGATGCGATGCGTGCACAAGGTTGCGGTAACATTCTTTGGATACCTGGTTTGGGTTATCAAGGGTTGTATAAAGGGTTTGCCGTCAATCCTATCGAAGGAGATAACATCGGTTATGCGGTACATCTTTATCCGGGTTGGATGGGAAGTGATGGAGAAAATGGGGATGGTGGTTCCAGTACGGGAGGCTATGAACCTTTCCAGAAAGGATGGGATGATTCCGTAGCTCCGGTAGCATCATTCGCACCTATCATGATAACAGAAATGGATTGGGCACCGTCAAAATATAACGCTTCGTGGGGGAAGGCTCATACCGGTACATTCGGTGGTCCCGGTTTTGGAGCAAATATGAAACATATTGTAGATAATTCGGGTAATGTAAGCTGGCTTATTTTTACGGGTGCTGATTTGTTGGCAAAATTTAAGGATACTCCACCTGCTGAGGGAGAAGCGTACACCTTCCTGACCGATCCCGAAGCCTGTCCGTGGCCTACCTATCATTGGTATCAGGAGTATGCAAAGGAAAATTATCCACGTCCTGATTTTACTTATCAGTCACATAGTGATAATGGGGATGGCACATACACTAATCCTGTTATATTCGGTGACTTTCCTGATCCGGATGTAATCCGTGTGGGTGATGTCTATTATATGGTATCCACTACCATGTACATTTTCCCCGGAGCCACCATTCTGAAATCTTATGATTTGGTGAACTGGGAGTATTGCTGTAATCCGTTGGAGCGCATAGAGGCATCCGATGGTTATAATCTTGAAAATGGTCAGAACCGTTACAGCCGTGGCCAGTGGGCAACAGCTCTTCAATATCACAACGGCAAGTTCTATCTCCTGTTTACTACACTGGATGAAGGTGGATACCTATTGACCACTACCGACATTGAAGGTGAATGGGAAAAGAAGAAGCTAAATGATGGCTTTTATGATTGCGGATTGCTTTTTGATAATGATAAAATATACGTAGTTTACGGTATCAACCAGCTTCGTATAGCCGAATTGGATGAAGATTTCAATAAAATTCCCGGCAGTGATAAGGATGTGGTTAAATGGTCTTTCCGCGAAGGGCTTGAAGGGAGCCGTTTGTATAAGATAGGTGAGTATTATTACATTTACTCTACGTATGGAGGATGGCCTGCTTTTCAAACTGTTTTCCGCTCCAAGGATATCTATGGACCTTATGAGGAAAAGAAGCTGATAGACGATGACAACATTCATCAGGGAGCTTTGGTAGAAACGCAGACCGGAGAGTGGTGGACTATGCTTTTCTATGATAAAGGTGCTTATGGACGATTCCCTAACCTGCAACCCGTAAAATGGGTGGATGGCTGGCCTGAAATAGGTGAGAACGGAAAAGGAGTCACTACCTATCGTAAGCCCGATGTTGGCAGGGAATACCCCATAAAGTCATTGCCTACCAATGATAATTTCAGGCATTATAAATTAGGACTACAATGGGGATGGAATCATAATGCGGACAGATCAAAATGGTCGTTGACTGAACATGCCGGTTATTTGCGGTTGTATACGGCAAATGTTACCGACAGCCTGCATAAAGCCAAGAACACATTGACTCAGAGAATTCTGGGGTATCCTCAGGACTTGGAACATTCCTATGGTACGGTCAGGATGGAGATAGGCGAGATGCAGGAAGGCGATGTGGCAGGATTGGCAGTATTTCAGGACCCTTATGCGTTTATTGGCGTTAAAGTCATAGATGGGCAGAAGCGGTTGGTTTATACCACTGCCCCTGTAGTATCGTCGGCTGCAAAATCGGAGCAGATAGGAGAAGTGGTCACTGAACAGGTAATCTATTTGCGCGCTATTGCCAATTACAACACAAGTAGAGCAAGCTTTTATTACAGCCTGGACAACAAGACCTATACAAAATTTGGGGATGACCTAAACATGAAGTATGATCTGACGGTATTCACAGGCAATAAGTTCGCTATCTTTAATTATGCAACTGCCCAGACAGGAGGCTATGTGGATGTAGACTGGTTCTCTACCGAACCGGAGTTTGATGAAGCATTCTATTTTGACGACTCTTTTGAGGGGTATAGTGAAGAATCATTGACCTTAATCGAATTGACCATCAATGGAAAAGAAGAGCTCACTTTGCTTACCGGAAGTTCTTCTACAATTACAGTGAAAGGAATATATGCCGATGGCCATACGGAAGATATTACCATGGCGGCCGATTATGAAAATCAGAATCCGGATGTCATACGTGTAACTAACGGACGTATAATGGCTTTGCAAGATGGAGAGAGTGATATAATTATCAGTTATAAAGGCCCTTTGGGTGACCGTCAGTCTTTAAAGATTCACGTCACTTCTTCTACTTTTCCGCTAACCGCAGAACTGTTTAATCCCAATATTTGGGAGACCGGTTCTTTTGATGAGAATACACATACATTGGTGACCGGACAGTATGGTTTCGGTGGCTGGTGGTACGATAACGGTATTGATTTGTCAGAATATAAATACGTTGTGGCAAAAATAGGCAATGATAACTCAAACAACGGTGCTTCATTTCGTTTATTTGATGAGAATAGCTATTGGTCGGGAGCTGCTGAGTATGAAGTTAAGAACAGTAAGCAAGTGGTTGTTGATTTGAATAATATGTATAAGAGTAATTCTAAAGTGAAACTTGATCCGAGCCATATCTATGGTGTAGGTTTCTGGTCGTTCGGCGGCAGCCCTATTATTATCGATAAAGTCTATCTGACTAATTCCGATGATTACGAAGATCCTACGGGCATCGAGGATGTGACCGTGGATAAAGATCCTCTGGTA
>ERZ779956.903-NODE-903-length-14736-cov-2.162251_pt1 | contig 14736 bp, 20 predicted proteins | sample MGYA00511940_ERZ779956 | MGnify/ENA primary metagenome ERZ779956 (study PRJEB29588, sample SAMEA2154992) | human gut metagenome | biome: human gut; feature: human-associated habitat; material: faeces | place: Denmark | collected 2008/2010 ...
AATGACTTATAAAAACTAAAGAACGCCGCGCCCTCAAAACAAGGCTCTACTTCATCGCCTAAAACCTATAAACCTAAAAAACAGGCATCAGTATAAGTATAATACCTTTGGCCATCAATTATTTTCCAATCGCCAACAATTGAAGGCTACCAGAGTTCCATTGACTAGGCTTTATCAATTATTTCATTTGCTTCTTTATAAAGTGCAGTGAATAATAAGACATCTACACAAGCGTATTCTCTTTCAACGCCATCTTCATCCAAATGTTTTTCCCAAGCTAAATTTGGATTTTCTGGTACTATACCATAAATTCGCCCTTCTTCATTTTTATAACCATGGTCTGTATAATCTTCGTCTACTCCATCATAAATTCCTTTTACAGGAGTATAAGGAATAGTAGACAAAAGTTTTTCTGCAAACTCATCTGTTATATAAGTACCATTTCTATTAGCATATTTATAAAAAATTCGGCATCTTGCTTTTGATATAACTTTATTATATGGCTATATATCTCCATAAATTTTTATATCAAAAGAATTTATATTATTCACTTTCAATTCCTCCCTACCTATCTAAAGATTCTTCGTTTTGAATTGTCTTTGGCGCCTTCTCGGTTAATTCTTTCTCAGGCGCGCCAACTTTTCCGCCTGCGTTATTAGATTGAGTATAAGAGGTTGCAAGAGGAATCAACTTAGTTCCTAAATCAAGAATATCATTTTCTAAATTTTTAACTTCGTTAATTTCTTTTTGACTAAAACCAGAAGCTATAGCAGGTAATAAGAAACTATAGCCATTTTGAGCTAATTTTAAAGTATCTTCTATATAGTTCTTAGTATTATAGTAAGTAATAGGAAGAATTACATATCTAAATTTAATATTGGTATTACTAAAGTTTCTATTAATAATATTGGTAATAAAAGTATTAAATTTATTTCCTAATACCATCATTAAAGCTAAATCATTATTTAGAGAATACTCAAGCGCAAGATTAGAATTAGAAGCAAATAATTGACTACTTGTACCACTTTCATTATAAATATTATTTACCATTTTATCAATAATATTTGTAGAAGTATCACTAGTACCTTTAGACTAAATTGCTTCAACATCAGCATAAGTAGTTAGAACACTAATATTTTTATTATTCCTTAACATCTATACCGCGCCACGATGCAGTTCTTCTACTTCATCTGGTTCTAATAAAAATTCATTATTAGTATTATGAGGAATTTTTTGAACTATAATTTTTTTAATTTCGTCTAAATCTCTTTCTCTTTCTGTCTCTACTGCTTCATCATATCTAATGGCCGCAGGAATAACATTTAAAAACAGCGGGCGCGAATCGAAGAATTCAAAACATATTGATGAATCAGTTGTAAGAAAAAGCCATGGAGATTTTCTTTTTCCCGTATGATACTTATTATATTCTCGTGAAATATATTTGGGATAAACGTCTAAAGCCTTCTTTCTATCATTTTCAAGTAAAATACTATCAAAATAACGAAGGTCAAATTCTATTATATTATTTCCATAAAAATCTTTAAATCGTGTGCAACAATAATAAGACGGCAAATCCAGAATGGTAAAACTGTCTTTTGTTTCTTCAACAATAACACCATAATAAGTTCCATTTACTAATGCTTTAATTGCACAATTTGTTAAAAGATTTGGAAGATTCATTTTATCTATATAATCAACAGCTTTGTTATATCTTTTCTAAATAGTTGTATTTTTTAAACTTTTACTATCTGCTGTATGAGGAATTAATATTCCATAATATTTTAATAACGTAGCATAATAAATTAAAATACGTCTATAGAAACCATCTTTGTAAAAATAATTTCGAGATAATCTCTACTATTCAGAAATACTGCCTGAATTAATAATAGTTTCAATTTCTTCAAGTGTATAATCTTTTAACCTTTCTCTAGTTCTTCGATTAGAAAAAGTATTGTTATAAGCAGTAGAATTAATGGCAATCATTCCATCATTAGCCTTTTTAAAATTGCTTAAAAATTCTGAATGATTTTTTTCCATTTTAACCTCCACTATAAAAGATTAATGTACGCCTACCACTTCTTCTTCTAGTCTTTTTAGCTTCTAATTCCTCTAATTCCTTTATTCGCCATAAACCATAAGCAAAAGCAGAATATTTATCTTTTGGAAACCTATTATTAATTTGTTCCAAAACAATATCCATACTCGCGCCAGTTCTCTTTAGGCGAAGATTCGCCATTTCTTCAAAAAGCCTAGTTGTAAGCTCATGCGGCATTAATCTTTTTACTCTTTCTTCGGTAGACATTTTTTGTCCAATTTTAGTAGCTAATAGAGCGCTTTTTGCTTCTTGCTCTTTTATTAAAAAACGAACTTTTCCACTGTTTATTCTTGAATATGCATTACCATGTATTTGAGAATTTAGTGGTCCATTAGCTTTTATTCCGTATAAAATCTAAGGTGCGTCATGAGGTTGAATTTTTTTATAATTATCATCATTGGAAAATCCATAAGCAGGATAATAAGTTCCATCATCACCAATCTAAGTACGAATCATTTCATCCCCAATTCCTACACCTAAGCCATTTGTATCAATTACAACTTCTCTAGGATTAAACTAAGATATTATTTTCTTAATCTAAATTGCCTACTAAGAGAAAGTTTTTGTTTCTGGAGTTAATCCTAAAACAAAAAGATTTACTAAAGTAGCATAATATTTTCCTTGAATAACATTAACTCTAAAAACACAACAAACAGTTTGGTCATTTAATCTACCAACGTCTACTGATAATAAGTAAAATTCATTTGCATTTTGTCTACTACTTGCGCGTACTTCTGGATTTTTTATCTTTCGATATTTCTACATTTTATCAAAATTAAACCAAGAGTCATCAGAACTTCCTGACCAAATCGACATATACTCTCTAGCAAAAGATTCTTCATTATAGGACGGCGACATTTTTAATTTATTAACATATGTTTTATCTAATAGTCCGTGCATTACAGGTATTCTATAATCGCATCCAAAAACAAAAGAATTTTCAGGATCAATTATAGAATTTTCAAAAATATCAATTAATTTATCATAACCAAAACTAGTTTTTACACCAGCAGAAGTCATACACAATACTTGCTAATTTGGTTCTTTATCATTTACAGTATTATCTGGTAATCTTCTTGAAACATTCATCAAAGGCAAAACAATTTCGTTTAACGCGGTTTCGTCATGGTCCGTTTACACCCTCGGTTTCCCGATATTTCCGTAGGGGACTAGACTATACAATATCTTGCCACATCAAGATTAGGATTATAGTCGTTGAACGTTTCTCCTTTTCAGGAGATTTCGCTGCGTTTGATTGCCCAATTCTTAATGATTTTACTATACCGACTCCGTTACTAGTCGCCGCCAAATTATTACTAACTTGGTTTAGTTATTAAGACTCTAAGGGGTTCCCCGCAATTTAACCTATTTTAAATCCGCAAGACCATAATGAAAAAACAAGTCTTTATATTCCTCTTTTATTTTTATTTTAGAAAAAGATTGAAGTTGCCACTCTTTGAATTTCTCTCTTCCTATTTTCTACCGCTCTTCCTTAGAACTATCTCTATATTTAATTTTTATCCCCTATCTACCTTTTCCAGTCATTAAATGGTATACAAAACCTTTTGTTAAATTAAAATAAGATAAAATTGCTTTTTCTATTCCACGACCATAAGTAGATACTACACATAATATTTCATAACTGGTCTAATCATCTAAAGTTTCTTTCTTTATCCATGGCGGTTTACTTGCTATATTTAATTTTTTTTCAAAATCTACTATATAATTATTTTGTTCTTCAATAGTAAGTTTTTCAGCTTTCTATCTAAATGAATCGTAGCTTTTTTCATTTTTAATAGAGGATATACAAGAGCTGTCAACTCCTAAATATTTACCAGTACGAGCAGTCATACCTTTATATTTTTTATTACCAAAATAAGCAAAGCAAAATTGTTCAAAATTTAATTTGGAACGAGTGTCTCCGCCGTCTCCTCCTAAGGTTAAATTATAACCATTGTCAAAACTATTATATTGTTTTATATATCTAATTTCTTCGTAATTTAATTCTTCTTTAGAAATATCATCGTATTGTATTTTAGTTATTACAAAGTTACTTTCTTTGTACTTATTCCAAGCACTTTGAAGTTTCTTATTTGGATGAATATTTTCTTTTAGTTGAGAAAGATGTTCATTTTTTCTTCTGGCAAAATTTGTGGTTTGCCCTACATATCTTTCTCCAGTAATCTTATTAATGATAAAATATATATATGCTTTCATTATATTCACCTCTATTATAAAGTGAATTTTCATCCAAAAACGTATATAATATTAATACTTTTCTACGGATTTCGTCAATAAGACCACCATTTCTTCTTCCACCACGTTGGCTATCCAGCGCGCCAACAACGTCAAATTGAGAACCATTTCTAAATTTTATTGTAACATAATCCTTACCAAAATTACCAGGGGTATCTGAAATTTCTCCACCAATAACTTCTTTTTTTAGTAGTGGAAATTTTTCATAAATTTCAATTATTTTTTCTTTGGCAATCTAAGCTGCCTAATTTTTATTAGGAGCACAAATAAATCTTTTAGTTCCAGGAATAAAAATACATTGCAAAAAAATACCTAGAATAGAAATAAATGATTTAGAAAAGGCGCGACAGGCAGTAATAAAAACTTCCTTATATCTCATAATTGCGCGCAATATAATTCTCTAATAAAAAAATAGACTAAAATTAGAATCAAGAGGAGTAATTAAATCTAAAAATAAATCTGGATAAGCAGTAAAAAAATTAGCATAATCAGTTATTAACTATTCATTCTACTTACAAAATTCTTCGGTTAAAATAACCCCTTTTTCAAGAGATATTCCTTCTCGTTGTGCTAACTAAAGAACTTTTTGAGTATCAACATCTTTATACTGAGGAAAAACCTATTCTCTTTTATCTTTCATAACTTAAACCTCAGCATTAAATTCTTCATTCTTAAATAATTCTTCATAACCATCGTTATCATAATTATCCAAGTCATAATCCTAGTCTATATCGTAATAACCTTCTAATTTCTTTACAGATTGTAGCGCTTCAATTCTTCTTGTAATTTCATCACTAATACCAGTTTCATTAACATATAATCGTCTATTTGAGTTCTAAATGTTTTTTAAAGTTTCATCAACAATATCTTTAGTAACTCCATTATAATATTGATTTTTAAACCCTCTCTTTTCTAGCCAATAAAATAATTCCCCTACTGATTCAAAATCACCAGCATTTTTAGTATTCTTAGGAGTAAACTCTGCTGTTCTAACTAGTTTATCGTAAGAAGCAAGTATCTTATCAAAATCTTGGCCCGCACTAATTCTACTATCTATCTCATAAGAAATACGACAAATTTTTAAAGCCTAGTCTAACTAGAGGGCGCCAGTTATGTTCTACGTGGTCATCAAACCATTAAATAAATTCTCTAAATAGTTTAATGCTTCATCATCATAGTTGAAACCCCACTTCTCTTTTAACTTCTATCTTCTTTCATCGCTAAGTAAAGGTAACTCCTCTTCAAGTAAGCCCTAATCTTTTAATTCTTTATATCTCTTATAATAATATTCCCAATCAATTCCTTCGTATTCCTAGCTAAAGAAGAGCTCAGAATATTTAGGAAAAGCGTTTTCTCCATTCATTTCTTTTATCTTCTCAAACTAAGAAGGTATAAATGGAATATCTGCGTATTGACACAATTTATCAACCGCGCGCCAACTAAAATCGTTTTCCTTTAAAAAATCTTTTATGCAATCGTTGCAGATAGGCAAATATCCATCTTCTGCGAAGATGGATTTAGCCTTAGAAAAAGATTCAGGTCCAAACTAACCGCCGCACTTATTACATTTTTTTATAAATAAATTTGTTCTTTTTATTTTTGGCTATAAGCCCATGAAAATCACTTCCTAATATCTCGTAGAACTTTATCTATTTGTCTACGAGATTTTCGTGCGGCTTTAGTATAATTTATCATCATATCAAAAAGTACATCTTCAAACGGGCGCTAAGTTTCTTTATCTTCTTCCATTAGCTCAACACATAGAATTTTAGCTAAGCCAATAAATTCAATTGCTTCTAATTTACTAATTCTTTCTAAAAAAGTAGAAAGCTAATCTTTTTTATTCATTATCGTTATTTCCTCCTACGTCTATCTCTTTTATCACATTCTTTACACTTATTAGAATACCCATCTTTAGACCGACTTTTCCGAACAAAGTTATCGGGATCTTTTAATAAAACTCTCCCACAACTAGTACACTTCTTAAATTCTTCTGGAAAGAAAATATTCTCAATAACTTTTTCGTGCATTGCGGCCGCAATATTAATTCTTTTAATAATTTTTTGTCTAAAAATGGTAGATATATAGTTAGCAGTATATGACTTTCCATATTTTTTATTAATAAAATCTGCTATATCCTAATTCTTCCATTTCTTAATTTTAAGTGAAAGAATCTCTCTCTATACTTCTGTTAATTGGGCGCGCGCAGTATAATAATTAAGCGTATCAATAAAAAACTTAATAGTTGAATCAGTTTCTTTCTTCATAGCCTCATCTTCAACTTCATAATACTAAAGAAAGAAATTATAAACATGCTCAATATCTCTAAAGTCAAAATAAGTTTTAAACTAAGATTTATTCGCTTCTTTCTTTTCCCATAAAAGATTAGAAATCTTTCTAAGTTCTGAAAAGGTTAAATCTTCTGGGTCGAATTCTTTCTCGTCAAAAAAAATTCGTCTAGAAATTTTCTAATCCGTTAAAAGTCCGAGCGGAAAAACTGGAATGTCCGCATCGAAAAAAGTAGTTTGTATTTCAGGTTCTCCCGTTGGGAGCGCGCGGCGTACAGGCTCAGAATAAGTATCTTTAAAATAAAATTGCTCTCGGCGCAATTCAACTAAGAGATGGCGCAGTTTAAGATAGCGGTAAGAATTAATATGGTTGGCTTTTTCTTTTATTTTATTCTGTTCTTTTTCTGTAAACTTACGAAGAAGCTCTTCTCTGGGAGGATTCTTTCTTTTTCCAGTTTTTAAGTCATAATAATTTAGTAGAAGGTCTAATCGGTCAATTCGGTTAAATAAATCTCGAAGAACCGGCTTTAAATGTTCTGGAGCTTTTTCTAATGCTTCACTTCTTGAGAAAACAATTCGTTTTATTTTAGTAGTGGCTAGGGTGGGGCGCATTATAGTGGCTTCATTAAAAGCCGGATTCTCCATTAACTCCTCAAGAGAATTAGTTTCCTTTTGAGAATTCCAGGTTGAATTTCTAGTTTCGATTTGGACTTCTTTATTCTAAACGTAGTTTTTTCCGTTTTCGGCGCGGCCCCATAAAATATAATTTCCGCACATTTCTAATTCTTCTTCGGTAGGTGGTTTCTTTTGGAAGGATTCACTTTGAAGATATTCCTATATAAAATTAACTCGTTCCTATGTGGATTCGAGAGAAAAATCTAATTTTAATCTATTCATTTATTTCTAACTCCTTAATTTTCTATTGATATTATACCATAGAGAGTGTTAGTGCGTCAAATTTTTTGGGACGTATAGAAAGTTGGAACATTTTGAAAATTTTGGTATAATATAATTGAAAGGTAGGGATTCTTTATGAGTTTATTTTTGGCGATTCTAATTTTGGGGATTTTTGTTAAATTGGATAATAGTGGTTGTGGTGGATTTTTAGCTTTCTTGGGTTTTTTAGTGGTAGTCATTGGGTTATTGTTTTTTAGTTAAGATTTCAATTTTTAGCTTCAGAGTACGAGTTTCAATTTTTGACTTCGTGGAACGAATTTTCCAGGCCCGTATCTTTTCCCGCACTTTAGCACGCTAAAGTCCTAAAATGTACCCCCGTATGCTTTCCCACATTAAAGTGATAACGTGGTAGTGTTTTAACGTAGTAAAGCGTTGAAGTGATATGAATTTTATATTTATAAAAATTTTTATAATTCTATAATTTTCTGGATTTTTCTAAAAATTATTTTTTAAGATTTTTCCTATTTTCATACAATTATAATTTTGTTATCTATTTTCTTTTCCTTTTCTTTTCCCCGTTGATTTACTAGCAGACTATGGGCAGAGTATTTTCTATTTTTCGTTGTACGGCCTTGCAAGGCGTTTTTCCGGTGTTATAGTATCCAGATATCAGGCAAGGCATAAAGCGGGCTTATGGGCGATTCTAGGCCCATTTACAATGCAATAGCAAGGCGGGCATGGCATACCAGGATAGAGCCAAGGTGGTGTTCGTCATAATGCACAACAAACAGGCGCAGATTCTGTGCATTACAACGAAAAGAAAAAAAGTTTAAAAAAGTACTTGTATTTTCTATCCCCGTGTGCTAAAATATAGATGTTCCTAAGGAACCGGGTGAGCGGTCCCACCCTACGGCGGGCCGCAATGCAAGGCCATACTATACCATTAGGGGGAAAAGAAAATGAAAGAAGCCATTAAAACCTTTTTGTTGTGTGAATATATCCGACTTGCGGCCACTCATGCCTATGTTTTCGGGTATGCCGTTGGCGGTATCGTCTATGCCGCACGCGTCATGGATGCAAGAGCATTACTTCCTTTGCTGACATACGTTGACAAAGCAAGTAGTAAAAACGGCGGCACATATTCCTTGAAGTATCGTGCGAATATGACCACCTGGGCGGCGGTTGTTTCCCAGGCCGTTGAAGTCAAGATGGTGTGCACGGTTGAATACTTGGAAAATCTCAAGGCCAACAGCAAAAAGAATCGAGGCCAGCTGTTCGAGGAATTGGTAGCCAAGACTTTCGGTGGCGAGCTTGAAACCAAAAGCAATCTGAAGTTCACTGAGGGCGGCGATATGAATCTGAATGGGGTTGCCTATCAAATCAAATACACAAAAGCAACCTTCACCGATGAAAAAACCATTCAGAACTTAAAGTAAAGGAACGGGCCGAAAGGCCCTTTCTTTTTTAGCTGAGGTTAGTTTCAACTAACTATAAAGCGAACATACGTTTTGTTGTTAGTCCGAACTAACCCAATATATTAGTTAGTCAAGACTAACCAAAATATAGATGTACCGGGCGCGAATTAGTCTACACTAACAAAAATAAAACCTTGACTTTCTCTTTCTAATATGATACAATAGAATCAGAGAAAGAAAATGGAAGTGGACTAGATGAAATCCGAGCGCTTATTAGACATTGCTTTTATTATGGTGTTTATAGTGGGCCTTGTAGTCTTGTTTACTCTTTTGTCAATGGGAATATAAATTAAGACTTGACAAAAGAAAAGAAATCTGCTATAATAAATATAGAAAGAGAAAAGAAAGGAAAGAATTAAAATGACAAAAAGAATCAATTTCGATATGGATGGAACATTGGCGGACTTTTACGGCGTTGAGAATTGGCTTGATTATCTTTTAAATGGACAAACTAAACCGTATAGGGAAGCGCGCCCTATGCACAATATGCGCCGACTGAATCGAGTATTGAATCAGTTACAAGAAAATGGATGGGAAATCAATATTGTATCCTGGTTAAGTCGTGGCGGTTCTAAAGAATATGGCGAAAGAGTCACCAAAGCAAAAGAAAATTGGTTGCGCCGTCACATGGGAAGTGTGCCGTTCGATAATATTATTATCGTTGATTATGGAACAGAAAAGTATACTCTTTCTGACGGGATTCTTTTCGATGACGAAGAACACAACAGAAAAGAGTGGGAAAAAGTAAATGGCAACAGGGCTTTTTCTCCCGAAGAAATTTTTGATATTCTTAAAGTTTTACTTGACAAGTAAAAAAGAATCTAGTATAATAAAGTAAAGAAAAGGAAAGGATTTGATTGATATGGCAAAGAAAATCACTTGGGGAATTGTTCTTACAATTTGTTCCGCTCTTTTAATTTGGATAGGTATTTCTTTTATGGAAGTACAAGCACAAAATGATATTGGCCCCAGAAATTATAGTGATTGGAACGCTTTCTCAATTATAATGGATATTTCTGAAAACCGTTAGTAACGGTTTTCTTTTTTATAAAGTGTTAGTATTTACTAACTGAATGACCGGGCGCGCCAGTGATAATTTTTATTATTATATATATACATATATAATATTTATAGAATTTTTTGGGAAAAATTTTGAGAGGAGAAAAAATAAGTCAAAATTTTCCCAAAATTAAATCGAACATACGTTCGACCAAGGTTGCCCGGGCGCCGCTTTCCCGCATTAAAGTGATAAACTGTAAAAGTATTTGACCGGGCGGCGCACCGGCGATTTGCACAAAAAATAAAATTTTCGTTGGTGATTTTGACGATTGACTTTTTAGGAAATTTTCGGTATAATATATTCAGAAAGTGAGGGACAGACCGCCGAGAGCGGCGAGCCTCCCCAAGGTTCCGAAAAAAGTTTGAAAAAACTCTTGACAAACGGAATCAAAAGTGATATAATAAAGACATCAGAGGGGACAGGAACCCCTCTGATAAATAAAAAGGGTTGTGACCAACACAAACGCCGAAAGGCAAGAAAGGAATCTACTATGACTAATCGCGAATTTTTCCAGGCTATCATCAACGGCACTATCAACGAGGAAATCGTGGCTCATGCCGAAAAAGAGATTGCGAAGTTGGACCAGCGCAACAGCACTCGTTCCTCTAAGCCTTCCAAGGTTCAGATTGAGAATCAGGCTCTTTGCCGCGAACTGGTAGAATGGTTCCAGCAGAACGAGGGTGTTCACACCGCAACGGAAATTTCTGAATCTTTTGGGTACTCTGTTCAGAAGATTTCTGCGCTCTGCCGTCAGTTGGGTGATTTGCTCAACGTTACCGAAGTGAAGGTTCCCAAGAAGGGCAAGCAGAAGGGATATTCCCTTGCAGGGGTTCCCACTACTTCAGAGGAATAAGAAAAGGGAGTGGCTTTGCCACTCTTTTTTTTGACTTCAATACTTTAGCGCTTTAAAGCGGTGCGCGCCCGGGCGCACTGGTAAAATAGACAAAAATAAAAGGGAATCTTTATGCAATATTACTATTGCTTTTCTTTTCATTTTAGTTTATAATAAGTATATCAAATGAAAGGGGTTGTTAATATGACAAATAAACAAAGAAAAAAAATTGAAGGTCTTTTGAATGATTGGGTTCAAGAAGTTCTTGATGGATTGCTTGATGGTTTTGGTTCTCGTGAAGCCGATATCATTGTAGATGAAATTGAAGAGATTTTGGAAGAAGAAAAAGAAGAAGTCAACACCAAACCTATTGCTTTTTAAAATCAATATAGCAGTATTAAGCAAAGTGTCTGAATATGTGAAAATTATATAGACGACTATACAGGAGAAGAGTAACACTCTTCTTCTTTTTATATATTAAGTTAGTTCGTACTAACTGCCCGGGCCGACCGTTGAGTTAGTCACAACTAACTCAAAAATTTTTTGAAAAAGTATTGACAAGTGCCGCTTTCTATGTTATAATACATACATAAGGAAACGGAAAGGAAAAAAAGAAAATGAGAAAGTTTATTGTACTCGATACTGAAACCGCAAACTCTATTGATGACCCTATGTGCTATGATGTTGGCTTTGCGGTTATTGATGAAACTGGAAAAGTTTATGAATCTCATTCCTATGTGATTGCAGATATTTTTCTTGATGAAAAAAAGATGATGAAGGAAGCCTATTTTGCGGATAAGATTCCGCAATACTGGGAAGATATTAAGAATGGCAAGCGTCAGTTGCGGCGATTCAAAACAGTAAAGAAAATTCTTAAAGATGTTTGTGACCAATATTGTGTAAAGATTATTGCGTGCCATAATGCCCGTTTTGATAATCGTTCTTTAAATCTTACTCAACGTTGGCTGACTTCATCCAAGTATCGTTATTTCTTTCCCTATGGCGTTAAAATTTGGGATACTTTAAAAATGGCAAGAGAAGTCTTTGGGAAAGATGATAACTTTGGAAAATTTTGTTATGAAAACGGATACTTGACTAAAAGAGGTCAACGCCGTTATACTGCCGAAATTCTTTATAGGTATCTAACAAACAATAATGATTTTGTGGAAAGTCATACAGGTTTAGAAGATGTTATGATTGAAAAAGAAATTTTAGTTGAATGTTTAAAAAGGAAACCCGAACTTGAGGGGAGTCTTTGGAAGTAATGACGAGGGCGCAAAGCGTCCTCTTTTTATATCCATTCACTTTACTCTAGTAAAGAACTAAAGCGGTTGCCCGGGCCAGCGCGCCGGCAAAATGCACAAAAATCCACGCCGAAATTTATGCACTTTTACTATTGACTTTTTTCAAAATTTATGGTATAATATATATATAGAAAATTTGAAAGAGAGAAAACTTTCTCCCGAAAAATTTTTCCAAGAAAATCCGAAAAAGTCTTGACAACCAAGCGTGCCTATGATATAATATAGGTACAGTAAAGGAAAGGAGCGATGCTGAATGGCAAAGTCTAGAAAGTCCCTGCGTGATGAGATGAAAGAGGTCTATCTGAAAAAGTTGATTGACTTTTTCAAGGAATCCGAAGAGGTCTTGCGTGTGAAGTCCAACGAAATTGCGTTTCCTATCGTTGATAGCGAGGGCAACGAGGATTTTATGGTAATCACTCTCAAGATTCCTACTGGCGCGAACAAGGGAACTGAACCCTATGACGGTTACGCCATGGCGCAAGAGTACGAAATCAATCAGAAACTTAAGGCCGAAAAGGCAAAGGAACAGGCCAAGAAAAAGGCCGAAAAAATTGAACGAGATAAGGCATATCGTCAGAAACTTAAGGAACAGAAAGAGAAAGCCAAGGAGGAAAGCGGGGAGTAATCCCCACTTTCTTTTTTATACAGGTTGCACTTCATCACTTTAGTGCGGTGAAGCGCGAGTGCCCGGGCCGCCGTTAGTGGCAACTAACAGAAATTTTTTCTTGGGAAAGAGGTTGACTTTTTAGAAAGCGTATGGTATAATATAGATACAATAAAAGAAAGGAAAGATGAAAAATGCGGATTGTTCAGTCAGAAGATATTTACATTAGTCGGGAAGAATTTGATGTTTACGCTGCTTTTTCCAAAATTGTAGAAGGTATGCAAAGAGAAAGCAAGAATCCAAACAATAGAGAAGTTTTAAGAAAAACTTCTATTGCACTTTTAGATTTCTTTAATATGATTAAAGATATTGAAATGGGAGGAAATTAAGATGATTAAATTTCTTGATACTTGGACAAATGAAATTGATGAAATGACTTACAAAGACTTTAAGAAGTTTTACGAAGATAATATGGTTGATTTTTATAATGGGAGGTATATTATTTATGGTTGAGGCTAAAATGTTTGATATGCCGCAGATGATTGAGTTTATAGACAATTCTACTGGTGAAATTTTCTATGGAATTGGATTAGATGACGAAATTATTTGTGGTTGTTGTGGTACTATCCTTGGATTAAATGACGTTATAATTACAAAGTTTATTCCTTGGGTAGACATTTCAAAAACAATTCAGGAGGAAAGGGTTTACTAACCCTTTCTTTTTTTAGTATAGTTAGTTTAGACTAACGACTTGCCCGGGCAGTTAGTCATGTTTAAGATTGCCCGGGCGCGCAAAAGTCAAATTTCCCCATTATACATTATACCACAACGTAGAGCAAAAGTCAAGGCGAACATACGTTCGAACGTACAGTCAACCGAACATTTGTTCCCTTGGGAGAGGGACCGAACATACGTTTGATTGGACGTCCACCAGCTGCAAATTATGGCAGCTGCAAACCAGCTGCAGCTGCAAATTTTCACGTCTAAACCAGCTGCAAATTTATAATCTTAAAATTTGACATCAGCTGCAAATTGTGGTATAATATTTAAAAAAAACATTTTTAAGGTAGTCGAACATATGTTCGAGCGCTATTCCAACAGCTCTAAAAAATTTGAAAATAACTGAAAATTCCACTATAATATATATAGAAAGTGAGAGAGAAAGTAATCTCCCTCCTTAAAAATCCAAAACTGGCGCCAGCTGCCTGAACGCTGGAGAAAGAGGTTTCTTATGACTAAGCGCGAATTTCTTACTAAGGTTATCGAAGCTGGTATTGATGTTGAACTGACTGAGTTTGCTACTCAAGAGCTGGAAAAGCTGGATACTACTAATGCGCGGCGGCGAGATAAGGTATCGAAAGCGGCAGCTGCAAATATTCCGCTTCTCGAAAAGATTGAAACTGAGATTCTGGATGGCGAGCCGAAAACCGCTTCCGATGTAGCCGCTTTCCTCGAGGTTTCTGTACAGAAGGCTTCTGCGCTTTGTCGTAAGCTTGTCGCAGAAGGCCGCGCTCGTGAAACTGAAGTCAAGGTGCCTAAGAAGGGTAAGCAGAAAGGTTTCCTCTCTATCTAAAATGGGAAAAGGACTAGCAAAAAGCTAGTCCTTTTCTTTTTAGGTTTCAATAAAAATTTGACAAATGGGAGAAAATGGGGCCAGGAACAAATTAAACCAAATTAAAACAAACTCACACAAACTAAAACAAACTCATACCAATTAGAATAAACTAATCCTAATCTACATTATTAAAAATCCACAAGAACCAACTCAATTAGCCCAAAAAAATTTATCCGTTCACAATAAAAAAAGGAGGTAAATCAACCTTTGTCCCCGCATAAACAACGCTCAGCCATCCCACGTCCATTAACCAACCATAGAGGGGCCGATAGCCAACGTAGGCCCCTTTTACGTATACTTCTACGTACAC
>ERZ779956.911-NODE-911-length-14668-cov-4.314651_pt1 | contig 14668 bp, 9 predicted proteins | sample MGYA00511940_ERZ779956 | MGnify/ENA primary metagenome ERZ779956 (study PRJEB29588, sample SAMEA2154992) | human gut metagenome | biome: human gut; feature: human-associated habitat; material: faeces | place: Denmark | collected 2008/2010 ...
AGGCTCGCCACGCATTTTGGCAGCCGCGACAAACACCCGCAGATTCTCCACAATCTTTTCCTGTCCGGCAAACGCCTCGAAGCGCCCCGGACGCAATGCGCGTTCGTAGTCGCCGTCGCGCTCGCTGGCGCTGTTGTGTATGTCGAAATCCTGTTGCTCCATCCGGTTCCTGTTAAAAGCTCATTCGGTGTCGGTAACTACGCACACCGCTTAAAGCAACAAAATTACGAAAATCCCCCCTCATTCGCAACCAACCTCCCCGCCACACATTCCAAAACGCCATCAAATGCAAACATTTTTAGCTGCACCGCCGAACCGCCTCCCTTACAATTGTTAGCAACTCCGGAATGTCAGTCCGGATTGCTTCAAACACAAGTTCAGCATCCAGCTCGAAATAACCATGAGCTATATGGTTGCGCATTCCTATTATGGCCTTCCACGGCACTTCCGGGAATTCAGATTGATTCAAGGGTCTGGCGTGCGCATAGTTTGTTATGTTCAGAGTATTGTGATGGCATCACTGGCTATTTGGTTAAGGAATTTTTGAGAGAGATGGGCATGTCGCCGGACCAGATCCACCGATGTTTTCAAAAGATTTTCAAGAAATCCTCTAAGCTCCTCCATCAACAGAATTTTAGGCGGTATATCAACAAGGATATCCACGTCACTGTCAGGACGATTGTCTCCACGTGCCATGGAACCGAACAGACACAAACCGGTAACACCATACATACGTTGTATATATGGCAAATTGTCCGTAATTAATGTTATACATTCTTTGGTATTGCACATGGCCGGTCATTTTTTGCCTTAAAGGAGCATGCTGCATGCTCCTGACAAATCTACAATTTATTTTTCAAACGCACAATATCAAGCAGTCTGCCCTCTGCTTCCCCGGAACAAAAAGTTTTGTCCATAAACTAAACTTTCACCCAAAATCGCAAAAGTTTAGTTTACAGACTAAACTTTTCTAACCGGAATATAAGTGGCTTGATAAAACCAAAATGCAGTACGCCGCCTATAGACGGTTGCAAATACTTTCCCGGAACCATACATTTGTACCTATGACAGAGAAAGAAATTCTAACGCAATTCGGTCTGCGACTTGCGCAGCTTCGTTCCGCAGCAGGGTTATCTCAAGAGGCGCTGGCTCATAAGAGTTCTTTAAACAGGACCTTCGTAGGCGAACTTGAACGTGGCGAAAAATGCCCGTCGCTAATAACCTTAATCAAACTATCCGAAGCACTGGACGTCCCGGCCTCACAACTTTTAAATCACAAGCCATGAAACCTGAGATTCAACAACTCATCGACCAACATCCTCTTAAAAGCACACTTGCCACAGTTGTATTGCAGGCATGGGACATAATTTTGGATTCAAAAATCGGAGACTTCCGTATCGGCAAAGACATATTTCCAGAACCTCAGATTATGGGGTTCTTCCTCCATGACGTAATAGCATTGTTGCTTGAAAAACAATTCTCGGATGAATATTGCCTAGGCAACCCAAAGACCCAGAAAGACATCCACAACCTCCAGAATGACACTCTGAGCATTGAAATAAAAACGTCATCAAGCAGCGACCAGATTTTTGCAAACCGGAGTTATGCCCAGCCCCAAAAAGGAGATGAAAAGAAAAACAAAGACGGCTATTTTCTTGTAATCAATTTCGAAAAATTTACCGGCCCAGATGTCAAACCTCGCATAACTCTAATAAGAATGGCCTACCTGTCACATGCCGACTGGATTGCCCAGAAAGCAAGCACCGGCCAACAGGCTCATCTGTCGGCAGAAACGTACCGAAATAATTTTGAGACTTTATACGCGCTCAACCCGGAATAAGTCATATTTATTATCCAAACCCCGTTCTATCAAACGCTGTCTGGCAATTTCGCAGTAAGCTTCGACGACTTCGAATCCAATAAAAAACCTGTCGTTGTCCATGGCAACGGCTGCCACGGTCCCTGACCCCATAAAGGGATCAAGCACAATGTCGCCTTCATTGGTAAACCCTTTTATCATTCGAGTCACCAAATCCTCTGGAAATTGAGCCGGATGCGGTGTGCGCTCCTTTGATGAACGGTTCATTCCTGACGTCACTTTCGCGATTCGCCATACATCCGACGGATTTTTACCTATAGTGTTGCACCGCAACTTGCCGTTTTTCTTTTGATTCGGATACAGCACATCAGGATCACGTATCGCATCAAGATTAAAGGTGTAACAATCCTGATTTTTTACATACCAGCATATCTTTTCATTTCTCGGCGACAGGAATTTTTTGCAGGCCACCCCTGCACTATAATTCCAGACGATTTCCTGTTGAAGGAAAAAATCGATTTTATCCCATAAAAGATACGGGATTGGCAATGCCTTCGCCTTCCCGTCGATTGACAGGTATCCCAAATTCAACAGCAATGAGCCGTTTGCATCCGTCACTTCATAGACATCTTTGATTACGCCGCTTAACCACTCTATATAGGCATCAACGGGCATCTGCTGTTCATATTCCTTCCCGATATTATATGGAGGACTGGTAATTGTGCTATCCACAATGGCACGGGGAATTTTTGCAAGCCCTTCCCTGCAATCCATGCAATATATGGCTCCGTACTCATTCTGATAATACGGGGTACCCAAACAATCTATAATCTGCGCCAGTTTCTGCACCATGATGCAAAGATACAGCAAATAATCCATACTTCATACTTTGGCTATAACCAAATCAAAAGAGACTAACAGGGCTGCGCTCCGGAATTTGACTTCCGGAGGCAGCCCGATTCAATTGTATGCATATTGGTCAGAGGATGACCTTGACAGATTTGCCGGCATGGCGAACGATGTAGATGCCGGGAGCCGGAGCGGAGGACGCCGGACGGCCACAGACGTCATAGATTTCTGCGCCGGAAGGAGCAATGATACGGTGGTTCTCCACCCGGATGCAGACATCTTTATCGGTCACAGCATCCTCCACCGACGAAAGGCTCTCGATATGGAACGCGGGCGATATGGTCTGCACCTGCGAATTGCCTGAAGCATCCGTGAGGGTGACGCGCAGGTCAAACCATCTGTCGGGGCTCTGGCGGTCAACAGTTCCGAGATTCCCCTCCCAGTATGCTCCATAGCCGGGCATGAAGAATTTTGAGGCATCCTCTTCAACTGCCAGCGCCGTGAACTCCTGACTTCCGCGCGATGCGTATTCCACTTTGATTGTGGCAGGTGAATAGGTGTAATATTCACTGCTTACCAGCCCTTCGCTGCCGGTGTCTCTCATATATTGATTCCGGACAAAATCGCCGCCGGCAAGCGCAATCTTCCCGTCGGCCGGAGAGGCGAAACGCACCGTGGGGTTGCCGTCACGATTTTTCAGCATCAGGCGCTGCAATGTAGGTGCATCCCGGTCCTCCTTACCCTCATCAACAGTGACATTGCAGATGTTATAGCCCTTTATGCCGTCAACTATAATATTTTCATCATAAAATACATACGACACTTTCTCTTTCGGATGCTCAGTCTGGCTGCGCTGTTCGGCCCAATCGTATATCGCGCCGGTCGAGCCGCGTGGGAGCACTACCTTTCCGTCAATCACCACCTCGGCCGTGGCGTTGCGGACGTCCGGGTTGCGCCGTTCACCTGCATTGCCGTAATAATTGGCGATGAAGATATATTCAAACGGCGTGTCGCTCCAGTCTATAAGCTGATGGCCCGTCACGCAGCATGCCGATGTATTGCCGAATTCCAGTCCCTGAAAATAGGGGAAAGAGAAATCAGGATTCACAGGATACACATTTTCACTCCCGGCCAATGACGTGGCGTAACTGTTGCCGTCCTGAGTCGATGCGAAAAACATTTTACCATCCTTCCCTATAGCCCCCGGAGCAATTATCCCGACGGGCATTCCGCGCAAAATATCAAGTGAACTTACAAATGAAAGGGCATAAGGAGCAGCGGCGTCACCAAGTTCATTGCAGATGTAAACCTCGAATGGCTGAGGGGAATAAGATCCGCCACCTGAAAGCAGTTCATCCTTTGAGTTGAAAACACTGAGCATCACCCTCTGTCCGTCATTGCCCATCCCCATCTCATCATATACCGGAGTATGTGCTATTTCGGGTTCGAATTTCAGATATTTAGTGTAATCGTTGGAAATTATGCCGTCGGGATATGTCGCATCGCATGGAGCAGTAATAAAGAATGCGGCATATTTATCATCCTTTGTCAGCATATTGAATGTCCAGAAAAAGCTCGCGTTGCCGTCGTTGATATTGGTGTGGATGGTCATTTCATTTCTCCATCCTGAATTTTCCACCTCACCTTCCGTCATATAGGTACCCTTGTTTACTCCTTTGTAGCAAACATACATCTCGGCATTGACAAACCGGGTGTTGTATTTTTCGCCTATAACATTATCTTCTGCAACGGCTTCAGGGAGAACAACTCTGGCCCCTCCGGGAATCAACGGGTCGGCTGTAAGTGAGTTTGTGGCCATATCGCGGTTGACAGTCAATTCCATCGGCCCGTCAACCTTTACATCCGGGAAAAACAACACCGACAGACCACCGTCAACGAACATCACCTCCACGAGATATTCCCCTTTCGGAACATTCAGCGTCACATTGCTTTCAAACATCTCGCCCCAGCTTGCTCCGTCATCCCTGATAAGATCCATGCTGAACGCGCGCTGGTTCTCGCCGTTCTTGTCCGGCTGAACCTTAATGGTCACAGGCACCAGCCCCTCCTCGGTCACATTCTCTGCCCGCGAACCTACCGCCGGAGCGTTCCGCTTACCGTTGTCATCATTTTTCAGCAAGCATCTGTTCACGGCATCATATACTTTAATGCCGCCTGCACCCCGGTTGTTCCAACTGGCGGAATTAAGCAACATGCCGTCGGTGGCGGCGTTGACCATAAACGCCATCAAAGCGGCGACGATAAAAATTAGTCTTTTCATACCTGTCGGTGTTAAATTGTAAAAGAAACTGATACTGCAAATATATATTTCCGGATGGCCTCGGGCAAAGGTGGACAGGGTGACTATTGGGTGACAACACGAATCTTGCGGGGATTATGCGGGTGATATCCCGGATTTATCCGTAATTTAGCCCCATGAAACGTCTTTTTCATCTTCTTTTATCCAGTACACTACTGATTGTGGCATCATGTTCCGGCAACGATAAATGCATGAGCAATCTGTTCCGGTGGAAAAGCATCTCGGCTGCGTCCGATTCCGTCATGATAGCCCTTGAGGAGGATTTCATCTCAATGATGCCTGCCGATTCCCTGCAGATGCTGGCATCACGGCTGGAACATGAATCAACTGAAAGCCCTCATGGACGGCAACTGCTGTGCCGCCACTATTTCTGGCGCGGACACATAGCAAACCGCGAGCGGGAAGATGCACGCCAGTTTCTCAAAATGGCGCTCCAGCTATGCGATTCGGCCCGCTATCCCTACGACCATATGCGAATCTGCTATCTCCAGTCAATCCTCGACAGCAGGCAGAGCCAATCCCTCTTTTATGGAAAGCTCAAAGGATTTGAAGTTTTTGCCACGGCCACCGGCGACCACTTCATACACGCATCACTGCTTCTTGACATGGGGCATATATGGAGCGACATTGACAATATCCCGCGTGCCCTCGAAAACTATCTGGAGGCCGACAGCATTTACCGGGAGCTCGGCATCACCATCTATCATCTGAAGACAACACTTAACAACATCAATGTGCTCCATAAGGCCGGACGCACCCGGGAAAGTGCCGCCTTATGCCACAGCCTACTTGAAAATCCTGACGCCAGCAATGATTTCGATTTCTACAACGACCTGCGGCTTACAACTTATAATGTCACAGGCGACACTTCACAACTACTCTCCGGCTACCATGAGCTCTCCGGCAAAAACGCTTATGAACGACGCAAAATCCGCTATGAACTCGCTCTGGGGCAGCATGCACTTGCCCGCGGAGACGTCACCGGCGCATTGCAGTACACCAAACTTGCCACAAGCCATCAGCCCACACCCCTGACGCAAGAATATAATGGTGAAATATATCGGCTTGCATATGACACATACGAAACGGCCGGAAACCACGATTCCGCGTATACCTACCTGCGCCTGTTGGCTCTGAACCGCGACAGCCTGTTACGGGAAAACTCTGCCATGAGAATCAATTCGATTGAGAACCAGTCAGAAATATCACGTCTCGAACAGACCTCCCGCCAAAAGCAAAAGGAGGAACGAACTTCAATGACAATAGCCATCCTGTCGGTTATGCTCGTGGCCATGGCAGTCGTGATGATATTGATGCGCCGCTCCCAACGCAATACAATAGCGCTGATGGAATCGCAGCTGCATCTTGAGCGTTCGCAACGCAGCATGGTCTCGTCGGCACTGGCAATGACTGAAAAGGACAACGTTCTTGAATCGGTGCTCGACCGTATCGGCACCCTGGCCGATGACGGTAAAATCTGCCGGGAAGAAAGCTCACGCCTGCAGCAAAGCATCCGCATGCATCTGAGCGGCAAACAGGAGTGGGCTGACTTCCAGCATATGTTTGAAGAGGTGCACCCCGCATTTGCCGCCACTCTCAAACAGCGTTACCCCGAACTTTCCGAAGGCGACCTCCGGCTCGCCACCTACATCCGGTTGGGCATGCAGACCAAACAGATTGCCCGCATGCTCCTCCTGCAACCCGAATCTGTGAAGAAAAACCGCCTGCGCCTGCGGCGCCGCATGAACCTCACCCGCAATGACTCCCTCGAGGACATCCTCCGCGGCATCTGATTTTAATACGGAACATAAAAGGAAGCGCAATGACTTTTTGCATGACTAAAGTCATTGCGCTTCGTATAACAATATTTATCAATGAATTATATCATATTCCGCCCATGTTTCGTGAAGAATCTGTGCCGTTATCTGACCACGATTTTTGCCTTGATGGCGCCGGCGCTCACGATATAGACACCAGGCTCAAGCGAATGACTGAATTCGGGGCTGTCAATCACCGCATCCATAACAATGGCGCCATCCGGACGAACGACGGAGACATTCTCACCTTCGAGATTGCGGATTATCACGCATCCCTTACCTGCCTTGATTTCGCCACGGCTATTCTCAGTCACGAGATCAACTGAACTGGACGCCCCGGTGATGTTCACCCTACGGATAACAGCTGCATCATCTTCCCCGTGGAAGTTGAAATCAAGGTAGAGCTGCACCCACGGCCTTTGCAGCACTTCCGACGGAAGTACGAATGAATAATCCTTGAAACTGCGTGACCCATCGGTAGCCGGGATATCCCCTATTTTGTAAATGGTCCCGGAATCATCAACAGTTGCTGTAATGTGGAAATCAGGCGTACGTTCACCGGCAAGCGTAGTAAGTTTCAAAGTTGCTTCCGTTTGATTCATAGAGCTGAAACGCGGAAGCCCAAGGCGCGTGCCGAGGTTGTCGGCAAACGAACTGTGGAGAGCAAACGCCCATTCATCCTCCGATCCAGGAAACATATTTCCGTCTATAATCTCAAGAGGGAACACTCTAAACTCCACATATTGATAATAGCCTTCTTCATCATACATTATCCATGGGGCTGTTGTAGTGCAGTACGGTCCGGCTTCGAATTCCTCTTTAAAAGGCAATTCATAGGATTTCCCGAGGTAGAACTTTCGTCCTATTCCTTGCCCGCAATTACCGGCCTCATTTTCGGCCACGACATAAATGTCGCAGAAGCCCGGAACGGCATCTTCGGGATAGATAAAATCGTAGGAATTTGCCGACAGATTTTTTGCAATATTCAGGAATTGCTCTTCGCCCTCCTCATCACGGAATCCTATTGCTTCTATCCTGTATGTCACTGTTTCGGGATTCAGATAGCCGCCATCAATGCTGACTGTCACCGGATTCCATCGTAAAGAGACACGGGTGAGATCGTCGGAAACAACGGCATCGAACGATTCCGGCATTGCAGGAACATGGACGCCCGTAAACACTCTTTTGTAAACCGTTTCTCCATTTAATGTCTCAGAGGCCATTTTGAACGCCAGCAAATTCTCACCTTGTACAGTGGGTACCTTTGTGGACCTCTTTTCACCGGGTTTACCTTTGCATACCACAGCTTCTTTACCTGTTATTGTCGCCGTAAGTTCCATGTCTTCCGGAAGTTTCTCACCGGAAATGGATTTTTCGGGGAAAGTAAACGAGACTACTGCCGCCAGTTCTCCGTTTCCTGCGTCGGAAACATTCAGATCCGACGGAATCTCAGGTGACGAGGTTGTGATGTTGTCGTCATATATCTCGAAATTTCTGAATCCGCAGTTACCCCTTACACCATCCGTCGCCCTCTGTATGGCATGCACACCGATATAATAATCACCCGGTTGATCAATTTTGACAAGCCCGGTCAGCTTGTCAAAGGCTGTTCCTGACTTGATAGCATTGACCGAAGGCCGGAAGCGGCCGGCTATTTCGGATATCCGGCTGTCAGGACTCGGCTTGGAATAAAGAGCCACCTCGAAATCATGCACGGCATCCGGACCTTCAGCATCGAACAACGAGCATTCCACTGAAAAAACATAGCACTTGTCAGGCGACTCAAGATGTACAGGTGGGAGAAACAGCCAGACATCGCCGTTGTTGTAAGTACACTCCACAAACACGGGGGAGGGTTCATCCCAGTCAGCTCGGTAGCGCCAATCCCAATAAACTTCTTCCGATTTACATTTTGTGAACAACTCATATTCATCTCTTTGTGGAAGCAGACGGACGGGTAATTCCATAGCCTTACCATACAAAAATGCCGCTGATTCACCAGGTTCACTTCGCATGGCGCCCGAAACAGCGGTTACTGAAGCCTTATACCGTGCTAATGGTGAGTCAGCCGAAATACCCGAAGATATATGCGTTTCCGAAGTCTCTCCTATCCGTTCTCCATTAATGGAAACCTCATATCGAAGCGCGGACACGTCAATATACCCTCCGTTGACACCGGCGGTCACACCATCCCATGTCACTTCACTCCCCGAGATTACCACATTTTGCGGCATGCAGGGCTTATCGTGCCCTATATATCGGGAAGTAGAGGCAACGGCACTTTTCTTACCGTTAACTTCCGCATATACCCCGAACCGATGCATCCCTTCGCTCAGGTCAGAATAATTTACAACCGTTTCCTTTCCGGCTCCCACATTACTGTGGGAATATTCCATGCCGTCCACCAAAGCAACACAGTTTATGGTTTCAGTCAACGGCGAACCGTCGCCGAAGCTCGACGGCATCCTGAAAGTGGCACTGCCCGATGTGGCAGCCCGGTCAAAGTCAACTGTGACAATCTCCGGGACTTCCGGAGTGGTGCCGTCAGGCCGGGAATCCGTTGTGAAAAGATACGAGAAGATAAAATCAAATCCATCCTCGTCCACCAGGTTGCAGACAAAATTAAATTTTCCCTGCGGAGTTATCGTGAAAAGCTGCGAGGTAAACTCTTCGGTTATGGCTGAGTAATAGAATTTTCTATCCACCGGGCTATAGACCATCCCGGTAAATGTCTCACAATCGAATTGCTCAGCATCAGGCATTGTGGAAATCACGGTATACTTACCGTCAGTTGCTATCCTGACAAACTCCATGTTGATGTTCATACCGTATAGGCCACCATCGGCGGGATTGAAACACAAAGCAACCAGACTTGGCTGCGCCCCCTCAACATCGTATGGTGGCAACGACGAAAATGGACACAGCAGTTCCAGCTCGTCCGGTTTGTCCTTGGGGGCACGATAAAACCCGTAAGTGCTCAAAGGCACACCTCCTATTCCATAAATATAATTGTCATCAGGATTAAGAACCGATTTCACCATTACAGCTCCATCGGTCGGCATCTTGTCGAATTTAAGCACCTCATTGGTTGAGAAATCTATTTCGAAATAATTATAGAATATGCTTTGAGGGCCCTCCATTTCAAACGAATAACCGCACACTTTTCCGTTGTCATACCATCCGTTTGAAGCATAACGCCAGTTACTGGCGAACAATGGATCTGAATATTTCAGTTCCGGCGCATCATCACTGATTTCATAGAAGCCATAACGGAAGGGATAGCTGCGATAGCCGTAGATGGTGGCGCCGCAGTCCATGGCACGCCGGGGAGCAATCCCAGTGGTTGTTCTTTTAGCGAAAGGTGTGTGTTCTCCATAGCTCCTGACTTTCATGGAGCGGAGGTCGGTGGCCTTGGCCGGAAGTTTCTTGACGCCGTTCCATGTTATGGTGGCAGGCTGCTTCTCTGGTGCCTTGCGGGCCATCGGCGATGACCACACATCGGTGGCGCAACAAAGCAGCATTACCGCGCCCAGGCCGATTTTGAAGAAAGTGTTCATATACACTGTTTTTAAATGATAGGATGTGCAAATATATGCCCGGCTCTTCTTTGGCTCAAAATCCGGATGCACTGAAAATAGACATAACCGGATTTTTAAGTATACTCGGAATGTACTTAGACGCCGTCGAACCAACTTGATACCAACCAAATAAACTCCCTAAAAACATCGGAAGCATCATAGGTTTAAGTATGGCCACTCCGACATAAAAACCTGCGATTATTTTGTTATTAGGAAAGGAAGGGTTTATTTTGTATATCGAAATTATGCTTGAATTCAAAGTTATGAGACTGCAGGGATTCCTGGTCATTGTCCTCCTCGCCGTGCCTTTTGCATGCATAGCATCGGAGATTTCGGCAAAAGCGACTTTTTATCTTGAAAAGGCGCGTGAGAAGAGTGCGCCCCTCGCTGAACGATGCGCTGCTTACGACAGCGTCCTGAGCCTTGACTCACACCGTAACGACTGGAACCTGTACATGGAGAAAGCCAATCTGTTGGGTCAGGAGAACCATCACAAGGAATCAAAACAGATTTACGACCAAATCGTGGCATCCATCCCGTCCGACGATATAGATGCCCTGTGCCGGAGCGTGTTCGGCCGAGGCAACATGCTCCTCTATGCCCACAACATATCGTTGGCCATCAACGACTTCTATAAAATCATCTCAATCGCCAAACCCGATTCTTTGGACTACTGGGACGCCAAAAGCCTTATGCGGTTGTCGAACGCGAGCTATCTGCTGGGAAAACATGAAGCATCAGTGCTTTTCTATAACGAGGCTGCGAAAAAATATAATGAATTGTCACGCAAAGGCATAATTCCCACGGCCGAAAAGGATCGTTTCAAAAAGCACGCCCATCTTGCCAAAGGGTTCATCCACCTTGAACGCGAGGAATATGACAAGGCGTTTGCCGAGATGAAGAAAACGCTCGACTATGAGCTTGACAACCACCAGAGAATGGTTCTGCTCCTTGATCTGGGGCTGGTGTTCCACCGGAAGGGCGACCTCGACATAGCATCCCAGTATTACCGCGAGGTGATAGCCGGCGAGGAACCCGGAGCCACCAGCCGCGCCCAGAGCATTATCAATATGATTGACCTGTTCCTGACAAAAAACGATACTGACAGCGCCGCAATAATGATTGACCGTCATGCCGATGAGATAATGCGCCGGAGGGACGATGGGAGCAAAGTCTTCTGGTGGGTCAATGTAGCCTCCACAGAGGCCAGAACCGGGAACTATGCAAAAGCAGCACATGCATGGGAACAAGCCTACCGGCTGAATGATTCCATAAAATCGATAATGAATTCAACCGCGGTGTCCGGCCTGATGGACCACGGACCGGGAGCTGCAGGAGAACTGAACCGGGCCACAGATAAGGAGAATGCCCGGCTGAAAGTATGGCTGCTTGTTTCCGTTGCTTTAATCCTGCTTCTTGCGGCATTTGCAGCCACATTGTGGCGGCAATGCCGGCAAGAACGGATCTTGCACGGAAGGAGGAGTAACGGTGCCTCCGAATGCACCGTCACTGACGCGGTTACATCCGGCGAAACGGATCAGGAGCTGGAGAAATATAAGCGTCAGGTTGTGGTCATGTCAATGTACATGGAGAAGATAGACAAGATTTTCAACGAAGTTACCCGCGACACCGACGGCGGTATGGTGATGAACGCCGACAACATCGACCGCCTCCGCAGGGCCATCAGAGAACTCTCCGAGGAGCAACACGTGTGGAAAGTGTTCACCTCCTATTTCGAGGAAGTGAATCAGGACTTTTTCAACCGCATCTACAAAATAAATCCCGCCATCTCCACCTCAGAGGCACGCATGTGCGCATACATGCTGATGAAGCTTACCACCAAGGAGATAGCCGCGCTCACCAACAGATCGGTGCGCACCGTGGAATCCACGAAATACAATCTAAGGAAGAAACTGCGGATCAACGGCAACGCCGAGGAGTGGATGCACCGGCTTTCAATAGCCACGCCTTCGGAGCTGGAGACGATGGCATCGTTTGCCCGTAACGAATAGAGCAGAAAAAAATGAGGTGAAAATGAAAAAATGTTGCTGAAAAACAGAGCGCGAAATTTGGTGGGGTTACAAACTGTAAGTACCTTTGGGGAAACCATGACGGCAGCGAATGTTGCAAAACCGCTGGATATCGGTCAACGATGTATGGATTAAGCAACACACTACCGAAGCATGGAATGTTATAAAGTCATGATTTACGTTGAACTTCCCGAAGGTTTCGCCGCTGAGAAGGAAAATCTGCCTTTTTTTCTGGCGATGGAGGAATTTCTCGCGCGCCATCGCGACGGGGAATATTTCTTCATGTGGCAGGTGGCGCCGACGGTGATTTTCGGACGCAACCAGCAGATTGACGCCGAAGTAAACCTGACATTCTGCCGCCGGAAGGGGATACAGGTGTATCGCCGCAAAAGTGGCGGAGGGTGTGTTTATGCCGACCGCAACAACATCATGTTCAGCCATGTGGCTTCATCCGGCCGAGTTGCCACCACTTTCACGCGCTACACCTCGGCTGTGGCCGCGATGCTGCGTGACCTCGGGATGGATGCCGGCTCGACCGGACGCAACGACATCATGATCGGCGACCGCAAGGTGAGCGGCTATGCGTTCTACAACATAAACCTCCCGTCGGGCACCCGCGCCGTGGTGCACGGCACGATGCTCTACGATGCCGACCTCCCCTCAATGATGCAGGCCCTGACCCCGTCGGCGGTCAAACTTGAGGCCAAAGGTGTGGCATCCGTACGCAAACGGGTCACCACCGTGCGCGAACACTGCGACATATCCTTGGACGACTTCAAGGCGTTTGCACGCCGTCAGCTGTGCGAAGGCATAATGACGCTGACTCCGGACGATGTGAAGGAGATTCGCGCCATCGAACAGGGCTACTATGCCTCTGACTGGATTTACGGCCACCGTAAAATCAGCCATCCGACACCCGTGCGTGTGGAGGGCGTGGGCGAATTCGTGATTGACCTGACGGTAGAAAGCGGAGACATGCTGCCGCGAATCGGCGTGCTTGACCTCTCGGGTGACTTCTTCATCACCGGCGACGTGGATGCCGCTATAGTGCGGCCACTCACAGGATGCACGCTGTCGGCCGAAAGCATGGCCGGGGCATTATCCGGCACGGATGTGCCTTCGATAATCCCGGGACTTGACGCCGACACGCTTATAAGCCTGATTCTGAATCAGCACAGACTCAATACAGACAACACAACAACTGCTTAAATCTATCATATCCTGTTTATGGAAGAGACCAAGAAAACATGCCTTCACGGCCGCCATGTGGCACTCGGTGCACTGATGAGCCCGTTCGGAGGCTTCGACATGCCTATTCAGTACAAAGGCATCGTTGAGGAACACAACGCCGTGCGCACAGCCTGCGGTGTGTTCGACGTATCGCACATGGGCGAAGTCATCGTATCGGGCCAGGACGCCACCCGGTTTGTCAACTACATCTTCTCGAACGATGTGGAGCCTGCGCACCCGGGGCAGTGCCTCTACGGCATGATGCTCAACGAGCGCGGCGGCGTAGTGGACGACCTGCTTGTCTACAAATTCAACGAGAACCGCTATCTGCTCGTAATCAACGCATCCAACATCGAGAAGGATGAAAACTGGATTGTGGAGCGCATGAACGACATCAATCCCGACTCGGCTGAGGGCCTCCCCTTCCGTGTGGATGTGGAGCTGGTGAGCGAGGTTGTGGCTGAACTTGCCGTGCAGGGTCCGGACGCTGAGAAGGTTGTGGAGGAGGTGCTCTCCATCCCCTGCGCCGACCTCACTTTCTATACTTTCAAGGAGATAAAGATCGACGGCAACGACGCCGTGATCAGCCGCACCGGCTACACCGGTGAGGACGGATTCGAAATCTACGCCGCCGAGGAGGTGATCGAAGCCCTCTGGGACAAGCTGATGGAGTCAGGCCGCTGCATGCCTTGCGGACTGGGATGCCGCGACACCCTGCGTTTTGAAGTCGGGCTACCGCTTTACGGCGACGAACTGGCCGACGACATCACCCCCGTGGAAGCCGCACTGACAATGTTCGTGAAACTCGACAAGGCCCAGTTCATGGGACGCGACGCAGTGGCGGCACAGAAAGCCGCCGGTGCTCCGCGCAAGCTTGTCGGCCTCGAGCTGACCGACCGCGCCATTCCGCGCCACGGTTACGAAGTGCTCAACGAAGCCGACGAGACCATCGGCTACGTCACCACAGGCTACCACTCCATCTCCACCGACAAGAGCGTGGCCATGGCGCTGGTCGACAGCCGCTA
>ERZ779956.914-NODE-914-length-14635-cov-1.756036_pt1 | contig 14635 bp, 6 predicted proteins | sample MGYA00511940_ERZ779956 | MGnify/ENA primary metagenome ERZ779956 (study PRJEB29588, sample SAMEA2154992) | human gut metagenome | biome: human gut; feature: human-associated habitat; material: faeces | place: Denmark | collected 2008/2010 ...
TTTCTGCTTGACAGATGCGCCCCGGGTTCTTATCATTATAAGAGAACAGTTTTCGGGGACTGACTGCCAGCCCCTTGAAAGGAGTTTTGAGCATGGAGCTTTCATTTACTAAAATGCAGGGCTGCGCCAACGATTACATCTATCTGGACTGCCGCACAGCCGGTGTGCCGGAGAACATCTTCTGCCGCTATAACCCGGGCGGCACCTTCAGTCTGGGCGAGAGCGAAGAGGGCTTTCAGGTCATGGACAAGCCCGGCGATGCCAAGTACGGCATGACCGAGGAGCAGATGATACAGGAAATGAAAATGATGAAAGAGATGGGGGTGAATTTCATCCGTCTGGGACATTATCAGCAATCTGAAATCATTTTGAATCTTTGTGATGAACTGGGTATTTTGGTTTGGGAAGAAATTCCCTGGTGCCGCGGTGGTGTGGGGAATGAAACTTATCGCGGACAAGCGAAACGTATGTTGACGAATATGATAACCCAGCACTATAACCACCCTTCAGTGATAATCTGGGGATTGGGTAATGAGAATGACTGGCCGAATGACTTTCCTGAATTTGAACAACGTGAGATACGGAGCCTGATGAGTGAGTTGAATACACTGGCACATCATCTTGATGCCGAACGCAAGACAGCAATTCGCCGTTGTGCATTCTGTAGCGATATTGTAGATGTATATTCTCCTTCTATCTGGGCCGGTTGGTATCGTGGGGTTTATACAGATTATCAGCAGATGTCCAAAGAAGAAATGGAGAAGGTGAAACATTTTCTGCATGTAGAGTGGGGTGGTGATAGCCATGCCGGACGTCATGCGGAGGCTACTGCTCCTATACGAAAAGAAGGTGAAAGTGATGGCGATGCAGCTCTGAACGGTTCGGCTCTGGTGTTGAAGAAAGGAGACTGGTCGGAAAGTTATATCGTTAAGCTGATAGATTGGCATTTGAAGGAACAGGAGAATATGCCTTGGCTGACCGGTACTGCTTATTGGCCGTTTAAGGACTTTTCCACACCGGTGCGTCCGGATAATCCGGTGCCATATATGAATCAGAAAGGAGTGGTGGAACGTGACTTTACGAAAAAGGAAAGTTATTACGTATTCCAATCCTATTGGACAGAAAAGCCTATGGTTCATATCTATGGGCATGGTTGGCCTGTGAGATGGGGAGATGCCGATGAAGAAAAAGAGGTCTTGGTTTACTCTAACTGTCCATCGGTGGAACTGTTTGTGAACGGACAAAGCCAGGGGATACGCAAGCGTAATAGTCAGGATTTTCCCGCAGCGGGTTTGCGTTGGAATGTGAAGCTTGCTAAGGGGCAGAATACATTGCGTGCTGTGGCTGCTGGAAAAGAAGCTCTTGCTGATGAATTGAGCTTTGAATATCAGACCGAGAAGTGGGGGACAGAACATGCATTCCGGGTAACTTCTACTCCTAAAGAAGATGGAATTGTTGAAGTTGAAGCCCAGCTGGTAGATAGTAATGGTATCAGGTGTCTTGATTCCAGAGTTTTTGTTTCTTTCGATATTGCCGGTGACGGAGAACTGATACAGAATCAGGGCACGGCAACCGGTTCCCGCAAAGTACAGGCACGTAACGGGCGGGCACAAATACGGGTTCGTACGCAAGGTGGTACTTCCTGTGTAGCTGTAAAAGCTGATAAAGTCCAAACATCATTTATAACGGTGCAGTAAGATTATGAAAAAGGTAGGTATGTTATTTTTAGGGATCTGTTCTTTTCTGGCTATTTCGTGTACATCGGATAAAGACGGTAAAGATTTTGTGAAGTGCGTTTTAAAGCAGGGTATACTGGAACGTGCCGCTATGAATATAAAGGAGGAACCGGTAACGGTTACCGCCTTTATAGCGGAACGCAGTGCAGGGGATATACATGATTTTTATTCGGAGGGTGATTATTGGTGGCCGGATACTTTGAACCCTGACGGACCTTATGTGCGTCGGGATGGTGAGACCAATCCGGATAATTTTGTAGCTCATCGTCATGCTATGATACGTTTTAGTTCAATCGTAGGTAATCTGACCTCTGCTTATTTGTTGACTCAGGATAAAGAATATGTAGATGTGATACTGGCGCATGTGCGTGCCTGGTTTGTGAATGAGTCTACGAAAATGAATCCTAACTTACAGTATGCGCAAGCTATTAAGGGAATTGCTACAGGACGTGGTATTGGCATCATTGATACGGTACATCTTATGGAAGTAGCCCAATCGTTATGGCAGTTAGAAAAGCTTGGAGTATTGTCTAAGGATGATATAAAGTCTACTAAACAGTGGTTTGCTGATTATTTGAAATGGATGTTCACACATCAGTATGGCATAGACGAGATGAATGCTAAGAATAATCATGGAACTTGCTGGGTGATGCAGGCTGCTGTATTTGCCCGTTATGCCGGTGATAAGGATATGATGGATTTTTGTAAGCGGCGTTATAAAGAAGTACTTTTACCTAAGCAGATGGCGGAAGACGGTAGTTTTCCGTTGGAGACAGCACGTACGAAACCTTATGGTTATTCTTTATTTAATCTGGATGCCATGGCAACAATATGCCAGACGCTTTCGGATAAGAATGATAATTTATGGACTTATACGGCAGAGGGAGGTAAGAATATGGAGAAGGGTATTAATTTTATCTATCCCTATGTCGTTGATAAAGAAAGCTGGATTTATACGAAAGATGTAATGTATTGGGATGAATGGCCGGTAGCGCATCCTTTCCTGATATTCGGTGCGCTACAGACTCATAATAAAGACTGGCAGTCAAGGTGGGAGAAGTTAGAACATTTTCCTGTAACCGACGAAGTGGTGCGTAATCTGCCTGTACGTAACCCGTTGATTTGGATTTAATCATTAATGATGATGCTATGGTAATAACACGGAAAATAATAGTAGGAATTTGTATCGTATGTGCAGTTGGTACAAGTCATTCTTCTATGGCTCAAAATCGGGTAGTAACTCAACATACAGCCGGTACGGTAGTGGAAGGAGAGGTTACTATGCTGGTTACTCAGGAGACTACTACCCGCTATCGGCGAACTACTTCCCAGGGAGTGCCGGAAGCTAAACTGGGATATACACCCGGAGTAACTCCGGAGTATTTAGCTATACCTTTGTCGGAAACAGTGATGACGAGATATCCGGATTATCGGATGGCTTACTGGAAAGATTATACATATGTGCAGGGATACATGTTTGAGGCTATGGACCGTTTGGGACAATTAACAGGTGATAGCAGGTATCTGGAATATATAAAGAAATATATGGATCATTTCGTTGATGAAGCGGGTAATTACAAAGGAGGCGGATTAACGAATCTCGATAATTTTATGACAGGTTCGGCCTTTTGTACATTATACGGACGTACGGGGGATGAGAAATACAAGAAAGCTGCCTTGCAAATATTGAAAGCTGTGGATCACTATCCCAGTTCCGATGGACAGTTCTGGCACGGAAACAGGAGTCCTAATATGTGGATAGATGGTGTTTTTATGATGCAGATGTTCCTTATACGTTGTGCACAATATGTGGGGGAAGCCGATTATTGCTATGATGTGGCATGTAGGAATATTATTACTGCTGCCCGTCATTTGCAACGCCCGGATGGACTTATCCTTCATGCATGGACTACAGAACCTGAAAAGGCTGTGTGGGCGGATAAAACTACCGGACTGTCACCGGAGGTATGGAGTGAAGGCATGGGGTGGTACACTTTGGTGCTACCTGAACTACTGGCTTTACTACCCAAAACACATCCGAATTATCAGCAGGTCCTTGATATTTATCTGAAAATGTGTAAAGGGCTGAAAGAAGTGCAGGATAAGAAGACCGGCGGTTGGTTTATGGTTGTGGATAAAGGAGATAATCCTTTAAATTTTGTAGATCCATCCGGAACTGCTATGTTTGTATACTCTATTCAGCGTGGTGTAGAGTTAGGGCTCTTAAAAGCAAAGGAATATACTCCGGTTGCATATAGGGGATATCAAAGTCTCTTTCCTTTTATACAGGTGAATGACAGAGGCTTACTGGATGTGATAGGAGCATGTGATGGAGTTGTGATTAAAAAGAATTTTGTGGAATATGTTACTGTTCCCAAAATATTGAATGCTAAAGAGGCTGTTGCCGGTATATTGTGGGCGGCTGTTATAATGGAAACAGAACAACTGAAAAAATAAACAGGAATGAGAATTTTGCGTAATCTGATTATAATTAGTGTATTACTTGTATCTGTTACTGTACAGGCAAGTGGAGTGGATGAGTTGGTGCGTATCAAGCAAAATTATGCCCGAATGTTGGTTCCTTCCGGTAAAGATCCGTTTGGTTTATTGTCCATCCTTTCGTCTATTCAGCCGGAAACAGAGATTTCGGATCAGGTTGTGGTAGAGTTGCATCAGCGATATCCTTTTGATTTAAAGAAAGTAGAAACTTATCTGTCTTCTTTCACGGAAGCCGGAACATGGCCGGATATTAATTACGATGACAAAAAGCGTTCCGGCTGGGAGCCTAAAATTCATGCGGAACGTATTCTGGAGCTGGTAAAGCTCTATAACTCCGATCAGACTTCCTACTATCGTTCTTCGGAGGTGGAAGCGGTTATTCATAAAGCTTTGAATTATTGGTTTACTGCTAAACCGGTATGTTTGAACTGGTGGTATAATCAAATAGGTATTCCTAAAACATTGGGTACGGTTTTTATCTTGTTTGAGAAGCAATTGACCCCTGTGGAGAAACAGAACGCTATAACTGTAATGGAGAATGCTAAGTTTGGGATGACCGGACAGAATAAGGTATGGCTTGCCGGAAATGTGATGATGCGTGCATTATTACAGAATGATTATGAGTTGGTAAAGATGGCACGTGATACCATTGCATCTGAAATAGTCACGGGTGGGGTAGAAGGTATAAAAGACGATTGGTGTTTTCACCAGCATGGTGCTCAGCAGCAGTTTGGTAATTATGGGCTTTCGTTCGTATCCGGAATGAGTTTCTTCTCTGGGTTATTTTCAGGGACGTCGTTAGCATTTGATGATAAACAGTTGAGTATTCTGAGTACGCTGATTGATAAGGGATATCGTTGGGTAATCTGGAAAGGAATGATGGATGTGAATGCTTTGGGACGTCAACTGTTTCATCATGCTCCCGTACATAAAGCACTGAGTCTTGCATTTGCAGCCTCGGAGTTAGGTGGAGGTGAATCAGATGAGTGCGTGGCTGTGGCAACAGCTCTGCTTCGTGATAATTATCCTGCACCTGCGGTGAATGTACTTACAGGACATAAGCATTTCTGGCAGTCGGATTATACAATTCATCGCCGTCCATCCTGGATGGCGTCTATAAAAATGGCTTCTGACCGTATTATCGGTACGGAAATGATGAATGGCGATAATATGAAAGGGTATTATATGGCAGATGGAGCTACTTATATTTATAAAGATGGTAAGGAGTATCTGGATATTTTTCCTCTTTGGGACTGGCGGAAGTTACCGGGAGTAACAGCTTTTGAAGATAATGCACCTATGCCCTTGATTAAAAGTTATCAGCCTCGTAATAAAGGAACTTTTGTAGGAGCTGTTTCGGATGAGAAACAAGGTATGACTGTTATGGAGTTGGATCGTGCCGGAGTGAAGGCTCATAAGGCATGGGTTTGTACGGATGACTTTATTCTTTGTTTGGGAGCTGGTATACAAGCAGATAGTAATCTTGTTGTTACCACTTCTATAGAGCAATGCCATAAAAATGGGGAACTGCTTTCCTGGGAAAATGCACGATGGAATGTTGTGAATACAAAGCAATCTGCTAAGGGAAAGGAACAACGCTATTTTCATAATAATACGGGATATATTGTATGGGGCAATACTCATGAAGTTGTAGCTGAAACAGCAGAACGTACGGGATCATGGTATGATGTGATGCAAATGTATCACCCGGAAGAAACACATGGAGAGGTGACTGCCATCTATTTGACGCATGGTGTTGCACCTAAACAAGGTACATATCAATATTTGATACTACCCGGAATGGACAAGGAAAATGTGGCTGCTTTTAATTTATCAGATATACAAATACTCCGTAATGATGCTACTGCTCAGGCTATCTATAGTGAAGGAAATACTACTTGTTGGGTGGCCGCTTATCAGCCGGTACAATTAACTGTAAGTACGGATTTGATATTGAATATTCAAACTCCCGGAATTTATATGATACGGAAAAATGAATCCGGTCGGTACATAATAAACTATGCCGATCCGACTCAACAGAGAAATGTTGCAGAACTTGAGTTGAATCATAAAAAGGTGCGTCTTTCTCTTCCCGAAGGAAAAGAGAAAGGGAAAACAACTTCTATAGTGGGTTAATTCGTTAAAAAACGCATTTTGAACCATTTCTCCAAACGATTGAAATAATATTGCAAGCCTTGTTGGTAAGATACGTCTATTTTTGTTTTTAGATAAATGATTATAGACTATGAATACACACAAGGCTTTTATTTTGGGCGTAGCATTGCTGAGCACTATTGGGGTGAAAGCTCAGTTTGCCATTGATAATTATAAAGCTGTCTTTACTTCATCCCCACAGCACGTTCCCACTACCAAAACTCCGGATGCTCCTTTAGCCGGTAATGGAGATATCGGTATCACAATGGGAGGCACTCCTGATAAACTCTGTTTTTATATTGGTAAAAATGATTTTTGGAGGGCTTATCCTGTTTATCCGGGAGGTATTGCGCTTCCGGGCGGACTGGATATTGAGATAAAAGAACTGCAAGGAGCTACTTACTATGCGGAACAATTGCCCGGATCTGCTGAAATCAGAACTAAATTCACAACTCCTCATTGTCAGTTGAATTTGTCTGCATGGGTTGCTGCAACGGATAATAAGATTATCATAGAATTGCAATCGGACAAAGCTGTTACTGCCCATTTGCGTTTATGGGCTGCGGAAGGTAATACTTCGACTATTGCGGGAGGCAAAGATAAAGTAATGTGGGTAAGTCGTTCATTTGAAAATACGGAATTGCTGCGTTGGCCTACTCATGTGGCATTGGCTTTAAACTCAAATTCTGATGAATTCTCCTTGATTCCCGGAAAGAAAGTACAATTGGTTATATCTGTTTATACGAATCATGATACACCGGATTGGAAAAACAAAGCTATTACAGAAGCAGAGAAAGTAACGGAAGCGGGTGTTGAGCAATTACGGAAAGAACATCATTCCTGGTGGAATCATTTTTGGAAACAGTCTCATATTAATATAGGTGATAGTTATTTTGAAAAGTATTACTATCAGTCGCAATATTTGTTTGCTTGTTCTTCCCGTGAGGGCAAGTTTGCGCCAGGTATCTGGGGACCATTTGTTACGCGTGACGAAGCGGCATGGGGAGGTGATTATCATCTGAATTATAATTATCAGGCACCTTACTGGGCGTCATTTTCTTCCAATCATATTAGTCTGACAGATAATTTTGATCAGCCTATATTAGATTATATGGAGGCTGGACGGAAGCATGCACAGGAATTGCTGAATTGCAAGGGGATCTATTATCCGGTGGGTATCGGTCCTAAAGGTTTATGTACAGCTATGTGGCCGTTAACTCCTGAAGAAATGCAGGAAAAGTATTCGACCCGTGAAAATACAATTGATGGTGGTTATAAGTTTCTGGGACAGAAAATCAATGCAGTGTTTAGTGTTGGAAATATGTTGATGCGATATTACAGTACGTATGATGAGGCGTATGCCCGTAAAGTATATCCGTATCTTCTGGCCTGTGCAGATTTTTGGGAAGATTATCTCTCTTTAGAGAATGGACGTTATGTCATTCGTATGGATCATTTCAATGAGGTGATGCCCAATAAACGTAATGGAGGTGTCTGGCGTAATCGGTTAGGTGATTTTAATTCAACTCTTTCGTTGGGGTTGGTTCGTATGTTGTTTCAGGGTGTGATGGATATGAGTGATTTCCTTTCCATTGATAAGACACGGCAATCCCGTTGGCAGGATATTTTGGAGAAATTGAGTGAATACCCATTAGGTATTACAGAAGACGGACGTCAAAGTTTGAAGAATATGGAGAAGGGACCTCAGGATAAAGAAGTGCGTCCATCGGGGCTGAACAGGGTCTCTATTCATGGTTTGATTCTCCCTGCTGGTGTTGTGGGGCCCATGACAGATGCGGCTTTCAATACTATCTTGCTGGAAGATGTGGCACATTGGTCGGAAAAGCAACGTGATCCGAATGATTGGGGAAATACATCTAATAATGGAATTGAAACCTGTTATCCCGGAGCTGTACGTGTGGGGTATCCCTCGGATAAGATTCTATCTTATTTGAAGAAACGGATTGAGATGGATGTATATCCCAATTCCTGGATTGTGCAAGGTGGGGGAGGTATCGAAACTTTAGCCGCTGTTCCTCTTACTATTAATGAGATGCTGCTACAAAGTTATGAAGGTGTTATTCGTGTTTTCCCCAATTGGAATCATAAGAAGGATGCATCTTTTGAAAATCTGAGAGCTTATGGTGCGTTTTTGGTTACTTCTACTTTGAAAGAAGGACTAATTCAGGGAGTAACTCTGGTTAGTGAGAAAGGACGTGTCTGTAAAATAGAGAACCCATGGAAAGGACATCCTGTGCAAGTTATCCGGAAAAATGGAAAATCGGACATACTTTATGGAGAATATCTGCAGATACCGACTGTGGCGGGTGAGAAGGTTGAACTGAATTTATATACAAACTAATAATTGAGAATAGAATGAATCGTGTAAAGAAACTTGTGGGAGGTATATTGGCGATAACACTTTGTGTGAGTGTATCTGCTCAGACCAAATTACCTTCGGGCTGGCAATCCAGCTATGTGAAAATTACTCCGGAAGGGGAGCTAGCTTATTATCCCGATAAACAGGGAAATACGATACCGGATTTTAGTCGGGTTGGTTATCATCATGGTGATAAATCAATCCCTGAGTATCCGGTAACAAAAACTGTATATCCTGTGGAAAAAGGGGATAGTCGTCAGAGAATTCAGGATGCAATAGATGAAGTGTCTCGTATGCAACCGGATAAAGACGGACACCGTGGAACGGTTCTGCTAAAACGGGGAGTATATCATGTTCATGGAACGATTCATATAAATGCAAGTGGAGTTATTTTGACCGGAGAAGGAGATAATGTGAATGAAACCCGTTTGTTGGCTATCGGTAAGCAGCGTTTTTCATTGATAGAAGTATCTGGTAATGGTAGAATGGAGGAAGTATCCGGAACAAGGGTGAAGATTACGGATGCTTTTGTACCGGTGGGAACACACTCTTTTCAGGTTTCTTCTGCTGCAAATTTTAAAGTGGGTGATCGTATCATTGTTTATCGTCCGGGAACAGAGAATTGGATACATGATATTAAGATGGATCAAATCGTTGAACGTCAGGGAACTCGCCAATGGACCGCACGGGAATATAACCTTTCTTTCGAACGTGAAATTGTAAAAGTAGAAGGTAACCGTATTTATATTGATAATCCGGTAGTAATGCAGATGGAAGAGAAATATGGCGGTGGTGAAGTATTTAAGTATACATTTGACGGTCGTATCAGTGAAGTCGGGGTGACTAATATGTGTTTGGAATCAGAATTTGAACATTATGAGGATAACGAGCATGGTTGGATTGGCGTTCAGTTCGATAAAGTGGAAAACTGCTGGGCGCGTAATCTGACTTGTCGCTATTTCGGGTATTCAGCGGTAAGTTGTGAACGCAATGCGAAGAATGTAACTGTGACGGATTGCCGTTGCCTGGAAACAAAATCTCTGATAACCGGTGGACTGCGATATTCTTTTAATAATTGGGGACAGCAAAATCTGTTTATGAACTGTCAGAGTACAGAGGGGCGTCATGACTATGTGACGGGTGCACGTGTATGTGGCCCCAATGTATTTTATAATTGTACGGCTTCGCAAACTTATGCAGATATAGGTCCTCACCATCGCTGGGCAGTTGGAACCCTTTATGATAATGTGATTACCGATGGAGAAATCAATGTGCAGGATCGTGGTAAAATGGGAAGTGGACATGGCTGGGCCGGAGTAACTCAGGTGCTTTGGAACTGTCGTGTGAAACGTGCTGCTGTACAGAGTCCTTGGACATCAGGATATAATTATAACTTTGGTATGAAGGGTGAAAAATATCCGGGAGTTTTTATCGATCGTCCGGATGGTGTTTGGGAAGGACAGAATGAAAAGAATGTTTTCCCCCGTTCACTTTATATAGCACAACTGATGGCTCGTCATAAGAATATGGACTTGCGAATACTGACTAAATAAGTCAGAATTAGCTTGTAATTTGGTGTTGTAAAATCGTAGTGCATTGGTAATGCATTGTATAATAGGATATTATCCAATTTTACCGTTTACAGTCTATAACACTTTGAGATATAATTGATAGTATTTGATACAATCTTTAAACCTCATTTGGGAAAATTGTTGTTTGTTTGCGATATGGAAAACAACAATGTATAACTTTAAAAATGATGTATTGATATTATGTAAAAACAATCAAACCATTAAAACTCAAAAAGAATTCCAGGTGAAATCCCTTGTTAATTTAAGTCTAATTTAATTTTAATTTATTAAGTATGAAGAATGTTAGATTCTTTCCGTTATGTCAGCATGTGAACAAACAATTATGTAGCTGTATAATAATAACAGCTTTGACAATTGTTTCTTCGCCATTGCAGGCAAACACATTCTTATTAGAAAGTGTTCGTGAGACAGAAGTACTGAATTCGGTAACTCAACAAAAAGTAAAAGTGACAGGACGTGTTGTTGACAGTACAGGTGAGCCGCTGCCAGGTGCTGCTGTGGTTATTCAAGGAACTCCACAAGGAGTAACTACCGATATGGATGGTAACTTTTCTATGGAAGTTGACCTTAATGCTAAGTTGGAAATTTCCTATTTGGGTATGGAAAAAGAGGTACTTACTGCAAGTGAATTACAAAAAAATAAAGTTGTTCAATTGAAAGATCAAACTGATGAACTTGAAGAAGTAACAGTAGTGGCATTTGCTAAACAAAAAAAGGAAAGTGTTCTTGCTTCTGTATCTACTATCAAACCTGCAGAATTAAAAGCACCGACTTCTAACTTGACAACTGCTCTTGCAGGACGTGTAGCAGGTATGATTTCTTATCAGCGTAGTGGGGAGCCTGGTATGGATAATGCCGATTTCTTTATTCGTGGTGTTACAACTTTTGGCTATTCAAAGAGCCCTCTGATCTTAATGGATGGACTGGAAATTTCATCTTCGGATCTGTCTCGCTTACAACCTGATGATATTGCTAGTTTCTCTATAATGAAAGATGCTACTGCAACAGCATTATATGGTGCTCGTGGTGCAAATGGTGTGATTCTTGTCACAACCAAAGAAGGGAAAGAAGGTAAGGCAAAGATTGAATTCCGCATTGAGAACTCTATTCAGACCCCGACCCGTAAAGTAGAGTTAGCAGATCCTATTACTTATATGAGATTACATAATGAAGCTGTTAAAACAAGAAATCCTCTTGGAGCATTACCATATACTCAGGAAAAAATTGCTAATACTATAGCAGGAGCCAATCCTTATATGTATCCAGCAACTGATTGGTATGCATTAATGTTAAATGATGCTGTTGCTAATCAACGTTATAATTTAAATCTGAGTGGTGGTGGTACTGTAGCACGTTATTATATAGCTGCGACTTTCAATCAAGACCATGGTTTAATGAAAGTAGACAAACGGAACAACTTCAATAATAATATTGATTTGAAACGATATGCCATTCGCTCTAATGTAAATATTAATGTGACAAAGAAAACCAAAGTAAACGTTCGATTATATACTACAATTGAAGATTACACTGGCCCTATAGATGGTGGTACCACACTATATAATAAAATAATGCAAACTTCTCCTGTAGGTTTTCCTGCATTTTATCCGCAAACAAAAGATACAGAACATATTCAGCATATTATGTTTGGTAATACTTATGCTACTGAAAGTGAGTTCTATATAAATCCTTATGCGGACATGGTAAAAGGCTATAGAGACCAGAGCTCTTCTATGATTCTAGCACAATTCGAATTAAGTCAAGACTTGGATTTCATTACCAAAGGATTGAAAGCGCGTGCATTATTTAGTACTACCCGCAATTCTTCTTTTGATGTATCTCGCTATTACAATCCATTCTATTATCTCGCCAGTAATTATAATTCATTAGATGATACTTATAAATTGACCGAGTTAAATCCTGAAGGAGGTACTGAATACTTAGGTTATAACGAAGGAACTAAGAATATTTCAACTAATACCTATGTGGAAGCAGCTGTGAGTTATGATCGTACTTTTAAGGAAAAACATGCCATCAGTGGTATGCTGATTTATACACTGCGTAACGAATTACATGCTAATGCTTCTTCTTTGCAACTTTCATTGCCTTATCGTAATATGGGACTCTCCGGTCGTTTCACTTATGCATATAATGATCGTTATTTTTTAGAGGCCAATTTCGGTTATAATGGATCAGAACGATTTGCACAAAAAGAACGATTTGGTTTCTTTCCTTCAGTAGGTTTGGGATATATTGTTTCTAATGAAAATTTTTATAGAGGGCCGATTGCAAAAATTATACCTAAATTAAAATTGAAAGCTACATATGGTTTAGTCGGAAACGATGCAATCGGAAATAACGAAGATCGTTTTTTCTATTTATCGGAGGTTAATATGAACAATACAGATTATTCATATAGATTCGGTACAGACTATAATGTTTCTAAAAATGGCATTTCGGTTAGTCGTTATGCCAATCCATATATCACATGGGAAGTGTCCAAGAAATTGAATGTCGGTACTGAGTTCAATTTACTGAATGCATTTGATGTTCAAATTGACTATTTTCAAGACAAACGGTCTAATATTTTGCAAACACGCGCAGCAATCCCGGAAACAATGGGTGTGCAAGCTGCTGTTCGTGCAAATGTAGGTGAAGCCGAAAGTTCAGGTTTTGATATGTCTGTTGACTATAACTATTCATTCAATAAGAATTTCTGGATGCAAGGACGTTTTAACTTTACCTATGCAACAAGCAAGATTACCAAATATGAAGAAGTCGATTATTCCAATACACCGTGGAGATCCAAAGTTGGACATTCCATTAACCAACAATGGGGATACGTGGCAGAACGTCTATTTGTAGATGAACAAGATATCGCCAACTCTCCTAAACAATTCGGAGACTATTTAGCGGGAGATATTAAATATAAGGATATCAATAATGATGGTGTAATTACGGAAGCTGATCAGGTTCCTATCGGTTTCCCTACCGATCCGGAAATTGTATATGGATTCGGTTTATCTGCAGGCTACAAAGGTTTTGATATTTCTTGTTTCTTCCAAGGATTAGCACGTGAATCTTTTTGGCTGAATGTAGGAAGTAAGACAGGGACAACCCATCCGTTTATTGATAATGATTTAAGTGGACATGGTCAGAACCAACTTCTGAAAATCTATGCAGACGATCATTGGAGTGAGACTAATCGAAACATATATGCATTATGGCCCCGCCTGAGTGAAACTCTTGTTTCAAACAATAACAGAACGAGTACATGGTTTATGCAAGACGGCTCATTCCTTCGTTTAAAATCAGTGGAAGTTGGTTACTCTTTCCCACATAAGTGGATTAAGAAAGCTTTCCTTTCTAAATTGAGAATTTACTATAGTGGTACAAATTTACTAACCTTTAGTAAATTCGACCTTTGGGATCCGGAAATGGCTGGTAACGGTTTAGGATATCCTATTCAAAGAGTTCACAATATCGGTATTCAAGTCGGATTTTAAATAATAGATAGTTATGAAAAAAAGAAATTATATAGTAACTTTAATGTTGGTGGCAGCTTCTTTTAGCTCATGTGATTATTTGGATGTGGTTCCCGATAATATGCCTACAATAGAGTATGCATTCCGCAATAAAGTAGAGGCGGAGAAATACTTATACACTTGTTATTCTTATTTGCCCAACTGGGTCAATGTAGCAAACAATCCGGGATTGAATGGTGGAGAAGAGGTATGGAATTGCCCCTATGTATTGGGAAATACTCAGTATTATCAGATGAATATAGGTAATAATATCTCTTCTCCGAATTTCAATTACTGGGATGGTGCCAATGGTGGAAAAAAACTTTATGAAGCGCTTCGTAATTGTAACATATTCCTTGAAAATATAGAGTTAGTGAAAGATTTGGATACAGGTCAAAGAGCTCAGTGGATAGCTGAAGTGAAATTCTTGAAAGCTTATTATCATTGGTTCCTGGCTCAACTCTATGGTCCTATTCCATTAATTAAGGAGAATATTTCAATAGAGGCAGATGAAAAAGATATGCGTGTTTATCGTGAACCGTTCGATGAAGTCGTGAACTACATTATACAGTTACTTGATGAAGCAAAAGACAATCTGCCTCCCAAAGTAGAGAATAACATAGCTGAGGACGGACGTATCACAGGAGCTATTGCTTATGCCATGAAAGCCAAGATCCTGGTGACAGCAGCCAGTCCTTTGTTCAATGGAAATTCTGATTATACTAACTTTAAAGATAGTCGTGGCATACA
>ERZ779956.915-NODE-915-length-14628-cov-1.692514_pt1 | contig 14628 bp, 10 predicted proteins | sample MGYA00511940_ERZ779956 | MGnify/ENA primary metagenome ERZ779956 (study PRJEB29588, sample SAMEA2154992) | human gut metagenome | biome: human gut; feature: human-associated habitat; material: faeces | place: Denmark | collected 2008/2010 ...
CATTGCTTTGCATACTGGGAATGCCCCAATAGAAGTCGTGTACATTGAAGAGGTCGAAGCCGAAAGCACCACGCAGGAAGATGGTCAATCCCCAGTTCTTATACGTCAAGGTATTGGTCATGGAAGCTGTGAACTTGGGAAGTCCGTTACCGGTTACCCGTTTGTCTTCTTCTTTGGCATCAGATATTTTAATCATCTCCGTATTGTCTTTGTTCCATACTACCCAGTCGCCATCGGCATCAATACCGGCATATTTCCAGGTGTAATAGTTACCCAGGCGTTGTCCTTCTTCTATGCGTTGCAACTTGCCCGGTTGATTCGGACTTTCCATATTCGCCAGATCGTAATAGTTCTGTCCGGTGAACTCGTTGTTGGAGAATTTGAGGAACTTGTTCTCATTGGTGGCGCCTACCAGATTGACGGTATAGCTGAAATCTTTCATCTTCACCGCCTGGATATTCAGATCGACTTCAATACCGGTGTTGCGCATGGTACCTACATTGACAAAAGTGGTAGAGAACAAGTATGGAGGAACGGGCACATTGTAGTCGCCCAGCAAATCTTGTTGCTTACGGTTGTAGTAATTGACCGAACCGCTCAATATTCCTTTAAACATGCTGAAGTCCACGCCGATGTTCCAGTTTTTACCTTTTTCCCATTTCAGCCCCGGATTAGGATTCTTACCTGCACCCCATACAGTGAAGTACTGACCGTTGTAGTAGTAACTGCCGAAACTGCTCATGGTAGACAAAGACAGGTAATTGCCGAAATCCTGATTACCGGTTACACCGTAGTCACCACGTATTTTCAGGTCATCAATCCATGTGATGTCTTTCATGAAAGCTTCTTCGCTGATACGCCAACCGGCAGATACAGCGGGGAAATAACCCCATTTATTGTCATCTCCGAAGCGGGAAGAACCTTCGTATCTCAAAGAAGCGGTCATCAGGTAGCGGTTTTTGTAGTCATAGCTCAGGCGGCCGAAGAAAGCAATCAGTTTAGAATCGCTTTTGTTGGTACCCATTTCGTTGCGTCCTTCTTCCTTGGCCCATTCACCGGAACCGAGGTTGTTGTACAGAAGTCCGTCAGAAGAGAAATCCTTATTGGCGGCATTCAGACCTGAATTCTGGAAGTATTGATACGAGTAGCCTACCATGGCGCGGGCACGGTGTCCCTTCAATTCCATAGCGTAGTTGCCCAGCCATTCAAGACTATGCTGGCGGTACTTGCTGTAAGTGCGGCTGGCTTCTCCTTTATAGTCGTTCTTCATAGCCAGGCGGCTTGTGGAAGGACGGAACCAGTAGTCGAAATTATCCGATTGCTGGTCGGCAAAAGTCAGTTGCGTACTGAGGGAATGAATGGAATGACCATCTTTGGCGAGTAGGGGAAGTAAGTTTAGCTTCACAGTGGCATCCCAGTCCAATAGTTTGGTTTCACCACCGTTTTGTTCCAGCTTCAGTTCCTCTACAGGATTCCATAAGGCTTCCTGCCCGGTGAAGTCAGAATAAAGATTCGGATTTTCCGGATCAAACAGTGGGGTAGTGGGGTTGGCATCCATGGCTATCTTGAATGCATCCCAGGAAGAATTTTCACGGTAAGCGATACGCGGTGCGATATTTACGGAGAAATCTAACAGTCCGTTTTTAGTGGTATGGTTGATAGAGGCGCGTGCACCATACTCTTCGCGACCGGAACGTATATTGATACCGGTTGCATTGCGGTAATCCACACTGACGCGGTAATTACTCTGACTGGCGCCACCGGACAATGTGACGGTATGCTGGTGGGTGAAACCGGTACGGGTAATCTCGTCAATCCAATTGGTAGCTCCACCCAGATCACTGGTCGGATTGTTGGGAACACGGTATTCGCGGAACTCTTCGGCAGTCAGTTGGTCGAGTTCATGCAGAGGAATACTGGCGGTCAGCATACCATTATAGGTCGCATGGAATTTACCGTCGCGTGATCCCTTCTTGGTTGTGATGACGATTACACCGTTGCTACCTCGTGTACCGTAGATAGCGGAGGCTGCACCGTCTTTTAGAATATCCATGGAGGCGATATCGTTGGGATTGATATTCGTCAGGTTACCACCGGGAATGCCGTCGATTACGATCAACGGGCCCAATCCGGCAGCACGTGAGGAAATGCCGCGAATCTGGATACTTGCCTGGTTGTTAGGGTCGGCGGCAGCTGTGTTGGTTACGGATACACCGGCCACTTTTCCCTGTATCATCATGGAAGGGTCCAGACTGCTGATATGGAGAAAATTCTTACTGGAGATGTGTGATACGGCAGAAGTAAGTTCTTTCTTATCCAACGTTCCGTATCCGATAACGACTACTTCGTTCAGAGCCTGCACATCGTCTTCCATACGAATATTGATAGTCTTACGCCCGTCTACTTTCACTTCCTGTGTTTTGTAACTGATGAAGGAGAAACGCAGGGTACTTGTGGGGCGGACGGTCAGCGAATATTTACCGTCGACATCAGTTATGGCTCCGTTAGTGGTTCCTTTTTCTGCGACGGATACGCCGATCAGAGGTTCATTGTTGGTGTCCGTCACTATTCCTGATACTTTGACTGTTGCATTTTGGGCGTTCAGTAATGCAGGGAGTAGGAAGAACATTCCAAGGAGTACATGAAAGTACATTTTCCAAGGATAAATCTTAGTTTTCTTTTTCATGGTACAATGATTTAAATGAGTTAATAGGTTCAATGAATTTTTTCCTTGGGACAAATGTATTTCGTATGGGCGGGAGAAAAAAGCAATGAAGACGGGATATAGAATGATAAAAGGAGGAATACGTTGATATTCAAATCAATGCATTCCTCCTTCCAACGGAAAATTAAGGTCTGTTTTAGAGCCTTTTCAGAGATATTGCGGGACTAAATTCCTTTCTTTATTTGCATAATGTATTCTTCGAACTCTTCTTTCGGCACAATTGTTTTTCCTTTTACCCGTGCCTTATATACATATATAGTATTAATAGATAAGTTGAGGAATTTGGCAATTCGCTCGTTCTCGGTTACTCCCAAACGAATCAGGGCGAAGATGCGCAATTCTGGTGGCAGGTTGCCTGCCTCATCCAGAATCACCTGGTCTTCCGGGCGGAAGAATTTATTGTATTCCGTCAGGAAATTCGGGAAGAGTTTCAGGAAAGTCTGGTCGAAGGATGAGAACATATTCTCCCGTTCGGACTTTATATCGAACTCCTTATGCGTGATTTGTAAATCATTGAATTGGCGTGCTTTCAATTTACGATCCTGCTTTTTCAGCAGATTCTCTACTTTGTCCAGGTAATCGGACTTGCCATAAAGAGACTGGAAGATATATTGGTCCTTAATCTCATTAGACTCTTGCAGTTTTCCATTCACTTCTGATATTTCATTGAATTGCTGCTGAATGGATTGTTTGGCAGTTTTCAGCTTTTTCATCTGCTTATAAATGATGGACAGGGTGACTAAAAGAGAGATGACCAGCAGGCTCATTACCGCCAATGATATTGTAACTTCCCTTTTCCTTTCTTCTATCAGGGTGAGGCGTTGCTTCTCAATGATGGGGAGTATAGTGTTTATTTCCATCTTACGGTGTCGGGCATTGTAGAAGTTTGTTTCCTCCAGTGCTATCTGAATGTATCTGCTGGCACGTAATACGTCTCCTTTGCCATACAGATAACTCGAAAGTTCTTTTTTAGCAGTCGTTTCCCGGGTGGCGGAGCGTATATCCTGTATAGCTGATAGTGCCATGTAGTAAATGGCGTGTTCAAAATCTCCCATCCCTATGTACATACGTCCCAGCATGGAGTAGATGATTGCTTTTTCATGCGGACAAACGTCGTAATCATTCAGCATTTGCTTGTACATCTGTATTTTCTTCTCATTGTCACCTACACTGAATTTGAAAGCTTCTATTTTCTGGTGGTAGAAAGTGTGGTCGGGGGTATACAGTAGGGCGGAGTCACAGTAGAGGGTTATTTTCTTGTTGTAATCAGCATTGAAAGGGGTACCTTCATTGTAACTGCTCATATCGGAATACAATCTCATACAGAGCTGGTAGTATTCCGACTTAATGGAGTCCGGGGCATTTGCAACATGAATGGAACGCATCATGTCATATGCTTCTTTGAATAAACCGGTGGAAAGGTAACAGTAAAACAGGTTACAATCTGCCTGAATAGATAGGTTCTTATCGGTCAGGCGGTGTGATATTCCCTCTGTTTGTATGGCGTAGGAGTAAGCTGAATCGTATTGATAAGTGATATATTCATTAAACAGACGGTTGCAAAGATTATACTTTTCCTGCTGGTTCTTGACGTATCGGAATTGCTGTTTGATGTCTTCTAACTTCTTTTCTTTTTGCTGGTAGTAGATTTCACGGTGTTCTATCTCGCTATCGAGGACAGAGAGTATAGAATCCACATGTTCTTTGGCGGATAATCCAATAATCTGGCATAGGAGCAGGAGGCTGAATAGGTATTTCATGATATGATGTGGGTTAAGAAAGTACTGCAAATTTAGAGATTTATTTTAAATATTACTTGTGAGTAAGAAAAAATAGTCGTTAACTTGTTTATAGAAACTGATATAAAGTAAGAGTATATGTGAATATGTAATTTTGTTGATGAGCAATAGGCGTGTCATTGGGAAAAACGTTATCTTTGGATCATAAAAGTAAAAGGTATGAGCCGTAACTTAAGAGCAATAACTATGTACGAATGGGCTAATGAAATGAACTGTGCCGTAACCGTATGTGACACAGAAGGAGTCATCCTTTATATGAATGAGAAAGCATGTTGCACGTTTGCCAAACATGGCAATCTGATAGGTAAGAATCTATTTGATTGTCATAGCCCGCAATCGCAGGACAAGATACGCGAATTGCTTGAAACGGGAGGTGTCAATGCTTATACCATTGAGAAGAACGGAATCAGGAAGATGATTTATCAGACGGCATGGAAACAAGATGGTGTGGTGGGAGGTCTGGTAGAGATTTCGATGGAGATACCCGGAGAGATGCCCCACTATGTGAGGAAATGAATCGTAAAATGGAAAGGTGATCATGCATGATGTGTTGCGAAGGCACTGAACGAAAAATCATACATATAGATATGGATGCGTTTTACGCATCCGTAGAGCAGCGTGACAATCCCGAGTTGCGCGGAAAACCTATTGCAGTGGGGTATGCGGAAGAACGGGGAGTAGTGGCGGCTGCCAGTTATGAGGCACGTCGCTATGGAGTACGTTCGGCCATGGCGTCGACGAAAGCAAAACGGATGTGCCCACAACTTATCTTTGTTCACGGACGGATGGAAGTGTATCATGAAGTCTCCCGGCAAATCCATGAAATTTTCCACGAATATACAGATATCATTGAGCCATTGTCACTGGATGAGGCTTTTCTGGATGTGACAGAGAATAAGCCCGGTATTTTGTTGGCTGTAGATATTTCCAAGGGAATCAAGCAGAAAATACGGAATGAACTGAACTTGGTGGCATCTGCCGGTATATCCTACAATAAGTTTTTAGCAAAGATAGCGTCCGATTATCGTAAGCCGGACGGGCTGTGTACCATCCATCCCGATCAGGCGATAGATTTTATTGCGCGTCTGCCTATCGAGAGTTTCTGGGGGGTAGGTCCGGTGACGGCAAAGAAAATGCACTCATTGGGTATTCATAACGGCGAACAGTTGCGTGCATGTTCGCAGGCTATGCTGCTGCGGGAGTTCGGCAAGGTAGGAGCATTGTATTATGATTGTGCCCGGGGAATCGATCTTCGTCCGGTAGAGGCGGTACGTATCCGTAAGTCCATTGGTTGCGAACATACCTTGGAGAAGGATATTTCGCAACGCTCATCGGTTATTATCGAACTGTATCATGCGGCAGTGGAACTGGTAGGGCGTCTGGAACATAATGATTTCAAGGGAAATACACTGACGTTGAAAATCAAATTCCATGATTTTAGTCAGATAACCCGGAGCATAACCCAATCCAAAGAACTAATTACTCTTGATGTGATTCTGCCTTTGGCTAAACAACTGCTGAAGGAGGTGGATTATGAACATCATCCCATCCGGTTGATAGGGCTTTCCGTTTCCAATCCACGGGAAGATACCGAGGAAAAAGGCGTTTGGGAACAGTTGAGCTTTGAATTTAGTGATTGGAAGTAGGTGGGCATTAAATTACATGTCCTCTAATGAGAACCCTCTAAATTCAATCTGGTACGAGGAATGCTTCTTTATAATGTTTTCTGCTTTTCTTTCGAGAAGTGGTAAACTGATACGTTTAGCGTTTCTCTTGACTTCTCCAATTACTATTCGTTTTTCCATGTCATTTACAGCAATGAGATCAATTTCATTCTCTCCTTTGTTATCCCAATATCCTTGAATATCCGAATATTCATTGCTTTCAGCGAATAACTGACGGAAATATTTCTCCAGAATAATGCCACTATAAGTGTCATAATCCCGTTCTACTACTTTATAAAGATATTCCATATTTCCTATTTCTACTGCGCTTCTGTATTTATAAATAAAGCGGAACCAGAAATTCAGAAAATTATCTTCTATTCGGTAGCGATTTGAACGGCTCCCTTCTTTAGCCATATATGGACGTACTTTCTTTATAAGATTATATTCTTTTTCCAGTTTGTCCAGAAAACCACCGACTGGCATATTCAAGGTACTCTCAATTGCTCCCCTTTCTGTTTTTGAATTAGCAATTAATGATAGTACAGAGAAATAGTTGCCATAGTCTTTACCAAATTCATCTACCAATACACTTTTTCCTTCTTCCAGAAAGTAGGAGCCTTCTCTGAAAATGGTTTTAAAAATGGCTTGTTTGGTGAATGCTTTTCGTATCACTAATTGTTCTATGTATTTAGCGACGCCTCCCGTTATCATATAAAAGGCTAATAAATCTTCTGGCGAGTAGCTGGGATTATAATCAGATAGAATTTCTTTGATAGTGTGTATACGAAAAGGCTTGATGAGCATTCTTGATGTAGCACGGCCATAGAGAGGCTCTTTGGCATTTTCAAAGATACGTTTCATTAACGAATATATAGAGCCACAGATAGCCAGATTCATTTTACTATTTTCTTTATGACTGTCCCATATGTGTTGCATGTCTGAGAAGACGGATGGATTGATGTTAAGGAACTCCTGAAATTCATCAATAATTAGAGTGAAATTTTTCCTTTGGGAAATTTCCATTAAAGTGCGGAACAGTTCAGAGAATTTTTCAAAATGCCCTAAATTTTCGTTCAACTTCTCTGAAACTTCCGTTGTGAATTCCTCACAAAGAAGAATTTCATTCTTTTTTCCTATAAAGAAATAGAGGACTGGAATTTGTGTGAAAGCATGGCGAAGCAGGGTTGTCTTACCTACCCGTCGTCTGCCCACGACAACTGCCAGTTGGGCACTTTCATTGGATAGATTTTCAATTAGGTGTAATTCTTCTAATTCACTTTTTCTATTGTAGAATTTCATAACTTTCTGATATTTAGTAAATGTTTAGTGATGTAACGCAACAGTGGTTACTGTAACGTCTGTTGCGTTAATACAAAAGTACTTTCTTTTTATGAATAAAACAAGATACAAATGGATGATTTTGTACCCAACTACGGATAATTGAATACCTCCGTTTTACCGTAGCTTGCGTATCTTTGCCTCATCACAAAAAAGAAATCTAACTTTTTAATATCATGAAGAGAAACACGTTTTACCGTATTTTTATTTCCTTCTGCCTGCTTTTCATGGCAGGTATTTCCGCACATGCATATACAGAACGAAATCTTTTGCAAAAAGCTGCCGGTAGTGAAGAACAACTGACAGAAGCATTGGTGATGAATCAGAAGTGGGTACCTTATCCTGCTTATAACGACCGTGCCGGCTGGAACGAATTGCTGGGTACCAATAAAGAAAGCCTGATTCGTGCCGGAGAGAAAATGCTTAATTACGAATGGAAAGTAATCCGTGCTACCGATTACTTAGAGTATGAACGCAGCGGTGAACGGAACATTATGCAAAATCCCTATGAGGCCAACCGGAAAGCAATCAATGCCCTGATGCTTGCCGAACTTGCCGAAGGAAAAGGACGGTTTATCGACCAGTTGATAAATGGAGCATTTTACAGTTGCGAGATGACTTCCTGGGTACTTTCTGCCCATCTGGTACGCCAGAGCACCAAACGCTCTTTGCCCGATTATCGCGAACAGGTGATTGATCTGGGTTCGGGAAATTTCGGTTCCATGCTGTCGTGGGTATATTACTTCTTCCATGATTCTTTCGATAAAATAGATCCTGTAATCTCTCAGCGCTTGCGTCATACTTTGCAGGAACGTATTCTCGATCCTTATATGAACAATGACCGGGAATGGTGGATGGCTTTCCAATGGAAACCGGGAATGATTATCAATAACTGGAATCCCTGGTGTAACTCCAATGTATTGCAATGCTATCTTTTATTAGAGAATGACCGTGATCGTCTGGCAAAGGCTGTTTGGCGCAGCATGCAGTCGGTAGACAAGTTCATCAATTTTGTAAAGGCTGATGGTGCTTGTGAAGAAGGTCCTTCTTATTGGGGACATGCAGCCGGGAAAATGTATGATTATCTCCAGATACTTTCGGATGGAACAGATGGGAAAGTATCTCTTTTCAAGGAACCGATGATTCGCCGGATGGGAGAATATATCAGTCGTACGTATGTAGGAAACGGTTGGGTAGTGAACTTTGCGGATGCTTCTGCCAAGGGTGGAGGCGATGCACCGTTGATTTACCGTTATGGCCGCGCAGTCGGCAGCGAGGAAATGATGCAGTTTGCAGCCTATCTACTGGATGGTAAACGTCCTTCTGTGCCTTTGGGTAATGACACTTTCCGCTCCTTGCAGTCCATATTATGGAATGGAGAACTGGAAAAGACGGCCGCTGCCCATACCATACCGGCTTGTACCTGGTATCCTGAAACGGAGTTCTGCTATCTGACCAATAAGTCCGGTTGGTTCTTGGCTACGAAAGGCGGATTCAATAATGAAAGTCATAATCATAATGATGTAGGTACATTTTCATTGTACGTCAATACGATACCTGTACTGATTGATGCGGGGGTAGGAACTTATACGCGTCAGACGTTCAGTAGCGAACGTTATACCATCTGGACCATGCAAAGTAATTACCATAATCTGCCGATGATTAACGGAATACCCCAGAGTTTCGGTCAGAATTATAAGGCTACGGATGTCGTCTGCCAACCGAAGAAACGTTTTTTCTCAGCGAACATTGCGACTGCTTATCCGAAAGAAGCCGAGGTAAATAGCTGGACACGTGCCTATTCATTAGGCGATAAGCAACTGACGATTACCGATAACTTCTCCCTGAAATCAGCGAAAGAACCTAATCAGGTGAACTTCCTCACTTGGGGAAAGGTGGATATTTCCGTGCCCGGAAAGGTGACGATAGACGTACAGGGACAGAAAGTAACTTTGGAATATCCCGGTGAGTTCACAGCAACCGTTGAAACAATCAATTTGCCTGATACACGTCTTTCCAATGTTTGGGGAACGGAGATTTACCGTATTGTCTTGAAAGATAAAGATGCGCGATTAACAGGTAAGTATAAGTTTGTTATTAAATAAAAAAACTATATTTGCGTATTAGAATACAAGAAACGCAAAATTATGGGATGTTTTATGAATTTATTATGGCTGGTGTTCGGAGGTATTTTTACCGCTATAGAATACCTTGTTGCCAGTTTATTGATGATGATTACCATTATCGGTATTCCGTTCGGTATGCAAACTCTGAAAATGGCTTCACTTGCATTATGGCCTTTCGGTAAAACGGTGCGGAGTGGCGAACGTTCGGGTGGTTGTCTGTATATAATGATGAATGTGTTGTGGATACTTCTGGGCGGTATCTGGATTTGCCTTTCTCATCTGGCATTCGGTGTGGTGCTGTGCATCACCATTATTGGTATCCCCTTCGGACTACAGCATTTCAAACTGGCAGGATTGGCTTTGACGCCTTTTGGAAAAGACATCATAAGCGACTGATAAAAGAAGAGGGCGAAAAAACTTTCGGTTTTCCGCCCTCATTCATTTTATTTAAAGGTGTTATTTTACATGGTAGCCTGCTTTGCGAGCAGTTTTTGAAGTTTGCCATTCAAAGCCTGGCACATAGTTCCGTTTCCCATTGCTTGATAGCGTTTAATACGGTACTGTAACATAAAAATTTCATTTGCATTCTTTTTCATAATTGTCATCTTTTTGTGCTTTCCGCGTTTCGGAAAGCGGGTTCTACATCTTTTCTTTTATCTTATTAACGCTGCAAAGATACGAATTGTTCACGATAAATATGTTTTAAAACATAAAATAATGCACTTTCTCCTCGTTTTTCTTTAGAAACGCCCGTTTTTGCTATATGCATATTACAAATGTGTGACTAAAAATGGAATAAATGACCTATGTACGATCTATTAATAATTTATATACCTTTGCAGCATCTTACACATAATCAACCCTTACAAACAGGAAGTCATAATGATAAATAAACTGTTGACACTTTTACGAAGCCCTTATCCATCATTGGTGAAGAGATGGAAAAGCGTGATAATACCTTCACTTATAGTGTTTTTGATCCTTTTTGTGTTGCAGCCTTTTGGCATTTCTATGATGGGAGGCTATAAATTCTGGGTAGTGTTAGGTTATGGAGTGGTTTCTTCATTGGCACTGAGTATCTCCACGTATTTGTTTCCTGCTTTGTTTCCCCGTTATCATAGTGAGAAGAACTGGACATTAGGCCGCGAATTGTTAGGAACTTTAGGAGCTTGTTTGCTGATTGCGATAGGTAACTGTTTCTATACGGCTTGGGTATTTGGTTCATTCATATTGAGTTGGAAAGGATTTCTGATAAGTTTGGCTTGGGTGGCAGTTCTTGCTCCTTTCCCTATTGTCTTCTTTTTGATGTGGAATCGTAATTTGCAGCTGGTACGTAATCTGAAGGAGGCAACGGAGATCAACTACGCTCTTGCGAAAAGAGAGAATACCCAGAAGGAGAAGATTCGGACAAGGAATGAGGAACAGATAGGAGAGGGGAGAGCAGCAGAAGAAGTGGCAGAAGAAGAAGAAACTCCTATGCAGTTGGTTTTCTCCGGTGGAACGAAAGAAATGCTGGAAGTGGATGCCCATACCTTATTTTATGTAGAAGCAGAAGGGAATTATATAAGAGTAGCTTACAGTAGTGCGGATAAGATGCAGCAAAAGTTAGTGCGGGCTACTATGAAGCAGGCAGAAGAAGCGGTTGCTGCCTGTTCGTTCATTGTCCGTTGTCACCGGGCCTTTCTGGTGAACATACGCACTGTGGTAAAAGTAGATGGAAACTCACAAGGATACCGTTTGCGACTGGAAGGATGTACGGAAGAAGTTCCGGTTTCCAGAGGCTATGCAAAAGAGATAAAAACGCTGATAGAAGGGGGTACGGAAGGGTAGTCATTCGTCACAGAATAAAGAAAAATACAGCCATTCGTCACAGGAGGAGTGCTGTTTGTCACATATCCGGGCAGTCTGTCCCGGATATTTTTTTGCCTGAATTTCTTAGTCTATGTTTGCTGACGGAAATCGTAAAGAACATAGATAAAATGAAAAGATTAATTCTACTTTTTAGTGTAAGTGTATTGCTGATAGTGCAGCACTTGGAGGCGCAGACAGCTGTGACGGATACCGTTTTCTTGCAACTATACAATGACAGTGTAGATTTAAAGGAAGTAGTTGTGAAAGGTAAAAGAACACCTGTTGCCAACAGTCGTTGGAGTGATATGAGTCCGGTGGAACTGGTGACCGTGGGAGGTGCAAACGGTGATTTGTATCAGGCATTGCAGACACTGCCGGGCACGCAGGCACAAGGAGAAAGTGGCCGTCTGCTGGTGCGCGGCGGAAGTAGTGATGAAACACAGACATACATTGACGGAATGCACGTCTTGAATCCTTATACGGCTACAGGTATAAATTCACCGGCACGCGGACGTTATTCCACTTTTATGTTCAGTGGTATCAATCTGGAATCGGGCGGGGCTCCGTTGGAATACGGGGATGCACTTTCGGCTGTGTTACCATTGGAGACAAAGGATAAGAGCCCTATCAATAAGTTAGGCATCAATGCCTCTACGGTAGGCTTCGGTGGAGGAGGTACACGAGCTTTCGATAAAGGTTCGCTTTCGGTGAACCTGGATTATCAGGACTTGTGTGTCTATGATCATATCTATTCAGGACGTACGGATTTTGAGGATCCTTACCGGATGATGACCGGATCGGCACAATTCCGCTATCATCCCGATGATGCTACGCTTTTCAAGATTTATGGCGGCTATGATCATACTGACTTTTCCAATTATGAAGGTGCTGAACGTAGACTGTTCGATCTGAATGAGAATAATTTCTATCTTAATACAACTTTCCGTAAGCGTACTTCCGGTGGATGGAACTGGTTTGCAGGTGCAGCATTCTCTTTCTTTGAACAGAAGATAGGTAATGTATCACTTTTGGCAGATCATTGGATGGAACAACAACAGGAACTTCATGCAAAGGCAAAAGTGTTCAAGCGTATTTCTCCGGCTTTTCGTCTGGATATGGGAGTGGAGAGTTTTATCCGCCGGTATGAGAATCGTTATCAATATCAGATGAAAGAGGCGGAGGGAATAGATAGCCATTATGAAATGAATCCGACGATCAGTGCAGGCTTTCTTTCGGCAACTTACTATCCGGTGGAGCAACTGAAGGCGGAACTTTCTGTCCGCACAGAATATACTTCATTGAATGAAAAGGTGAATTTCTCACCCCGCCTGGCTGTTAATTACTATTTGGGAGATGTAGTACTCTCTGCTACGGCGGGACGATATACACAGTTGCCGGTTAGCAGATTGCTGGCTCAGGAGAACAAGTTGAAATCGGAATCATGCATTCAGTATAATGTGGGTGCACAGTATGAGGGTGATGGACGTTTCTACAAAGCTGAACTTTATTATAAGAAATATGATCGTCTGGCATTGGTGGAAAAGGGAACGGTAGATGCAGCGGAAGTACTGACTTCCGGTGGTTATGGCTATAGTAAAGGTTTCGACTTGTTCTTTAATGACCGTGTCCTGCTGAAGAATCTGGAATACCAACTTTCCTATACATATAATATTGCCAAGCGGAAGTTTCAGGAATATACGGAACTGACTACTCCGCAATATGCCACTCGGCACAATGCATCCGTAGTGCTGAAGTATTCCATTCCGCGAATCGGCACGATAGTCGGTTTGACGAACCGTTTCAGCAGTGGGCGTCCTTATCATAATCCGGATTTACCGGGCTTGATGAATGATCATGTGAAGCCTTATAACAGTCTTGATCTCGGACTGACATTCCTGCCCAGTAAGAAAGTGATTATCCATGCCTCTGCTACCAATATCCTTTGTCGGAAAAATGAATTTGGGCGGGTGAATAATAAAGCTATTCTGGCTTCAAACGATCATTTCTTCTATATCGGGGTGTTTATCACACTTGGGAAGAAGGCGGCTTATGATGTTTCTAATTTCTAATTTAATTAAAAAAAGGTCCGCGTTCGTCCGCCTAATCCGTGTTGTCCGCGTATCTATTTATAAACTCTTTAAAAACAATTCAAATGAAAGCAATGATTATTAGTTTCGTATGTGTTTTGACTTTTGCAACTCAAAGTCTGTCTGCACAAAATCTTACTCTGGAAGTACGTGGTATTGAAAATGTGGCTGGTAAACTCTATGTCGCCATCTACAACTCTCAGGAGACATTCATGAAGAAGCCGCTTGCCGGTTTTGCTGTAGAGGTGAAGGATAAAGTTGTGTCTATCCCCTGTAAAGGGCTTCCGGCAGGAACTTATGCCTTCTCCATGTATCAGGATGAGAATGGAAATGGTAAATTGGATACCGGTGCTTTCGGTATTCCTGTGGAGAAGTTTGGTTTCAGCAATGATGCTGAAGGTGTTATGGGCCCCCCTTCCTACGAAAAATGCAGTATTACTTTCTCTGAGGATACAACTTTAGTGGTACATCTGAAATAAACTTCAGATAATTCTTTAACTTTGTAGCTCACACCTTAATTAATGTAAGTATTATGAGACGAGCTACACAACTTTTCGGAATATGCTGGCTACTTTGTCTGCTTGCTGCCTGTGGAGAATCCCATTTTATGACCGATGCCTCGTATCGTTCGCGCGTGGAGCAGGACTTTCAGCAAAAGAAGGCTCTGATGCCGCAGGGAGAACTATTTACGATACTGGATGATGCTTCGCTGAGCACTTATGAGCAGGAAGCCCTGGAATTCCTTTATGCCTATATGCCACTGGCGGATATTACTGATTATCCCGGTGAATTTCACTTAATGAATATCCGCGCATCCCAGCGTGCCGCAGAGGAAATGCCTTGGGGAAAGACCATTCCCGAAGATTTGTTCCGACACTTTGTACTTCCGGTGCGGGTGAACAACGAACAATTGGATAGTGCGCGGGTAGTGTTCTATAAGGAGCTGGAAGACCGTGTGAAGTCCCTTTCTTTATACGATGCCATCCTGGAAGTGAACCATTGGTGTCATGAGAAAGCTGTCTATATGCCTTCCGA
>ERZ779956.920-NODE-920-length-14608-cov-2.007559_pt1 | contig 14608 bp, 8 predicted proteins | sample MGYA00511940_ERZ779956 | MGnify/ENA primary metagenome ERZ779956 (study PRJEB29588, sample SAMEA2154992) | human gut metagenome | biome: human gut; feature: human-associated habitat; material: faeces | place: Denmark | collected 2008/2010 ...
ACTAAGGCAGGGTATGTGTTTAGAAACTGTACAATAACAGGAAACGATGAACTTGAGGTAAATGCGGGATATCTTGGAAGACCTTGGGGACAGGATGCGAGAGTAACATTCCTTAATACTAAGATAAATGGCAGTTACATAAAAGATGAAGGATGGTTTGATATGTCTGGTAACAAACCAGAAAAAGCAAACTATAAAGAATATAATTCTGTTTACACAGATGGAACAGCAGTTGATATGTCTAAGAGAGTTACAGGAGTTGTGACAGATGACAGCGTTGCAAAGAAAGATGTTGTGAATGATTATCTTTCTGGCTGGACACCTTCGGATTATGTTGCTGATGAGAGTACAGTGATATTTGAAAAAACACCATATCTTGTTGATAATGGAGATATCAATGCACCATATCCAGGACATACTCTTACTGTAGTATACTCACTTGGCAATGCAAATGATGCATCTGATGCATCAGTAATCCGTTGGTATATTGTTGATAATGATGGAAACAGGACTCTTGTAAAAGCAACAAGCGCCAATGTAGACAATACATATAAAATCACAAAAGATGCAATTGGAAAGTATATTGAAGTTGAAGTTGTACCTGAAAACATAAGCGGAATAAAGTCTGAAGCGGTAAGTTATAAGGCAGATGCATATGTAAGGGAAGGATATGAAGATCCAACGGGTTCAACAGATATAGAACTTGGAGATGGAGTAAATGTATTTTTAGCAGGTGATTCAACAGTTAAGGATTATTCAGCATCAGGTATGTATATGAGTGGCAAGGCTCAGGCAGAAGGTTCATGGGGTGAATATTTACAGACATTCTTTGACTCTTCAAAGGTTAAGGTACAGAACTATGCTAATGGAGGAAGAAGCAGCCGTAACTTTATTAATGAAGGATCATTAGATAAGATAAAAGCCAATATTAAAGAAGGCGATTATCTGTTTATACAGTTTGGTCACAATGATTGCGCTAATGGAAAAGGATATCTTGAAGATAGATATGTACCACTTGGAGAACCAGATGCTAACGGAATATATCCGGTAACAGCAGGAACTAAAGTGGCAACACCATCATCGCTTGCTTCAAAGTATGGTGACAGCTTTTATTCGTATGATTGTGGTGGTACTTATAAGTGGTATCTTACACAGTATATCGAGACAGCGAGAGAAGTAGGAGCTATACCGGTTCTTGTAACACCAGTATCAAGACTTTATTATACAAATGATGGAACTATCAAACCACATCATGATTCAACAGATACAACAACAGGAACACTGGTAACAGAAAATAACGCCTATGTTGAGGCAGTTAAACAGCTTGCAAAGGAACAGAATGTGTTGCTTATTGATGGATTTGAGATAACAAAAAATATGTATGAGGAAGCATACAAAGCAGATGAAAAGGCAGCTAATGGCAAATCTGTTAATGGTATGCAGGTTATGTCAGCAGGAGATAGCACACATAGCTTGGCGGTTTTATAACAGCAGAACTTTTTGCACAACAGATTCAGAATATGAATATATCACTCTCAAAGGCTGTCAAAGCACCATCAAGGGTAGCGGGCGTTAATCCAGATGGACAGCAGGTATTTGTTGTTGATAAAAATGGAACACTTACAGCAAAAGCAGCAGATTCAGATGGCAGTTTTACAGTTGATGCAGTTTACTGGACAACAAAAGGTCAGAGTCTTTTAAGTGCTATTAGTGCAAAAAATGAAGAGCTTAATAAGAGTGATAATCCGGCGCCAGGACCAACACCAACGCCAGGACCAACACCAACGCCAGGACCAACACCAACGCCGGATCCGACACCAACGCCAGATCCAACGCCAGCACCGGATACGGGTGATGATAATAAGAAAAGCGATGAAACCATTTCAGGTGATAAGGAACAGGCAGAAGATAGTGTAAAGACAGCTGATGTGTATAATGTAGCAGGTTATAGTATAATGTTGTTTATGGCATTAGCAGGAATTGTATTTGTTATACATGAAGATAAGAAGAAAAAGAACACTATTGATTAATGCATAATATAAGCCGGATGTATAATAACAGAAGTTGTTATATATCTGGCTTTTCTGATATTTTTTGAATTACATATATGTTGGCAGTGCATTAAAAATTATACAATGTGCTATTTAAGTGTGAAAGTATATTGAGCTTGGGAGGATTAAGACATCATTCCTCTTGCTAATCAGCACTAAATGTTATAAAATGATTAAGATTATGTAGCAGCCGATGCAGTTCGATGTAGTCAGGCTGTTGCCTTTAGGAGGATTATATTATTATGGAAAAGACAATGGAGAAAATTGTTTCTTTAGCTAAGGCAAGAGGATTTGTTTACCCAGGTTCTGAAATCTATGGCGGATTAGCTAATACCTGGGATTATGGTAACCTTGGTGTTGAGTTAAAGAACAATGTTAAGAAGGCATGGTGGCAGAAGTTCGTACAGGAAAGCCCATACAATGTAGGAGTTGACTGTGCAATTCTTATGAACCCTCAGACTTGGGTAGCATCAGGTCATCTTGGTGGATTTTCTGATCCATTAATGGACTGCAAGGAATGTCATGAGAGATTCAGAGCAGATAAACTTATAGAAGACTGGGCAGACGAGAATTCATATGATCTCGGCGGTTCAGTTGATGGATGGACACAGGAGCAGATGAAGAATTTCATCGATGAGAAGAATATCTGCTGTCCTTCATGTGGAAAGCACAATTTCACAGATATAAGACAGTTTAACCTTATGTTTAAGACATTCCAGGGTGTAACTGAGGATGCCAAGAACACAGTATATTTAAGACCAGAGACAGCTCAGGGTATCTTTGTTAACTTCAAGAATGTTCAGAGAACATCAAGAAAGAAAGTACCTTTTGGTATTGGACAGATTGGTAAGTCATTCCGTAACGAGATTACACCAGGTAACTTCACATTCAGAACAAGAGAGTTCGAGCAGATGGAATTAGAGTTCTTCTGCAAGCCTGGAACAGACCTTGAATGGTTCAATTACTGGAGACAGTACTGCATAGACTGGCTTAAGGCACTTGGAATTAAAGATGATGAGATGAGAGCAAGAGATCATTCACCAGAAGAACTCTGTTTCTACTCTAAGGGAACAACAGATATCGAATTCCTCTTCCCATTCGGATGGGGCGAGCTCTGGGGTATTGCAGACAGAACAGATTATGACCTTACTCAGCATCAGACAGTATCTGGTGAAGATATGTCATACTTTGATGATGAAGCTAAGGAGAAGTATATACCATATGTTATTGAGCCTTCACTTGGTGCGGATCGTGTAACATTAGCATTCCTTTGCTCAGCTTATGATGAGGAAGAGCTTGAAGGCGGAGATGTAAGAACGGTTCTTCATTTCCATCCTGCATTAGCACCAGTTAAGATAGGTATTCTTCCACTTTCTAAGAAGTTAAATGAAGGTGCAGAAAAGGTGTATGCAGAACTTTCTAAGTATTACAATTGTGAGTTTGATGACAGAGGTAATATTGGAAAGAGATACAGAAGACAGGATGAGATTGGTACTCCATTCTGTATCACATATGATTTCGATTCAGAAGAAGATGGTGCTGTAACTGTAAGAGACAGAGATACAATGCAACAGGAAAGAATAAAGATAGCAGATCTTAAGGCGTATTTTGAAGATAAGTTCAGATTTTAATTAATAAAAGAACGGAATTTAAATCGATAATTAAAAGGAAAGAATTATGCTGTGTACTAAATGTGGTCAGGAATATGAGGGCAGTCAGTGCCCAAGATGTGATGGACCTGTTATATTAGTTAACAACAGTGATTATCTTGCCAGAAGAAAAGCATATGAGGAGAAGCAGGCTTTGAAAGAGAGGTCTGCTTCTTCTGATAAAAAAGAGGAATCACAGAGTGACTATGGACAGGCATTAGCAAAACGCGTGCAGGCGATAAAGAATCAGAGCAGAAACAAGACAGAAAGTAAGAAGCAGAGTCAGAACAGAAGCAAAGCGGACAGCAGAAAGCAGGGACAAAGTAGCGGAAAAACAGGTGGCAACAGGAATGGTAATCAGGAAAAGCCACAGATAAGAATTGCACGACATAAAGTAAACAAAAGAATGAAAATGATAGCGGCAGTGCTGATAGCAGTAGTGCTTATTGGTGTCGCAGCATTTGGAATATACAAGCTTGCAACTAAGAAGAATTATGCTCTTTATGTAAGCTACAACGGAAAGATATATGATATAGCAGGGCTGGACAGCAATTATGTGTGTGATGAAAGTGATGCAATATTTGCGGCAGACAGTAAGACCTTCTATACAGCACAGTGGCCGGAACAGATAGATTCAGGTAAGAATATCTTAAGCGTTGCGAGTGACAATGGAAAGTATTTCGTTACGGTAACATATGATGAGTCCAACTCGTCTGGCAGATATTCAATGTACATATGGAGTAAGGACGAATGTGTTCTTGTGTCAGAAGATAATCTGCAGAAAGAGATTATGTATATCTCTGATGACGGTCTTGTTATATACACGAATATTAATATTATTAATGACGAGGGTTCTACTAATGGAACAAGCCTTGCCATGAGCAGAGTCAAAGAAGTTAAGAAACAGCCTGAGGCACAGACAACTCTTATAGAGGGTAATCTTAATAAGGCATATGTGTATGAGTCAAAGCACCTGATAGTATGTCTTACTAATGCAGGCTCATTGTATACATATGATTATGAAAAAAAAGAAAAGCCGGTTTCAGTTGCAGATGCAGTTATGCAGTTATGGCCGGTGTCAGAGAACATGACAGGTGTGTATACAGCGAATGCAGACAGCCTTAATACAAGAAAAGATGTGGATACATTGCTGTATTCTAAGAGTGATGGAGTATATTATTACTCATGCAAAGATGCATCTGCGTATAAGATAGACAAGAAGACAGACAATGATGCAGATTATGTATTTGATAGAGACAATTCGCTTATATACAGAATTTCAGGTACATCAATGACATCAGCACTTATCAGAGAAACTAAAGTGAGTGAGTATGTGGATGTTGATTCTATGACTAAGGAAAAGAATTACATATATAATTCATCAGATGGTCAGATAGTGTATGTTAATGCGAAAGGACAGCTTCGAGTAGTTGATAACAACAAGATTACAGACATTGCGTCAGATGTTAATGCAGGTTCATTATCTAAAGTGTATAATAAAGGCAAGGCTTTAACATATGTTTCAGGCGGCAGGCAGTACTATATGGATAACATTAAGAGCAAAGCTGTTGCAATTCTGGAATCAGATGCAGTTACAGATACAGAGGGAACATATTTTTACAAGAACCGAATCTATGCGTATGATGCTGATAATATTCTTTATTCTAATACACTGAAGGGAAATGATATCAGCAATATAGGCTACGTTGAAAGATTGTGGCTTGGAACAGAACTAAGATAATTGCAAAGTATTAAAACAGGTATAAGTTATGGATTTATTTGAATATATGCGTGAAAACAATAAGAATACAGAATCTCCATTGGCTATGAGATTAAGACCGGAAACACTCGATGAAATGGTAGGACAGTCTCATATAATCGGAAAGGATAAACTGCTTTACAGGGCAATTAAGGCAGATAAGCTTAGCTCAGTAATATTTTATGGTCCACCTGGAACAGGAAAGACAACTTTAGCTAGAATAATTGCTAATACAACAAGTGCAGAGTTTAATCAGGTTAATGCCACAGTTGCCGGAAAGAAGGATATGGAAGAGGTTGTTGCCAAGGCGAAAGACAATCTTGGAATGTATGGAAGAAAGACCATTCTTTTCGTAGACGAGATTCACCGCTTTAATAAGGGACAGCAGGATTATCTGCTTCCATTTGTTGAGGATGGAACAATAATTCTTATTGGTGCAACGACAGAGAATCCGTACTTTGAAGTAAATGGAGCTTTAATATCAAGGTCAATAATATTTGAATTAAAACCACTAGAGAAAGAAGATATCAAGACAATAATAAAGCGTGCTGTGTATGATGAGAAGAAGGGCATGGGAAGCTACAATGCAGCAATAGACGATGATGCACTGGAATTCCTTGCAGATATATCCAACGGAGATGCGAGAAATGCACTTAATGCCATTGAACTTGGAATACTCACAACAGACAGATCAGATGATGGAGTTATACATATAGATCTTGCAACAGCACAGGAATGTATCCAGAAGCGCTCAGTAAGATATGATAAAGAGGGCGCCAACCACTACGATACAATATCAGCATTTATTAAGAGTATGAGAGGGTCTGATCCTGATGCAGTAAGCTATTATCTTGCCAAGATGCTGTATGCAGGTGAAGATATCAAATTCATTGCAAGACGAATAATGATATGTGCCAGTGAGGATGTCGGCAATGCTGATCCTAATGCACTGCAGGTTGCAGTAGCTGCGGCACAGGCTGTTGAGCGTATCGGCATGCCGGAGGCGAGAATTATACTTAGTCAGGCTGCACTTTATATTGCGACAGCACCTAAGAGTAATTCCTGTATCAAGGCTATTGATAAAGCAATGGATGTTGTTAAGAATTCAAAGACTGCACCGGTTCCTGTACATTTGCAGGATGCCCATTATAAGGGTAGTGCCAAGTTAGGACACGGTGTAGGATACTTATATGCACATGATTATCCTAATCATTACGTCAGACAGCAGTATCTTCCGGATGCTTATGTGAATGAGAAATTCTATGAGCCGGGAGATATGGGATATGAGAGGGATATTAAGAAACATTTGGATAAGATTAAGTCGGAGGCATAGTTTCCAATGAGGGATTACATAAACAGACTTTCAAGAGGCAGTTCAATTATCAAAGTACCAAAGCTGTCATGCAGTGAGGAACAGATTACCATGGATATTATGTGTAATACAGTTGCTACAGGCAGCTTCATATGTGATGCCACCGATAAGGTTTATGGAATGGTCTATGCTGACAATGAGAGGGTAAAGATTCTTTCAGAACAATTTGGTGGTACGCATATTATAACTGAATATCAGGTGGACGCTTCCGGACTTGAAGAAAATGATGAGATAGAGGGAACATTTACAGTAGTATGTAATGCCGGCGAGAAAAAGATACCATTTGTATTCAGATGTATGAAAGAGAATCAGGATGATATAAGAAATCATGTTAAGACTGAAGCAGTTGTTCTACACATTGATAACGAAGAGAATACAATTATACACAAAGATGAAGCAGAGCAGTTTGAATGTGTGCTTATAAAGAGTGGCACAGAAGAAACAGAGATTGATATATATGCAGATGCAGATTTTATTGAATTAGAGAAAGACAGCTTATCAACTGATGATTTTGCAGGTGACAGGGCTGTAATTAAATATATAGTTAATCCACAGAAAATGCATGCAGGCAACAACTATGGATATATACATATAGTAAGTTATACGCAGCATTTAAAGATAAATGTGAGTGTTATATGTAAGAAAGCTGACGAATCGGAAGATTTTGAAGTCAGAAGAGAAGAAAAACTGGCACAATATAAGCTTACGAAGCTTTATCTTGATTTCAGAATGAAGAAAATCAAGAAAGAAAAATGGATTGCTGAATCTATGCAGACAGTTGACAGAATAAGGGGAATTAAGGGCATAGATGTATTTTATGATATTGTGCAGATACAACTGCTTATGGCGTCTGGAAGAGAGGAAACAGCAACACAGATATATAATAATATCAAGAAAGATATAGTCGGAAGAATTGGTGAAAATGTAGAACTTTACTGCTATTTTCTGTATGTTTCGACACTTATTGTGCGTGAAGAGGAGTATACGGCTCAGGTTTTATCACAGGTTAAGAAATTCTTTGAGAATGGCTATGATACATATAGAATATTATGGATACTTTTTTACCTGAGTACAGATTCAGATAATAAGAGTATAAGACTTGTAAGAATAAAGGATGTAATTAATTCAGGATGCATAAGCCCTGTTATGTATATTGAGGCTATGAACATTATTAATGCACAGCCTGTTTTACTACGGGTGCTTAATCAGTTTGAAATGCAGGTTATTAATTATGGATGCAGGAACGACATTATTAGCGAGAAGCTTGCGATGCAGATTGCAGATGTTGTGGCTAATGAGAAGAATATTAATATTAATACTCTTATTATACTAAAAAAGATATATGATAAATATGAGAAAGACGAGATACTGACAGTTCTTGTAACCCAGATGGTAAGAATGGGCATGACAGGAGAAAACTGCTTTGAGATATATGAAAAAGGAGTATTAAGAGGCCTGAAAATAACAAGGTTATATGAGTTTTATATTGCCAGTATGCCTAAAAAGACAGACAGGCAGCTGCCAAAGATAGTGTTGATGTATTTTGCATATGACAATACTCTTACAGATGCAGATAAAGCATTTTTATATGCAAATGTGGTGACGGGCAGAGATTCGTACTATAAGAATATCTATGAAGGTTATGAAAGAAATATAGAGATATATGTGTATGAACAGCTTAAAGCTGGCAATATCAGTGACAATCTTGTTGTATTATACAAGGCACTTCTTAAGACACAGCTTGTGTGTGATGACACAGGCACATTTGTAAGTAAAATGCCATATATGTACAGAATGCAGTGCTTTAGTGATGTGGTAAGATATGAACATGTCAGATATCCGCAGTTTACAGAAGAAACAGTATATGAGCTTTCAGGGGAAACAGCATATATATGTATGTATGGAAGTGACTGCGAGATTACATTTGAATGTATTGACGGACAGATTAGAAAAGATACAATTGATTATGATATAGAAAAAGTGTTTGATATACAGCAGTATGCAGAGGTGTTTGAGGCTGCAGGTGATTATGGAAAGAACAATTCCAGAATAATTATGAGCAGAATCTGTGAAATGAGAAAGAATTCACAGTATACACAAGAAACACTTAAGCTGTACAAAACAATAAAAAAGGAACAGGGTATCAGTGAACAGTATAAACAGCAGATTAATGCCTGGATGATTGATTATTACTATCATTATTATGAAGAAGATGATTTCTGGCATGAATACAATTATGTTGATACAGATAATCTGACGAAGAAGGATGCGGGAAAGCTGATAGAGATACTTATAGATTCATCAATGTATTCACAGGCATATGAGATAGCCGGTATATACGGTTGCTGTATGGCAAAATCGGCAAAACTTCTTAAAATGACTGACTATATTCTTACAAATGTATCAGACGGACATAGTCAGATTATTGATGAGATTACTCAATATATATTCAGACACAACATTTATAATGAACCTGTTCTTTCTTATATGTGCGAATACTATAATGGGACTAATGATGAAATGTATGCTGTGTGGAAGTCAGCAGTTAATTATAATGTAAATGTATTGCATATGTCAGAAAGGATTCTTGCCCAGATGATGTATACAGGTGTGCATACTGGAAGATTTACAGAGGTGTTTGCTGATTATTATAGTAAGATTCCTGATATGCTTATAGTAAAGGCATATTTATCTTATAATTCACAATTCTATCTTCTCAGGCAGAAGAAGGCTAATGATATAGTATTCAGAGTTATAGAGGAGTGTATGGGGGATGGATATGGATTGCCAGAGTGTTGTTATGTAGCATGGCTTAAGAATCTGTCAAGAAACCCTGTTGCGTTAAGAGAAGATACATCTGAAAAAGAACTTGCACAATCAGTTCTTAATGAATTATGTGAACATGACAGAATATATGGATTTTTCAAAAAATTCAAAGGAATACTGGATTTACCATACAATATGCAGGGACTTACTATTGTTGAATACATAGCAGATCCAGATGATAAAGTATCTTTGACATATAGTATTAATGGGGCTGACAGGCTGGTGCAGGTTATGAAGTCTAACGAATGGGGAATATTTACATGCAGGTTTAATCTGTTTTATGGGGATTCATTAGAATATACATTTATAGTTAATGACAGCAATGAACAGGCATCTACAGAGCCGGTAGTCTGCGAATATAAGGATATTCCATCAGAGAACACAGATGGAAGGATTGACATGCTTAATGATTGTCTTGCAAGCAGACAGCAGCATGACCTTACAACATTAAGAAAGCTCATGTATAGTTACTGTGTTGAGGAATACGTTACAAGAGAAATGTTTACAATTGTCAAATGAGGATAGCAGATATGGAGCAGTGTAAAGGACTTATAGCAGGAATAGATATAGGATATAGTAAAATTCAGGCAAGTGTATATTCATATAATTCACGGAATGTGCAGACGGTAAAACTGACAGAGGATTCAAAGGAAAAGACCAGTCTTGCAAATGTTGTCGCTGAATGTATGCGAGCAACAGGTACATCACAGATTCAAAGCATATGTGTAACCATTCCCGATTATCATTCTGATGAAATATCTGCTGTCAGGGATACTCTTAAAAAATGTGGTGTATCAGATGGCAGAGGGCAGGTATTAAGCAGAGTTGAAAGCTTTGCATATTATGCGTACAGACAGAAAAGTGAACTTCATGCTGCTGGTGTGGCACTGTTTGACTACACAAGTGAAGGAATAAGGTGTGATTATCTTGCAGTCAGGAAGAATGACAATAGTAACTATCTGCTTCAGGAACATACAGGATACACATCTGATATATTAAAAAAAGCTGTGATAAGCAAAGAACTTGGACTGGCTGAGAATGAGTTGTGTACATTTGCAGAAGAGTATTTTTCTAAAAGACATGTTTCGGCGGCATATCTTACAGGTGAAGGTTTTGATGTTGAAAAGCTTCCTGAAAGATTTGCAAAGCTTATGGTTACGAGAAGAAAAGCATTTGTCGGACAGAATCTTTTTGCAAAGGGTGCATGCTTTGCAGCAATGGAGATATTGAAGCCGGAAGTGTTTAAGAATGTCATAATGCTTCTTGATAATCATGTGAAATGTGGTATAGAAATAGATATTTCGTCATATGAAAAGCCAATGAGATTCAGGCTGGTAAGACCGGGAAGTAACTGGTATACTGCCGGACGGACTGTGGAATGTATACTTGAGGATATGAGAAGCATTACATTTAAAATAATAACACCTGAGAATAAATATTATGATGAAGTTGTTGATATAAGTGAAATTCCATTCAGGGAAGGGAAAACAACAAGAGTATCTGTGAGCGTAAGCTTTACGGATTCTGACAGGTGTAATATTACAATAAAAGATCTTGGATTTGGCGAGTTTGTCAAAAGTTCAGGAAAAGTTATAAGCAAAGAACTTGTATTAAGAAGCTGAGAATGTGGAAAACATCAGGAAACGGAGAAATACAATGGGGAAAATAATACTGTGCAGAGGAAAGAAGGCAGATACACCACTGACTGTTTTACAGACAGGTGTGAAGTTATATACAGCAGAAGAACTCTGTTATTATATTTATAATAATATATATCTGATTGGACAGGATTTTATAGATGATAATCTTATCAGTTTTCTTGATGAAACCGGAGAAAAAGAGCTGGCAGAAAGAGTAAGGAAGCTGAAAGAAACAGGAGGTTCATTAGCACAGATATTTGTAATAATACTCAAGACAATAGATTATTATTCTGTTGCAGAGATTGAGCAGTTAAAAGGGATTCTTAATACTCTTGGAAAGCAGAGCGTATGCGAAAGGCTTAAAGCAAGAGGAGACGGATATCTCAATGCTGGATATTATTTTGCCTCGGTCAGATGTTACGAGTCAATTATAAAAGATTACAAGGGAAAAGATTTGTTGGCAGCTGATTATGCAAAAGTTTATCATAATCTGGGAACTGCCTATGCAAGAATGTTTATGTATGATAAAGCGGTGATATATTATGATGAGGCATATAGGACGGGTCAGCATGAGGAATCAAAAAAATGCAGTATAGCAGCTTTAATTATGGCAAAGAAGGATAAAGAACCTGTTAATGTTGATGCGGATGAAGATGAATATGTTGTCCAGAAGGAATTGGAAACTTTAATGGATAATGCCAGATATAGTGATGAATATAGGGAACTTGAAGATATTGCCAGATTAAAAGCAGATGGCAATCTGGCACAGTACAACAGGGCGGTAGATGAAAGACTTGACAGGTGGAGAACGGCATACATTAAATATAGCAAAACATTTTAAAGAATTGTGGTGGATATATGGGAATATTTAAAAAAGCTGAAAAAGAAACGATATATGATGATTATGATGATGAATCGTACAGAGATGAGGAACTGCTAGAAGAGGCAGAGAAGGAAAAAACTGCCAATAAAATGTTTAATATATTGAATATATATGAAACGTTTGATAAGAAGAATAAGAAAAAACATGAAGACCGCAAGAGCGGAGAACTTGATGAGAAAACAAAGGAAAAACAGCAGCAGGCCAAGATAGAAGAAGAAAAATATGATCATCTGTTAAACAGTATGCAGGCACAGACGCTTATCAAGGCAGTTGAGAAATATGGAAAGGATGAGGAAGAACGCAAAGAGATAGATGCTATACCTATTGAGCTTCCAAAGGAAAAATCCGACCTTGATAAAATTGCAGAATATGCGATGAGCAGGAATATAGACAGTGTCAATATAAAGGATTTCAGTACACATGATATTGAGGTTTATGTAAGAGAACAGTGTGATATCATGGAAGAAGCAGCGACACATGTAGAAAATGCTAAAGCTGAGTATGAGGCTGTTACTGAAGAATATAATGATATACAGATTATGGAAGAAGCTCCCACACAGATACGTGATAAAATATTGAGTTGTGCAGAGACCATAGACAACATGATGGTTGACAGGCGTATTCTTAAAAGTACAGAACATAAGCTGTCAAATGCGGCATACAGGCGCATGGAAGCTGTGGAAAATGAAATGCCAGGTGGAATAAAGCTTTTGAAAGCATCCGAAGATTATTATGATACTGTTAAGAGAGATTTAAGGATACTTGAGGCAGAACAGCTTAATCTTAGAACTGATGCGGACGTTCTTGTTACAAGACAGATTAAGATAAGAAGGCTTGCGAAAACAGCAATCTTTGCGCTTGCGGCAGGGGTTGCAGGATTTTTTATATTGAAGACACTTGTTCAAAATGACAGTGATACGGCACTTTTTATAGGAATATCTTTATTTGCAGCAATTCTTGCAGTTGGAATGTTTGCTTTATTAAAGGTTACTGAAAGAAATGTGATTATAACCGAAATAAAACTTAATAAAGCTACAGCACTGCTTAACAAAGTAAAGATTAAGTTCATTAATGCAGCAAATACGCTGGATTATGAATATACAAAGTTCGGAGTTAAAAGTTCATATGAACTTGATAAGAAATACAGACTGTACGAGGAGATGAAAAAAGAGCAGATTAGAATGCTTGATATGACATCATCACTTAATTCTGCTGAAAATGAGCTTGAGAATATGCTTAAGAATTTAGGACTTTACAGTCCACATATATGGCTTGGAAGAGTGAGGGCAATCATTAATCCTAAGGAAATGGTTGAAGTGCGGCATGAAATAAATACTCGCCGTTATAAATTAAGGCAGCAGATAGAGTACAATGAAAAACGTATTGATGAAGCAAAGGAAAATATTAAAAAGATAACGCTTTCAAATCCAGCACACAGCGATGGTGCAATGCGCGTAATTGAAATGTATGAGAAGCGACATTCACGGGTTGCAAAATAAAATTGATATGTTACAATAAACAGTGGCTTTTTACGCATATGAATGATAAAAAGCGAAAGAAGTATGGAGGCTATAAGGATGAAAGAAAGACTTGAAGCAATTAGAGAAAGAGCTTTAGCACAGATTAATGAAACTGATTCGCTTGATAAACTGAATGATATCAGAGTCGCTTTCCTTGGAAAGAAGGGTGAACTTACAGAAGTACTTAAAGGTATGAAGGAAGTTGCACCAGAAGACAGACCTAAGGTTGGTCAGATTGTTAATGAGACAAGACAGGCAATTGAAGAAGTATTAGATAAGGCTAAGACAGAATTAGCTGCCAAGAAGAGAGAACTTCAGTTAAAGAGTGAAGTAATAGATGTTACTCTTCCATCTAAGAGGGATGAGTTAGGACATAAGCATCCTAATACACTTGCATTAGAAGAAATCCAGAAGATATTCATCGGAATGGGTTATGAAGTAGTTGATGGACCAGAAGTTGAGTATGATTACTACAACTTTGAGGCACTTAACATACCAGCTAACCACCCGGCTAAGGATGAACAGGATACATTCTACATTAATGATAAGATAGTACTCCGTACACAGACTTCCCCTGTTCAGGCAAGAGTTATGGAGAAGGGCAAGCTCCCTATCAGAATGATTTCTCCAGGACGTGTATACAGAGCAGATGAAGTTGATGCTACACATTCACCATGCTTCCATCAGGTAGAAGGTCTTGTAATTGATAAGGGAATCACATTTGCAGACCTTAAGGGAACTTTAGCAGAATTCGCTAAGGAGCTTTTCGGACCTGATACTAAAGTTAAATTCAGACCACATCATTTCCCATTCACTGAGCCTAGTGCCGAGATGGATGTAAGCTGTTTCAAATGTGGTGGTAAAGGATGCCGTTTTTTTAAGGGCGAGGGATGGATTGAAATCCTCTG
>ERZ779956.923-NODE-923-length-14590-cov-2.732370_pt1 | contig 14590 bp, 9 predicted proteins | sample MGYA00511940_ERZ779956 | MGnify/ENA primary metagenome ERZ779956 (study PRJEB29588, sample SAMEA2154992) | human gut metagenome | biome: human gut; feature: human-associated habitat; material: faeces | place: Denmark | collected 2008/2010 ...
GAGCCGCCATAAACAATAAAAAAGCTGCGGAAGCGAATCGGAACGTTTCCGTGGCTTTTTTATCGTGACCAGATGATTCGAAATCTTCTCTCTGAAATCGAAAACGCAGATCTGAAAACTGGATTTCTGATAGACAAAATGGTATTTCTGTGTTAAGATTATTTTGTGTTAGTGTAAACTCAGTGTATGAGGTGTTTATATGAGTCAAATTATCCAAAGATTAGATCAGCAGCAATTGAAATCCCTTTGTGGTGTTGTGGCTCATTCTTCTGAAGGATTGACCAAAAGCGAATTAACAACACTTTTAGGTCAATGCGGAATTTGTGCTGTTGATGACGGCTCCTCCCGTAATCAGTTGGGATATACCATAGGCTTAAACAAAAGAGACTGGCTTTACAATTGTCTGGTAACAGAGATAAACAAGAGCCAATCGTTTAGTAAGGTCTTTTCGTTTTTGCAGGCAGTGCTGAATCCTGCCGCATACACGAGTGCTGATAGCAGACAAAAATACAGGCACTTGCTCGAAGAAACAAACAAAATTCTCCTCTTTGCTGGATTATCGATTGACCAAAGCGGACGATTGGTAGTAGTTTCGCAAGCTGAAACACTTACTAATGATATGATTTCGGCATTCGGGGATGAGGTTTTAGTCAACCAGTTTTCTGATGTTCTCGAGGAAGACTTTTCCCTTGAGCTGTTCTTGTCCTTCAAGTCAAAAATACTGATCTGTACCCCTGAGAAGCTCAGTTATATTATTCATCATCAAGCTGATTTCCTGGATGAAATTGGTTTGTATATATTTGATGAAGGCCACATGTTTGATGACGGAAGTCGAGGGGCTATTTACGAATTGTTGATTTCTGAAATCCGGAGCCACATCTCAGGGAAAGAACAAATCATTCTTCTTTCTGCGGTACTTTCTAATGCCGAGCAGATTCAAAAATGGCTCTTGGGTGAAGCTGGTGTTTTAGCGTCAGATTCTAAAATTAAAGCGACACCCAAAACAATCGGGTTTGCCTCGCAAACAAAAGATATCCACTATTATTCTGATGATTCAGCGCAAGAAGATTTTTACGTTCCCCGCAGTATAGAGGTTATTGCATTACAAAAGCGTCCCCGCGAGAAAAAGCAGCGCTATTTCCCAGAATTAACAGATGCCAAAGACATTGCGATATATTACGCAAATAAGCTATGCAAAAATGGTGGAGTTGCCATTTTTGCTAATCGAACCAGTACCGTGCTGACTGTAATCAACAGAATTATTGAATTAAGGGATCGGGGATGCCTCCTCGCTGAGATTAAAGGAAACAGCGATGGCAAGGAAATGAGTCGACTGGCACAGTTGATGTCCGACTATTATGGGGAACAGCATCCATATACGATTGCCTGCTATTTAGGAGTTGTCCCGCATTATTCTAATTTGCCTAATGGACTGCGCCTTGCTGTAGAGCATGCCTGTAGAAACAAAGCTCTGCGTCTGGTTGTTTGTACGTCTACCCTTGCGCAAGGGGTAAACATTCCGATAAAGTATCTTTTTATGACCAGTTTTATGGTTGCAAGAAATAGCATGCGGATTCGCAGTTTTCAGAATTTGATGGGACGAACTGCACGCTCTGGAATGTACACCGAGGGAAGTGTTATCGTTACAGATCCACAGTTGTTCGATAATAAGAACAACCGAAAAAACGGTGGCAATTACAAATGGAACGAGTGCATTAAGATGTTTGATGATAGCGCTGCTGAGCCTTGCGGGAGTTCAATCTTGTCGCTTGTTCAGGATATTCGAATAGACTATGAAACCAGAGTTATCGGAGCCAAAGTTGCCCAACATATTATTGACCATTATAACGAACCTGATTGCTTTGAGCAGTATGTCAACAAACTTACTACTGCTCTCCATAAGGCATATCCTCAAAAAAACGCCAGTAGCATTGTGGAATCAGTGATGGCCCGTAAAAGTATTGTGGAGGCTATCGAAAACCATCTGTGTTTTGTGTTTTCAATCGATGAGAATGCGGATAAGCAATCGATAGCGGCTGATATTTGCAAAGAAACTCTGGCATACTTCATGGCAAATGATGATGAAAAAGCTCTGTTAGAAGAAATCTTTAACATCATCACATTAAAGACAAACAAAATTGATTATTCACAGATTAAGAACTACGCCAGGACTATGATTGGCATTGACAGTCTATTACAAATCGAGAAGTGGATAGCTGAAAATCACCTAACCCGGCAAAATTATACGAATGAACAACTGGTTGAGATGATAATATCTTTTTTTCAGGAAACCCATACGCTCAAAAAAGGAACAAAATGTTTTGCAGATATTTGCCAAATGTGGCTTGATGGTTGTTCGTTTGTTGAAATGTACGAAAGTACATCCTTGCCGATAGCAGATCTTGAAGATATCTGTAACAAATCCATTTCTTACGAATTGAGTTTCTTTGTGGGAAGCATCATTGATATCATCGAAATCAGCGACGAGGATATAGTAAATCCCTTGCCCAATTTGCTCCGCCTACAAAGAAGGTTGAAATACGGAGTCAAGACAGAAACCGCAGTTTCGATATGCGAGAAAATCTTCAACGACCGATTCCTCGCTAATCTTCTGGCAGACGAAATAGGCCATGATACAATCGAGACTAATAGCATCGTAGGCGTTATACAATCGCATAAAGATGATATTTTGGATATCCTATCGGCCTATCCGACATACTTTTCTGAGTGTGTCCAATGGGTATGTAAAGATTAACTTCATGTCTTACGCCGAAACTTTTGACTACATCAATTGTTCGTGCATATGAAGAATCAGAGGTGAAAAAATGACTGTTTGCTACAATAAATTGTGGAAACTCCTAATCGATAAAAACATGAAAAAGAAGGATCTCCGCTTAGCCACTGGTATGTCCACCACCGCCCTTGCCAAGCTGGGCAAGAACCAGCATGTCAGCACAGAGATTCTGACGAAGATCTGCACTGTGCTGGATTGCGACTTCTGCGACATCATCGAATTGGTGAAGGAGGAGCAGCATGATTGACTTTTCCAAAATCGAGCAATATCGGGAGAACAACCGCATTGAGGCGAAGAAAGCCCTTGGCGGTCTGCCCAAAAGCATTTGGGAAACCTACTCTGCCTTCGCCAATACACACGGCGGCATTATCCTGCTGGGAGTGGAAGAATGGGCGGATAAATCCCTGCACACGGTAGATCTGCCCGACCCTGACAGACTTATCAAGGAGTTCTGGGATATCGTCAATAACCCCAACAAGACCAGCGTAAATGTGCTGTCCTCCAAGGATGTATTTTTCCAGGAGGTGGATGGCGACCACATTGTGGTCATCAATGTTCCCCGTGCGGAACGCTCCTATAAACCAGTGTATGTGGACGGCAATCCGCTCTGCACATACCGCCGTAACGGAGAGGGCGACTACCGCTGCACCAAGGAAGAATATCAGGCCATGGTGCGGGATGCTTCCGTGAAAACCCAGGACATGCTCATCCTGAATGAAATGGACATGACTGTGTTCAACAAGGAGAGCATCCGCAGCTATCGCCAGAGGATGCGCCTCTCCCGCCCCGGCCATGTGTGGGAAGCCTTGGAGGATGAAGATTTCCTCCTGAAGCTGGGTGCTGTCGGTATCGGCTCTGATGGGAAAAAGCATCCCACCTCCGCAGGACTTCTCATGTTCGGCAACGAATACGATATTGTGCGGGAATTTAACGCTTACTTTCTGGACTATCAGGAACAGTATGACGCTGATACCCGTTGGACTGACCGTATCATATCTTCCTCCGGCGACTGGAGCGGCAATGTGTACGACTTCTATTTCCGCGTCTATAACAAGCTGATTCAGGATATCAAGGTGCCCTTCAAAATGGACGGTGGTACTCGTATAGATGATACCCCAGTGCATCAGGCACTGCGTGAAGCACTGGCCAACTGTTTGGTGAATGCCGATTATTACGGCAGACAGGGGCTGGTTATCGTCAAAAAGCGTAATAGCATTACGATGTCCAACCCGGGCAGCTTCCGCATCGAAATTGATGCCGCAAAGAGCGGCGGTGTTTCTGATCCGCGGAACGGAACGATGCTGAAGATGTTCAACCTGATTGATATTGGTGAGCGCGCTGGTAGCGGCATTCCGAATATCTTCCGCGTCTGGCGCGAGCAAAATTGGGCAACTCCGGAGATTACAGAGCAACTCGAGCCGGAGCGGACAACATTAACGCTCTTATTCTCCAAGAGTGACGATAAAAGAGCGACGATAAAAAGCGACGGTAAAAAAGCGACGATAAAATCTGCGCGGCAGAAAGAAGAAATCATTGCATACCTTACTGATCATATTTCGGCCAGAAGTGCCGATATTGCAGAGCTCCTTGGAGTCAAAAGTACACGAGCCAAGAAACTCCTCTCTGAACTGACTGCGGAGGAAATTGTTGTAGCCGAAGGCGGGAATCGAAACAGAACCTATAAGCTGAAAGCGTAAGGAGAGTGTCAGATGCCAATTCCCAAATATGATGAGATGTACCGTGCCTTCCTTGATTGCTTGGCAGATGGCCAACTGCACAGATCAAAAGAGGTAAAAGATACGGTTGCAGGGGTTTTCTCGGTGTCCGAAAAGGAGCGGGCTGAGATGCTGCCAAGCGGAAAGCAGCAGCTTTTTGATAACCGTATTGGCTGGACAAGGACATATCTGAAAAAGGCAGGCCTTGCGCAAAGCCCGTCACGAGGTATTTATGTGATTACGCCAGCAGGCAGACAAGTCCTCAATGAAAATCCTCCTCAAATCGATAACCTTTATCTCCAGCGCTTTGAGTCATTTCGAAAGTTTATTTCTCCGAACAATAATGAAGAAATAGCACTTTCGACACCCATGGAAAAGGTGTCCGGTAAAACACCGCAGGATGTTTTGGATGAAGCCTTTCAGCAGATCAATACCACCCTGGCAGATGATCTCTTGAGTGAAGTAATGAAGCAGCCGCCCGCTTTCTTTGAACATCTGGTCGTCAAACTGTTGATGCAAATGGGATATGGTGGCTCGGTGGACAATGCCGGCACGGTCATAGGGCAAACCGGTGATGAAGGCATTGATGGCATCATCCGTGAAGACAAACTTGGCTTCAGCTTGATTTATATTCAGGCGAAGCGTTGGGATTGTGACAAAACCGTTGGCAGACCTGAGATTCAGAAATTCGTTGGTGCGCTGGCTGGACAAGGTGCTTCCAAAGGACTTTTCATTACGACTGCCAAGTTCACGAAAGAAGCATGCCAATATGCAGAGAAGCAACACACCACAAAGGTCGTGCTTGTTGATGGCACCACGCTGGCAAAATTGATGATCGAATATAATTTAGGAGTGTCTACGGAAGCTACATACGAAATTAAAAGAATTGACAGCGACTTTTTCGCGGAGGATCTTGATTGATTTTGCCCGTCAACTTCTGATAATAGCAACTTATCAGAAGCACTACTAAAGTTAGGAGGACACACATGAAATCCAACTTTGAATTTCTCAACAGATACTGGCCTGCGCTGGCACAGATCGGTGCGGCAGCGGAGAGCTATGTCTACTCCGATGCCAACGCCTGCCTGTATAAGTTGGGTATGTTTGGTGAGCGGCTGATTCTTGAGATTTTTGCTTTTGAGCATATCAAGGAACCGACCATCGACAACACCCACGCCAACCGGATTCGCCTGCTGAAGCGCGAAGGCCTGATTCCCAAGAAAATCGACGACATCCTGTATGCACTTCGCAAAACGCGAAACGATGCGGTCCATGCGGGTGCAGACTCTGTGGAGGATGCAAAAACGCTGCTCTCTATGACCTATAACCTTGCGGTTTGGTTCATGGAAGTATATGGCGACTGGGGATATATTGCCCCTGCGTTTGTCATGCCTGAAAATGTGGTGCAGCCGGACTATGAGTCCATCATTAAAGAGCAGGAGGAAAAGATTGTTGCACTCTCCAAGCAGGTCGAGGCAGTATCCACCGCGGCATCTACCAAGACCTCCAAGGAACGTGCAGAGAAAGGCGAAACCGCATCTGAGAGCATGGAGCTTTCCGAGGCAGAGACTCGCTACCTGATTGACGAACAGCTTCGCAAGTTTGGTTGGGAGGCTGACACCAATACTCTGCGCTATTCTAAGGGAACCCGGCCTCAGAAGGGTAGAAATCTTGCCATTGCTGAGTGGCCTACTGACTCCGCTGTAGGTAAGAATGGTTACGCAGATTACGCCCTGTTTGTCGGGGTGAAGCTCGTGGGCATTGTGGAAGCTAAAAAAGCCGCTATTGACATTCCCTCTGTCATTGACCATCAATGCAAGGAGTATGCTAAAGGAATCAAAGATGAACATCAGGAGTACACCATCAACCAGTGGGGAGCATATAAAGTCCCTTTTGTCTTTGCGACTAATGGCCGAAAGTATCTCAAGCAGATCGAAACCAAATCCGGCATCTGGTATCTGGATTTGCGCAGCGGAGCCAATGCACCCAAAGCCCTGCAAGGCTGGATCAGTCCCCAGGGATTGATGGAGCAGCTCGAAAAGGATATTGCTGCCGCTAATTCCGCACTCCAAAATACGCCTTTCGATCTGCTCCGTGACCCGGATGGACTGAATCTGCGTAAGTATCAGATCAATGCTATTGAGGCGGCAGAACAGGCCGTCATCGATGGCAAGCAAACTGTCTTGCTGTCCATGGCTACCGGCACCGGCAAGACCCGTACTATCCTTGGCATGATCTATCGCTTTATTAAGAGCGACCGGTTCAAGCGAGTTCTGTTCTTGGTTGACCGTACTGCTCTTGGTGAGCAGGCAGAAGATGTTTTCAAGGAAGTAAAAATCGAAGAATTGATGACCTTGGATTCCATCTATAACATCAAAGGCCTGGATGAAAAGGAAATCGACAGAGAAACAAAAATACATATCGCAACGGTTCAGAGCCTTGTTAAGCGTATCCTCTATCCCGAGGGAGATACCATGCCCTCCGTTACAGACTACGATCTAATCGTGGTTGACGAAGCACACCGTGGATATATTCTGGATAAGGAAATGAGCGAAACCGAGATGCTCTACCGTAACCAGGATGACTACATCAGCAAATACCGTACCGTCATTGAGTACTTTGATGCCGTGAAAATTGCGTTGACTGCAACACCGGCGCTGCACACTACCGAAATCTTCGGAAAGCCTGTTTTTAACTATTCTTACCGTGAGGCTGTCATTGACGGCTATCTGGTAGATCACGATGCTCCTCATAATATTCGCACCAAGCTTCGTGTGGAGGGTATCAAGTACGAAAAGGGCGAACAGCTTGCCATCTACGATCCTGTCACCGGCGAAGTCCTCAACAGCGCTGAACTGGAAGATGACATGAAGTTTGAAATTGACACCTTCAATCGCCAAGTTATCACGGAGAACTTTAACCGTACCGTTCTGAATGAAATCGCTTGGGATCTCAATCCAGATGGCCAGGGCAAAACACTGATTTATGCTGTTGATGACAACCACGCTGACCTTATCGTGAAGATTTTGAAGAAAATCTATGCTGAAGGCGGTGTGGATAACGATACCGTTATGAAAATCACCGGCAGTGTTGCAGGAGGCAATAAGAAGAAAATCTCTGAGGCTATCAAAAGGTTTAAAAACGAGTCTTTGCCTAAAATCGTGGTTACGGTTGACCTTCTGACCACTGGTATTGATGTGCCGGAGATTACCACTTTGGTATTCATGCGCCGGATCAAGTCCCGTATCTTGTTCGAGCAGATGTTGGGCCGTGCCACCAGACTGTGCCCCTCCATCGGTAAGACGCATTTCGAGATTTATGACCCCGTGGGTGTGTACGAATCCTTGCAGGATGTCAGCAACATGAAGCCGGTTGTCACCAATCCTTCCACCAGCTTTGAAGATTTGATAAAGGGCCTGGAAGTGGCAACGACTGACGAGCAACTTGCTTATCAGATCGACCTGATTGTTGCCAAGCTGCAGCGCAAGCGCCGCAATGTGAGTAAAAAGGCACTGGAGCAGTTTGCCCACCTTACTGGAGGCAAGGATTTGGGTGCCTTTGCAGAACACCTTAACAGCAGCACAATCAAGGAGGCCACCGCTGAACTGCTGGGACATCGTGAGGCGTTCTCCGTGCTGGACAAGGACAGGACCCACCGCAAGCGCCCGGTTGTCATTGATAATCATGAGGACGAGCTGATTGACCACACCCGCGGTTACGGCGAAGGCCAGAAGCCAGAGGACTATCTGGAAGCATTCAGGGAGTTCATCAACAACAATATAAATGCCATCGCAGCTCTGCGCACGGTATGTACCAGACCTTCCGAACTCACCAGGGAAGCCCTCAAGAGCCTAAAGCTGGAGCTTGACCGCCATGACTTCACGGAGAAGCAGTTGAACTCCGCATGGAATGAGATGACCAATCAGGACATTGTGGCCGATATTATTGCCTTTATCCGCCAACAGGCTCTCGGTTCTGCGCTTGTAGGGCATGAGCAGAGAGTAAAGCACGCATTTGCAAAGTTGAGAATGAACCATGAATTCAACAAGACACAGTTAGAATGGCTCAAACGGATCGAGAAGGTTCTGTTGGAAGAGAGCGTTCTTGATGAAGAAATTTTTGAAGTTGGCGCATTTAAGAATGCGGGTGGCTTTACGATTATCGACCGCCGTTTTGGTGGGAAGCTTCGTGAGATCATGACGGAGCTCAATGAGTATCTCTATGACGATGGAGGAAGCGTAGCGTGAACAATCAGGAAATCGTAGCAAAACTATGGAATCTCTGCAATGTATTACGGGATGACGGTATTACATATCATCAGTATGTAACGGAACTGACCTATATCCTGTTTCTTAAGATGTGCAAGGAAACCGGCACTGAAGGGGCTATCCCGGAACAGTACCGTTGGGACAAGCTCCTTGCCAAACAGGGCGTTGAACTGAAGAAATTTTACAAAGAACTGCTGGAGCATTTGGGTGAGAGTTGTACTGGCCGCGTCCGGGAAATCTATCAGGGTGCCCAGAGCAACATCGACGAGCCAAAGAATCTGGAGAAGATCATCCAGACCATCGACCAGTTTGACTGGTACACCGCCAAGGAGGAGGGGCTGGGCAATCTGTATGAAGGCCTCTTGGAAAAGAACGCAAATGAGAAAAAGTCCGGTGCCGGGCAGTATTTCACGCCCCGTGTTCTGATCAATATCATGACGCGGCTTGTTGCTCCACAGCCCGGTGAGCGGTGCAACGACCCTGCCTGCGGAACTTTTGGTTTCATGATTGCCGCTGACCGCTATGTCAAAGACCATACTGATGATTTGTTTGAGCTGCCCGTGGATCAGCAGGAGTTCCAGCGCACCCAGGCCTTCTCTGGCTGTGAGCTGGTACATGATACTCACCGTTTAGCTCTGATGAATGCCATGCTGCACGATATTAGCGGCCCCATTTATCTTGGCGATACCTTGTCCAATTTTGGCAAAGGAATGAAGGGGTATGATGTTGTCCTGACCAATCCGCCCTTTGGAACCAAGAAGGGCGGTGAACGGGCTACCCGCGATGACTTCACATTCCCCACCAGCAATAAGCAGTTGAATTTCCTGCAGCACATTTACCGCAGCTTGAATAAGACGGGTAAGGCTCGTGCGGCGGTTGTCCTGCCGGACAATGTCCTTTTTGCCGATGGTGACGGTGAGCGCATCCGCCGTGACTTGATGGAGAAATGTAATCTGCATACCATCCTGCGCCTGCCTACTGGTATCTTTTATGCCCAGGGCGTTAAAACCAATGTGTTGTTCTTCACCCGTGGCTATGAGGACAAGGGCAATACCCGCGAAATCTGGTTCTATGACCTGCGTTCAGATATGCCTTCCTTCGGCAAGACCAATCCCCTGAAGGAAAGCCATTTTGACGAGTTCGTTGAATGCTATAAGGATGGTGATCTGTCCGCCCGTACCGAAACCTACAGCGAGGACAATCCGAACGGCAGATGGCGTAAGTTCACCTACGAGGAGATTCTGGCCCGTGACAAGACCAGTCTGGATATCACTTGGATGAAGTCTGACAATGGAACCGAGGATTATACTCTCTCTGAACTGCTGGCACAGATCAAGGAAAAGTCCGCCAACATCGCCAAGGCCGTGGCTGCTCTGGAAGAACTGATTGGCGAGGTAGATGAATAATGGATACGAAAGCATTACGGCAAAAAATCCTTGACCTCGCTATCCGAGGCAAGTTGGTGCCACAAGACCCAGATGACGAACCTGCATCCGTGTTGTTGGAGCGTATTCGCCAGCAGAAGCAGCAGATGGTCAAGGAGGGCAAGCTCAAGCCCAAGGATATCAAGAACGATTCCGTTATCTTTGCCGGTGAGGATAATTTGCATTATGAGAAGTTCGCTGATGGCAGCGTGAAATGTATCGAGGATGAGATACCGTTTGACCTGCCGGAAGGGTGGGCGTGGGCTAAAATCAACACCATTGCGTTTGTAACTAAGCTGGCCGGTTTTGAGTACACGAAGAATATTGCGCCGAGCTTATGTGAAGATGGCATTCCCCTTTTCAAGGGTAAGAATGTGCAAAATAGTACCATTGTCTATGAATTTGAATCGTTTATTCCCGAATCGGTTTCAGATGAACTCCAGCGCAGTCAGGTCACCCAAAAGTGCATTTTAACTCCCTATGTTGGCACTATAGGCAATATAGGAATTCATAATCGCCCAGGAAAATACCATCTTGGCTCCAATGTCGGAAAGATTGAACTCTATAATGATAATGTAGTGCTCCTTGAAGAATATGTCGTTGCGTATTTGCAGAGTGGGTTTGGTTACCAGCAGTTAACAAAACATATGAAAGCCACTGCACAGGCAAGTATATCAATCGAGGCTATTCGAGATGTATATCTTCCTATTCCTCCCGCAAATGAGCAATTGCGGATGTGGAGTGCGCTTTCTAACGCACTGGCAATGATAGAGCGCATTGAAAATACAGAACTCGATATTGCAAATTTGATTAAATCAACAAAATCCAAAATCCTTGACCTCGCCATTCGTGGACAGCTTGTACCACAGGATCCCAACGACGAACCTGCTTCTGTTCTTCTGGAACGCATCAGAGCAGAGAAAGAAGAGCTCATCAAACAGGGCAAGATTAAGCGTAATAAAAAGGAATCTTTCATCTTCCGTGGTGAGGATAACTCTTATTATGAGAAGATTGGTAACAAGGTCGAAAACATCAGCGATGAAATACCTTTTGAATTGCCTGATGGATGGATGTGGTGTAGAGGGCGTTCCTGCTTTTCGGGCATGGAGAGTACGAAACCACAAGGTGAGTTCTTTGATTACATTGATATTGATGCCATCGATAATCGTCTCCATCGAATCAAGACCGCAAAGCATCTCCCAGTGCCTGAGGCTCCAAGTCGCGCGAGCCGTGCAGTAAAAACTGGAAGCGTTCTGTTCTCATTGGTTAGACCGTATCTTGAAAATATTGCACTCGTAGAGGAAGCGCATAGTCACTGTATTGCATCGACTGGTTTCTATGTTTGCAACTCCAACGGTATACTGTTACCCAAATTCATGTTTTTACTGATGATATCGAGTTATGTGGTTAGCGGCCTAAATCAATATATGAAGGGAGATAATTCTCCGTCTATAAGTAAAGACAATATCGAAAGTTGGCTTTACCCGGTACCACCGTTGGCAGAACAGAAAACTATCTGCGCCAAACTGAAAACGGTGTTTACTCTGATTGAGAATGTAGAAAAGAGCCTCAGATGAGGCTCTTTTCCATTTGGTTGAGTTCAAACAGCATTGCGTCAATCGTTTCAGTTATTCTGCGTTGTTCAAATACTGGTGGGAGCGGGACAATAGCTCGTTTTAGCATATCTTGTGTAAGCTGATTGATAGCGGTGGAGTTACTGTCATCGAATACACTTCTAAAGAAGCTTGAACGAAGGTAATGCACGATATACTCAAAATACTCTGTCCTATATATCGCCATGAATGCTCCAAATGATGCAGGTTCTCCTAAATCTGGAATTAACGCACATTTACCAACAAGAGCTCTACTCCCGTTTCGGGCGCAAATCAAGATATCATTCTTCTGTACATATTGATTTTCTCTGATAGTGGTTTTAACACGAACCAAGTCACTCAAATCAACTTGGTCGTTGACGATGTTGCACGAACGCAAAACTATGACTCCATCCGGTTCTATATTAGTAGGACGATATGTGAGGCCAATGTTGGTTGTTCCAATCATAGAAAGATTGCACCACTCCCAACCATCAGGAAGTTCAAAAGGAAGCTGATCATCAAGGCAATGCAGCTTTCCATCGGGCATCTTCTCATAATAAGAGATAGTCACATATTTCCCCTATAATATTGGCGCGATAATTTCGCAAAAATATTATTGGGAGGCACCTTTTTATGAGGACAACCGAAACATTTGAGCAGCACCTGAGAAAGAGCAATCTTTCGGAGAACACCATCCATTCCTATCTCTGGACAGTGGACTTTTATCATGCCCACTACGATGAGGTCAACAAGGAAAACCTGCTGGCCTACAAAGGGTATCTGATGGAATTCTTCAAGCCCAAGACCGTCAACTTGCGTATCCAGGCGATGAATAAGTATCTGGATTTTCTGCACAGAGACCGCTTGCGGCTGAGAGCTGTGAAAGTGCAGCAAAAGAATTTTCTGGAAAATGTGATCAGCAACGCCGACTACAACTTTCTGAAAAAGCAGCTCAAGAAGGACGGCAACATGGAATGGTACTTCGTGGTCTGGTATCTGGCTGCGACTGGGGCGCGCGTCAGCGAACTTATTCAAATCAAAATCGAGCACGTGGAACTCGGCTATTTTGACCTATATACTAAGGGTGGAAAGCTACGCAGACTATACATACCCAAAAGGTTGAGGACGGAAACTCTTGAATGGCTGGAGGAAACGCAGCGTTCCTCCGGCTTTTTGTTTCTAAACCGTTATGGGGAGCGTATTACTACACGCGGTATTTCCCAGCAGCTTAAAAACTATGCCGACAAGTATGGATTGGATAAAAAGGTAGTGTACCCGCATTCATTCCGTCATCGATACGCAAAGAACTTCTTGGAGAAGTATAACGACATTGCTCTGTTAGCAGACCTAATGGGTCACGAGAGCATTGAGACTACTCGCATATACCTCCGCAGAACTGCCAGCGAACAGCAGGCGCTGGTGGATAAAATCGTCACATGGTAAAGGGACAGCCGCCTTCTTTTGAGGGCGGCTGTTGGTTAGGCTAAATTTTCTGCGATGGAAGCAAGCTGGTCAAAGGTCAGTTCAATTGCCATGACAATCCGCTTCTGTTCCTTAATCGGAGGAACAGGAATAACTGCTTTCTTGCCATCTGTTGTTCCGAGGCGGGGCATCTTTACGCCATATGAACACTTGTTGGCATATCTCAAAAATGTTGGGGACATCAAAAAGTAGCGTGCATACTGCGGAAGTATATTCCGCTCAAACTCTAATGGCAAAATCTCAGAGGTGCAATATCCATCTTCATCAGCTAAGACTACCTTGTTCAGATAAGGACGAAGTTTGCTGTACAACACCTGACCTTTATGGAAACGATGCTTTGTGCTTCCTGCATTGCGTTCACCTTGGTGTACTTTTTGTAGAACGACACCGGAATCTTTTTCGATATCTTCAAGATCCAATATCCACGCAGAATCAGCGATATCGGCGGTATCAATATTGGTACAGTTACCGTAGTCGCACAACTCCCCAAGGCAGCACACACTCCAACTGTCGGGGAGTTCTTCAAAACCCCAGTCCTCCAGCGACTCCACTAATTCTCCAGTTCTGAGATAATAAGAGTTATCCTCACCACGGAAGATGACGGATTCCTTCTTGTCACGCTTAATCTTACCCTGCTTGATGAGTTCTTCTTTCTCTGCACGGATACGCTCCAGCAGGACAGAGGCAGGTTCATCATTCGGATCTTGTGGTATAAGCTGGCCACGAATAGCGAGATCGAGGATTTTGGATTTGGTGGCCATTATTATGGAGAGTAAAGACTTTTTCTCAGCATCAATTTTTGCTACATACGCCAACAAAGCCTGGGCTGTTGGAACAATTCTAAGTTGCTCGCTTATTGGCGGAAGAGGGATGAATAACTCTTTTAACGATGTGCCATTACAATTCGGTTGACCGACACCAACAGATTTGTCTGTAATCTGCGACCAATAACAAGCACTGTCAAAAAACTGGTATATATACTCGGGAGATAAACTTCCCAATAGGCGGATTCGGATTAAATATGATGCATAAACTGAAGGATATGGTGTTTCAGTAATCAAGAAGGACTTGCCAACAGTGGCTCCGGTGCGTGCAAAAACAATGTCGCCAGTTTTAAGTAAATAAGCCTCAGGATCATTTACTGTTGTAAACGGAACGGCATTCCAATCAACTTTTCCGTCTTGAATATCTGTAATTCGCAAAAGTCTGTGCGTACCTTGTGGTTCTGCTGAATTGCTCAATCCATACTGAATAGCTGCACTTAGGTTCCCTAATCTCACCCACGCCCACCCTTCCGGCAGGTCAAACGGTA
>ERZ779956.928-NODE-928-length-14546-cov-2.106342_pt1 | contig 14546 bp, 10 predicted proteins | sample MGYA00511940_ERZ779956 | MGnify/ENA primary metagenome ERZ779956 (study PRJEB29588, sample SAMEA2154992) | human gut metagenome | biome: human gut; feature: human-associated habitat; material: faeces | place: Denmark | collected 2008/2010 ...
CGATACCCGAAGTCATTCCTCGTACATAAGCGTACGATATTTTATTTCCGAAACTTTCGGGATAAAAACGGATACCGCCCCATTGCCCGCCGAGATTGTCGTAAGGCAAGTCTGCAAAGAGCCGGTCGAGTCGATCGCCTCGTATTTGAACGGGGGCTTCCATCGACCCCTCGACTTGTAATTTCCCTTGTACCAACAGCGAAGCTCTATGGTGGAAATGCAGTCTTGCACCGGGTTCTATTTGTAATGTCGTTCCCGGAGCCACGACTAAACTGTCGTAGATGGGTATCGGTCGTGAAGGTTTCCCCTCTTTTGATGATAACGTCCTGTCCGTAGGCAGTCAGCTTTACGTCTTGTTGGACGCCGTTGGTTACAAAGACGATCGAATCGACGATGAAAATGGGATTGTCCTGATTGGTAGGATCGATATTGGCTTCTACAAATACATATAGGCTGTCTTTCCCTCGGATTTCGACATTGGTGAAATTATCGCCCGACATACCGTCCACATTGATATGAAAGCCCGAATGTTCGGCATCGGCAAGTTTGATGGAAGAGATGTTCAACGATTTCTTGTTCCGGTTGTAAATGCGGAATGAACGAGTTGATGTACCTATCGTGGTGAATACGGTATCGAAAGCAACCGTATCGGTGGAGAATGCGAGTACATGCGACGGATTTGTGGTGAAATCGTCATCGATGCAGCTCGTCAGGCATGTACCTGTCAAGATACTCAGTAAAATTAAAGCAAAAGTTGTCGCTTTCATTGTATTATAAAAACGATATCGGTGCATCTTTATTGCGGAAGGCTGACGATTTTCTTTCGGGAGAGTGGCGTTTTGATTTTGTAATTGCAATATAGAATGTAACTCGATAAAAAAGAACAAGTATGTTTGTACTACTTGCTCCTTTCACTATCTTTGTAAGTACGAAGATAAGCTGCGGTTCGGGATAGGCAGGCCGGAACTATGATTTCCATTTGTCTCTGCACATACCTTTCACTATCTTTGTTCATAGAATATGAATCGATAAAAACAAGAAGACGATGTTAATGACTACGACTCCTTCGGTAGAAGGGAAACGGATTGTAAGATATTTGGGAGTTGTGACAGGTGAGACTATTATCGGGGCGAATGTGTTCCGTGATTTTCTTGCAGGGGTAAGAGATTTTTTCGGAGGCCGTTCCGCTTCTTACGAAGCGGTTTTGAGAGAGGCCAAAGATACGGCTCTTGAAGAAATGGCTCGACAGGCCGAAGCATTGGGCGCAAATGCCGTGGTGGGTATCGATTTGGACTATGAGACTGTCGGCGGATCGGGTAGTATGTTGATGGTTACGTGTAGCGGGACAGCTGTCAGGGTCGAATGACGTGACCAATTATTCCTAATCGGGTATGAAATATTATCTTATCGCCGGGGAGGCTTCGGGCGATTTACATGCCTCCAATTTGATGAGAGCTTTGCAACAGGAAGATGCGAACGCTGAATTTCGTTTTTTCGGCGGTGACTTGATGGCTTCTTGTGGCGGTACGCTGGTAAAGCATTATCGGGATATGGCTTATATGGGATTTATTCCGGTGTTGATGAATCTCGATAAAGTTTTGGCGAACATGCGTTTGTGTAAACAGGATATTGCCGCATTCCGTCCCGATGTGGTTATATTGATAGATTATCCGGGTTTCAATCTGAAAATAGCCAAATATGTGAAACGTCGTTTGGGTATTCCGGTTTATTATTATATTTCTCCTAAGATTTGGGCTTGGAAGGAATGGAGGGTAAAGAGTATCCGTCGGTATGTAGATCGACTTTATTCCATTCTTCCGTTCGAGGTTTCGTTTTATGCCAAGCACGATTATACGGTGGAGTATGTAGGAAATCCTACGGTCGATGAATTGGCTGTGCGGCCTTATGCCGATGAGAGTTTCGAGGATTTTACGGCGGAGTGCGGCTTGGGAAAAAAGCCCATAATAGCTCTGCTGGCGGGTAGCCGGGTAGCCGAGATTGATCATAATCTGCCTTTAATGATAGAGGCCGCAAAAACGTTCCACGACTATCAGTTGGTTATCGCAGGGGCTCCCGGTATTTCTCCCGACCAATATGCTCCTTATTTGCAGGACCGTTCGGTAAAAGTTGTTTGGGGCAAAACTTATCGTTTGCTTCAACAGAGTCGGGTGGCATTGGTCACATCGGGAACCGCTACGCTCGAAACCGCTTTGTTGCGAGTGCCTCAGGTGGTATGCTATCGACTGGGAGGAGGCAAGTTGTTTTATAAAACATTCGAGAAAATCTTGAAAGTACCGTATGTTTCGTTGGTTAATTTGATAGCCGATAGTCCTGTCGTATGCGAGTTATTGGGCTATCGGGCGACTCCTGAGAATCTTCGTCGAGAGTTAACTTCGTTGTTCGAAGAGACTACCCGAAAGAAAATGTTGGAGGGATATGATCTTGTTGCCGAGCGATTGGGTGCTCCCGGCGCTCCAAAGAATGCCGCCCGGTCTATGGTTGCCGATTTACGAACAAGGTGACATGTTATTGCAGTGCGTAGGGGGTGAGACTCTTGTTCCATGTTATTTTTCGGGTGTGGTTGATAGTGCTCAACCTTCGGAATCCATTCAACCCTTTTGAACCGGTGTTTTAAGGTATGCAATGAGGGCGGCGAAAGAGGTAAATCGCACTTCGTTCGTTGCGGTGTGTAACGACAGCGAGTCGTTTCTTTCGACGATGAGGCGGGGAAGCGATGAATCGGCTTCGCAAGGTGATATGCGGCAACCGTAATTGTTACGATTCAGAGCATTGACTGTCCAATGGAGAAGTGTTTCGTCCGTCGCATCTACGACAATTTCTTTTTCCCATTGAACCGAAGGGTAGTAACTGCCATGCGCCCGGTCGAAACAAATTTCCTTACGGTCGAACAAGTTATCGAGTTCTCCATTCAAAATGAGGTCCTCGGTTATTCCGCTACGCATTCCGTGCCCCTTCCGAAAAAGCCATAGGCAATCGGCGAGCACCAGCGCTTGTTCTATGTCGTGGGTCGACAGTAGTATCGCTTTGTTTTGGGCCGTGGCGATGTGGTGTAACAGAGTCATGATTTCTATGCGGCTCACCACGTCGAGGAAAGCGGTCGGTTCGTCTAATATAACCAGAGGGCACTCTTGCGCCAATACTTTTGCGATCATGGCTTTTTGCTTTTCTCCATCGGAGAGTTGCGCCATATAGGAGTGCGCTTTGTGTGAGATGCCCACGGCTTCGATAGCTTCGTCCACTACTTGCCGATCCTGTCGGTCGAGTTTCCCGAAAAATCCCGTATGCGGTTGCCGCCCGAGGGCGACCAGCTCATATACGGTCAATCCTCCGGTTTGTGTCTTGTCGGTCAGTACAACCCCGATTTGGCGGGAAATTTCCCGCTCTGACATGGCAGACAACTCGTTTCCGTTCAACAGGATTTTTCCCGATAACGAAGGTTGGGACGCCGATAAGGTGCGTAGCAGAGTCGATTTGCCCGAACCGTTTCCGCCATACAGCATGGTGATCGGTTCAAAGTCGATGCGTTCAAAGTGGCGGCGTGAAAGAATTTTGAACGGATAAAACGACGTATCCGATACAGAGCTGCTGTGCCGATAATATGTTTGTCTGTTCCTCCATCAGTTGAAATATTGGATTTTTCGTTGGTTGATGATGACATAAATAATCACCGGCGCACCTAAGACCGGAGTGATGGCATTGATGGGCAGGATGCCCGATTCTCCCGGAAGGATACAGATGAGATTGCACAGCAATGCGGTTACGGCTCCGCACAGCAAAGTCATCGGCAACAAGGTGTTGTGGTTCGATGTCCCCAATAACAGTCGGGCGATATGAGGAACGGCGAGACCGATAAACGAAATGGGGCCGCAGAATGCCGTGGTCGATGCCGTGAGCAGACCGGTGACGATGAGCAGCAGATTGCGGGTGAGTTTAATGTTTACTCCCAGATTGGCAGCATAACGGTCACCGAGCAGCAAGGCATTGAGTGGTTTTATCAGAAGTATAGCGATGATGAGGCCCACAGATACGAAAAGTGCGAAATAGGGCAGCTGCTCGCCGGTGACTCCGCTGAAATTTCCCATACCCCAAATCGTATAGGAGTGTACCCCTTCGGCTGTTGCGAAATAGTTGAGTAGAGAGATAACCGACGAAGTAATATAGCCTACCATTATACCGACAATGAGGAGCATGATGTTGTTCTTGACAATGGTCGAGAAAAAGAGTATCGTACCTAATACAGTGACTGAACCGAGAAAAGCTCCGGCAATGACAGCGGTGAATCCGGTGAGGGTGGTCGCCTCGGACACGCCGAGTGTCCCTCCCCAAAATAACATGACCAAAGCCACTCCTAAACTGGCTCCCGTATCGATTCCTAATATCGAAGGTCCGGCGAGCGGGTTGTTGAATGCCGTTTGAAGAAGCAGCCCGGCAACTGCCAATGCGGCTCCCGACAGGAGTGCCGCCGCCATTTGCGGTAATCGGGATTCCAGCACGATGAATTTCCAGACCTCCTTTTCAGGTTCTTTTCCGCACAGGATATCCCATACGGCCGAAGCCGGTATTTGTACCGACCCGAACCATAAATTGGCGGCACATAATGCCAAAAGTAACAGGACGAGAACGACTATTAGCCGTTGTTCATGCTGCTTGTTCGGTTTGTCGTTCATTCGGATAACGGTTGATAGTAGCGGAATCGATAATCGGGGAACAGGCCGGGGTGGAACAATGCAGCGAGTTCCTGTAACAACAGGTCGGGACGAAACGGAGTCTCTTCGTAGTAGTTGCATCGGGACGAGTCGCAACCGTATATCTTTTTCTCCCGGAAGGCTTTGAACCTTGCATAGGGTGCATATTCCTTTTGCAGAGTCCGATAGGAAAGCTCCGATACATGGAACGATTTAATAAGCCAAATGTCGGCTTCTCCTGCCCAGTTGAATACCGTTTCGAAAGAGAGCGGAATAGACCCTGTTTCTGTATTGTCGCTCCACGGGTAAGCGGCTCCGGCATCCTTGAAAAAACGGGCCATATAGCTTTTTCCGCCGGGCATATACCATGCCGAACCGCTTTTTAATTCGCTGATGACAACGGGAGCAGAAGAAAGTACACCTATTTTATCTCTCAATTCGGTATAGTTTTTTTCGACTTCCGTAAAAATGGAATCGGCTTCGACCTCTTTACCGTATAACAGACCGAAGAATTTTATCCATTCTGCCCGGCCCAGAGGTGAAGTTTCCAAATAATCGGCGCATTCTATAATGGGTATTCCCATTTTCCCGATACGTCCGTATCCGGCGTTTTCGAAAGGAGATAATAAGATGGCATCCGGATTCAACGACATTACTCGTTCGATGTCGGGCGACATGGAATTTCCGGCATCGGTCAGTTTTCCGTTTTCCGCACGAGAGAGCAAAGCGGGCGTTTTGATATAGGAGAGGTCGCAGACTCCTCCTATTTGCGATAATGCGTCTAATTGCTCCAACAGGCTGCAATGTACCGAGGCATAGACTAATGTATTGGACAACGGGGTCCTTACGACGGTTCCTTGCGGTAGATTCGATGGAACGTTTTGTGTCTTGGGAACGAGGATATATCGGTGCAGCAACCGGGTGCTGTCCCACGGGTTGCTTATTTTTACATCGGTGTAGTCGTTATGACGGGTGATAGAGAGTAGTTCGGCATACTCGATGATAGAATCGTTTCCGATTTGTTCGTCGCTTTCTTGGGGTTTCGGGTTACATTGTACCGAAAGGAGTACGAGCGCCGAAAGGACGCATGTATAAAATATCTTATTCATAACAGTCGGTCGTTTAACGGGGTTGATAACCTATATATTTCCCTGTGAGGTTGTTGCTCATGAGGTATTGTGCGGTTTGAAGCATGGAGAAGGCATATTCCCGCAGTTCTTGGCAGACGGCAGGATTGTCGATATTGCCCCTCTTTTCGATAGCTCTTTCTTGCGAGAGCAACCACTCTTGGTTTTCTTTGGGTTTATAGATATAGAACAGCGAATCGTTCACGCATCCGATAGCATCGTCGGAGGTAAAGAATGCCGCTTTACGTTTTTCTTGCAGGAGGTTTACCCCGAATCCGTTGTCGGTATAGTCTATGTTCAGCAAACCCAATACGGTGGGAGCTATATCCACTTGTCCGCCGAGGTCTTCTATCTGTCGGGGTTCGATAAATGAAGGCGAATAAATGAAAAGAGGCACATGGTTGAAACTGAGCGGCATATCGCTGCGGGGAGTCCCCACGATTTTCCCGTGGTCACCGACGAAGACAAATATCGTGTTGTCGAACCATTCCTGTTGTTTCGCTTCATCGATAAATTCCTTTAAAGCATGATCGGCGAATTCGACGATTCGATGTTCGTCGGTATTACTGTGTGTCTTGAAATCTTTGGGAATAACATACGGCGGGTGGTTGCTGATGCTTAACAATACAGCGAAAAAGGGCTGCCCCTCGTTGGCAGTCTCTGTGAGAATGGGCAGGGCGTATTGGTATAGGAAATCGTCTTGGACACCGAAACTGTTGACTACTTTGTCTTGCGGATAGTCCTCTTGTGCAAAGATGCGGTCGAAACCATTGGTTCGCAGATAGCCGTTCATGTTATCATACTGCGACTCATGAGTCATGAAAAAAAGCGTACGGTATCCGTTATCTTGTAAAATGGTGGGTAGTCCGGCGAAGAAAGGAATAACGGCTCCTTTCATGGAATTCCGTTTCATCAGAGCCGGATAGGAATACAAGACGGAGTGTATGGCATGGTTGGTATGAGTTCCCGCCGAGAAAAATCGATTGAAGCAAAGCGACCGGACGGCTATTGAATCGAGAAATGGGGTGAGGTGCTCGGGATTACCGAAATGCCCCAGCAATTCGGCCGACATCGATTCCATGAAAACGAGGACTACGTTTTTACGGCTGGGTTGTCCCGGATTTTCTATTTTTCGGGCAATGGGCGATATGTCGGGAAGCGAGTCCGTGATATTCAGTTCTCTGCGAACCGTAGAGATCGCCTCTTTCTCGTCCATCAAATCGATTTCCCGATTTTCCGATTTGGAAGCCTCTAACGAACTGCGCAATAAATTGAACGAGGGGCTTATACCCAATTGGTTCAAAAATGTATTGTTGCAATAATAGGCCGCACTTACTTTGATAGGGTTGTATCCCATGCGTCCGCGTATGCCGAATAAACATACTCCTATTAGAAGAGTCGAGCAAAGGAGTGTAAGCAGCTCGGGTTTCCAATGAAATTTTTCGGCAGATACTCTTTGTATATCGCGACAAGTCCGATGTAATAATATCCGGGAGAGAAAGACGAAAAGGAAAGAGAGACACAGAAACAAGACGAATGCGACGATATAGGAGAATTCACCGAACATAAGTCCCAATGTCGTTCCGGTGTGGCCGAACCAGTTGAAAATGGAAGCGTTGATGTGTTTGAAGAAATAAGCGAAATAAGGTATATCGGCAGCCGATATGGCGAATGCCACGACGTAAAAGACCGAGAAAAAGATATGGATTCCCCGGTACAGGTTTTTACCGAAATATCCTATCAGGGAACAGATCGAGACGATAACGAGCGGCAGAATCGATATATAACAGGCTACGACATTGTCGAGCCACAATCCCCGGACGAATGCTTCGAGACGGGTGAATACCGAAATTTCTTCGTCCATGAGATATTCGTACCCTTGTAGGAAGAGGATCAGACGGAATGCCGTAAAGAGAATGAGTCCCAACACATGTATCGAAATCAGATAGCGCAGGGCATATAAATATCGTTTCATCGGTCGGTTATTGTTAAACGCCTCAAAGATACGGAAAGGTGAGTGCAGAGACAAACGAAAATCTTGTTTCCGATTTGGCTATGCCGAACCGCATCGTATCTTCGTTGTGACAAAGATAATAATTTTTCACGAAAGGCCGGTCGATTGTACGGTTGTCGTTTGATTTATCTCGCCGTAATGTGGAAACAGCCTTGTCGTATTTCGTATTTGATGTAGCATTTGTGTTCTTTGCGTAAATCGTACAGAACCTCGCCGAGTAAAATTCGTAGTCGGTCGGAGGGTACGAAATAGGTCGAGTCGGTTACGTTGTATCGATTGTAGGCTATGTCGAAAGTCGTGCCGTAACGGTGTGCCGAGTTTTCGCTGGCGTTTGTATTTCGCCGGCGTAACGACTTTATCGATTCATCGGAACGCAATGCGCTGGTGAGAATAATTTGTCTTCCTCCCGAACCTCGGTTCGTTAACGAGTCTTGGAAGTTTTTGCCTATCTTCATGAGCAACCATTTGGTTTTGGGAGTCAGATATGGGATCGAATGAGTCAGTTTATCGACGGTGTAGTATTCACAACTGTCTATTTTAGCAAGTTTCCAGAATCCCAAATTCCGGGCATCATCGAGCGATTCCAATGGTTCTATCCCGTTCTTTTTGGCAACAGCAAGATGTTTGTCGTTCAAGTCGTTGAATAGTTTGCGGAAACTGGAATATCGTACAGGACTCTTTTTCCAGCCGGTTGTGCGCGGTTGGGGTTGTTGTTTTACTTCGAATGTATCGATAAGAGAACTTTCCGGGTAATCAGATTCGACCTGTTTGCCTTTGCAGCCAGATAAAAAAGACAGGAATATAACGATCGTAAAAAAGAGAAATGAGAACCGTCGCATGATGTAAGGTTTTTCCGGAGAAATCATTTAGCCGGATAGCCGACAGTCTGGGTCAATACTACTTTTTGTTTTTCGTTCAGCTTTAATATTTTTGCCAATTCATCGCCATTGAACGAGCCGCGAACGACTGTACCCAAACCGACCGAGGCACAATAGAGATAAATGTTCTGGGAGATGAATCCGCAATCGACGAACATCATGTCGTTACCCGGCGCTTTTTCCAAATCGGCAGTAAAAATAATGTTGAGAGGCGCAGTGTGTACGAACGGTTGCATGCCTGCGTTTTCCCGGAAATCTCCTTTGGCGATTTCCGCCAGTTTATTCTGTTTGGCATCATAGAGATAGACCCCTTGTGCCGTGACGATATATAGTGAAATTTCTTGACGATTCATGGCCGAAGGCGCCGTACGCTTGTCTTCTCGGTTGTATCCCCATGCCGCCCACAATAGGTTGGAAAGGGTTTGTGAGTCTATATTCTTTTGTGTATCGAAGTCGCGTGTCGAGGCGCGTTTGGAGAGAACCTGCAAGAGAGGTTCTCCGCCCTGTTTTTGCGGGGAGGGGAGTTTTATGTCTTGTGCAATCGAGAGTAAGCTGCTTGTTACGAATAGAGATAATAGTAAACCTTTGATTTTCATAATACTCTGTTTTGTGTTTCGAACAAAGATAAAAAATTATTCGGTAGAGTGTGGAAATAAAAATGTGAAATTTATCAAAGTCAAAGAAAATAAAAGAGTTACATACCGAGGTAATTAGATGGAAAGTTGTACTTTTACACCGATTTTGCTGCAATAATGTGGAGTGTTTATGAAGAAGAAACTATATATAATTCTGGGTTTTATTCTTGTGGCCTTGTTTTCCAACGAGAAAATACAAGCGCAGGAATCAAAACCGGGAATCTTGCCCGATACTTTACAAGTGAGTTTATTGACTTGCGGACCCGGAACGGAGGTGTATGAATTGTTCGGTCATACGGCGCTGCGGGTGAAACAGCAGAGACCCGGAGGTTTCGATTATGTTTTCAATTATGGCATGTTTAATTTCGATGCTCCCGGCTTTATCTGGCGGTTCACGAAAGGTGAAACCGATTATTGTTTAGGAATAAACGATTTTCCCGATTTCTTATTAAATTATCAGTTTCGGGAATCGAAGGTCGATGAGCAGGTGTTGAACTTGACACCCATACAAAGCAGAGCCTTATTCGAGGCTCTGTTGGTTAATGCCATGCCTCAGAACCGGGTTTACCGGTATAATTTCCTGTTCGATAATTGTGCTACCCGTCCTCGTAATATGGTAGAGATGGTATTGGATAACAAGGTGCGATATAAAGAGCCGGGGGAGTCTTTGCCTACTTTTCGCGAGGAGATAGACCGATATGCGGGTATTTGCCCGTGGTTGATTTTCGGTATGGACTTGGCATTGTGAAGCGGTTTGGATAGGCCGATGACTTATCGGGAACAAATGTTCGGTCCCGAAATATTAGAGAAAGCTTTTTCCGAGGCGGCCGTTCAAATGAGTCCCGACTCGGCGGCTGTCCCGTTGGTGAGCCGAACGGAGGTGCTGTACGATCCTGAGGTTCCGGCGTGTCCTCCCGAAACACCATTTTATTTGACGCCACTTTTCGTCGCATGGTTGTTTTTCTTCTTTGTCGCGGCTGTGTCGGTATATGGTATTTCCCGAAAAAGGTATTCCCGGGTATTCGATACAGTCTTGTTTTCGATTTACGGATTGGGCGGCTTAGTCGTGTTTTTCCTTATGTTCGTTTCTGTTCACCCGGTGACTTATCCCAACTATTCAGCGTTTTGGTTGCATCCCTTTTGGCTGTTGATGGCTCTTTTTGTTTGGTTTAAATCTCTTAAAAGTATCGTTAGATACTATCATTTTGCTAACTTTGCAGGGTTGTTGTTATTTGTGGCCCTTTGGCACTGGATTCCACAACAGTTTAATGCCGCATTTTTCCCGTTAGTGTTGGTATTGGTAATTCGTTCGTTTACCTATTTGGCGGTATCCGTTCGTTTGAAAAAAACGGAGAAAAACAAAGATGAAAAATAAAGTATTAGCGACAATTCTCTTTTCTCTGCTGGTCGTACCGTTGGTGCAGTCTGCCGACAACAGTCCTCGTTTGGTGGTGGGTATTACGGTCGATCAACTGCGTACCGATTATTTGGAAGCCTTGCAACACCTTTTCGGGGAAAAGGGTTTTAAACGGTTGATGCGAGAGGGAGTTGTCTGTGAAAATTTGGTTTTCGATTTCCCGAATATCGATAAGGCTTCGGCAACGGCTACTCTGTATACGGGAACAACTCCGTTTTTTCATGGCATTCCGTCGGAGCGTTTTTTCAATACGGCATTTCTGCGGGAAGAGTTTATTCTGAACGACCCGTCTAAGATAGGGAATTATACCGATGAAACTTTTTCACCTGAACGTATTCGTACTTCGACGCTCAGCGACGAGGTAAAAATCGTGAGCGGAGGATTGGGACGCGTGTATGCCGTAGCGCCCGATGCACAGCAGTCTATTATCAGTGCGGGACATGCGGCTAATTGTGCTTTCTGGATTAACGATAGGAATGGCAAGTGGGCGACGACCACTTATTATCGTGATGTTCCCGCTTATGTCGAACAATTCAATTATGTGCGTTCTTTATCGGCTCGTATCGATACGCTTTCTTGGACTCCGCTTTATACGCCCGACCGTTATACGGCCATACCGTATCTGACGAATGATTTTTCTTTTAAACGAACTTTTGCCCGAGACGGCCGCGATAAGTTCGTGCAGTTCAAAACGACGGCTTTGGTTAATCAGGAGATTACCGATGTTGCCGTGGAGTTCTTGGATAAAGGACTTTTGGGACGCCGTGGTGTCCTCGATATGCTGAATGTCGGTTATACGGCCGGCGTGTATCTGAACAAGACCATACAGGACTACGGATTGGAGTTGCAGGATACTTATGTGCGACTGGATAGGGATATAGCCCGTCTGCTCGATGAAATAGACAAGAAAGTGGGTCTTGCCAACACGGTCGTTTTTTTGACCTCTACGGGATATTTCAAGGGGGAGGCGAAAGAGTCGCCCATTTATAATATACCTTCGGGAGAATTTTATCCCCGGCGTGCAGTCTCTTTGTTGAACGTTTATCTGATGGCTCTTTACGGTCAAGGAGATTGGGTGATAGGTTACCAGAATCGACAGATTTTCTTGAACCGGAAACTAATTAAGGAGCGTGATGTCGATGCCGATGAAATGCGTAATCGGGCAGCTTCGTTTCTGATTCAGATGACGGGTGTACAAGATGTTTATACATCGCAACGTCTGTTGCTGAGTAATGGAACCGATCGTGTCGCCGCCATGCGAAACAGCTATTATCCCAAACTGTCGGGCGATCTCGTGCTGGATTTGTGTCCCGGTTGGGAGGTCGTCTATGAGGATGCGAATGATACCCGCGAATATGTTCGTGTCAATGCTGTTCCTGCACCGTGTTTTATTTTGGCACACGATGTGAAGCCGGTGCGTATCACCTCTCCGGTGCGTGCGACGGCCATCGCTCCTACCGTTTCTCGCCTTTTGCGGATTCGTTCGCCGAATGGTTCGGCCGATGCTCCGCTTCCCGAAATACAATACTAATTCATTCCTTTTTGCGGAGTTAGCAAAATTTGCACTATTTTTGCAGGGTATGTTATACCTTTGCCTTATAGGTAATTTTTAACGAATAAAACAAATACTTTATATGGGATTTAATGATTTATTAAAAAAGCTGTTCGGTAATAAGTCGCAGCGCGATTTAAAAGAAATAGAGCCTTACATTCAGAAAATAAAGGCTATTTCGCCCGAACTTGAAAAATTGTCGAACGATGAGTTGCGTCACCGTATCGATGTGGTGAAACAACATATTCAGGATTCGGTGGCCGATGACCGTAAACGTATCGCCGAACTGAAAGAGCATGTAGAAACGCTCGATTACGATAAACGCGAGTCTACATGGGAAGAAATCGATAAAATCGAGAAAGAGATATTGAAAAAAATAGAAGATGTTCTCGACGAATCGCTTCCCGAAGTTTTCGCTGTGATGAAAGAGACGGCGCGTCGATTCAGCCAAAATGAAACTGTCGAGGTTACGGCAAATGATTTTGACCGGAGCTTGGCGGTAGACCATGATTTTATACATATCGAAGGCGACAAAGCTATTTATGCCAATCACTGGATGGCCGGTGGTAATGAGGTCGTTTGGGACATGGTACACTACGATGTGCAGCTGATCGGCGGTGTCGTGTTGCATAAGGGTAAAATCGCCGAGATGGCTACCGGTGAGGGTAAGACTCTGGTCGCTACGCTCCCTGTATTCTTGAATGCTTTGTCGGGCAATGGCGTACATGTGGTAACTGTGAACGACTACCTTTCGAAACGTGACTCCGAGTGGATGGGGCCTCTTTATATGTTCCACGGTTTGTCGGTGGATTGTATCGACAAGCACGAGCCGAACTCCGAAGCCCGTCGTAATGCATATAACGCCGATATTACATTCGGTACGAACAACGAATTCGGTTTCGACTACTTGCGTGACAATATGGCCAGCTCTCCGCTCGACTTGGTACAGCGCATGCACAACTATGCGATTGTCGATGAGGTCGACTCTGTGTTGATCGATGATGCACGTACGCCGTTGATTATATCCGGTCCTACCCCCAAAGGCGATGACCAGATGTTCGAGCAGTTCCAGCCCAAAGTGGAAGAATTGGTGAAGATGCAGCGAAACTTGGTTACGAAGTTGTTGGCCGAAGCCAAGATTAAGATAGCTTCCGATGATAAAAAGACTCGTGAGGAAGGAGCCGTACTGTTGTATCGTTGTTTCAAAGGATTACCTAAGAACGGGGCGCTTATCAAATATTTGAGCGAACCGGGTATTAAACCTTTGTTGCTCGAAACCGAGGCTATCTATATGGCAGATAACAACCGTCGTATGCCTGAGATTACGGACGACCTCTATTTTGTAATCGATGAAAAGAATAACGGTATCGATATGACCGACAAAGGTCTCGATGTGATGACCGGGAAATCGGACGATCCTAATTTCTTCGTATTGCCGAATATCAGCGAGCTGCTTTCCGACCTTGAAAATCAAGGACTTTCTCCCGAAGAAAAACAAGCCAAAAAAGACGGAATCTTGCAAGATTACGCGATCAAGGCCGAGCGGGTTCATACGGTGAATCAGCTGTTAAAGGCGTATACCCTTTTCGAATTGAACGACCAATATGTGGTAATCGATAATAAAGTGAAAATCGTCGATGAGCAAACGGGGCGTATCATGGAAGGCCGCCGCTACTCCGATGGTTTGCACCAAGCTATCGAGGCGAAAGAGCACGTTAAGGTAGAGGCCGCTACGCAGACTTTTGCGACGATTACTTTGCAGAACTATTTCCGTATGTATCACAAGTTGGCCGGTATGACCGGTACTGCCGAGACCGAAGCCGGGGAGTTCTGGGATATTTATAAGCTCGATGTCGTGACGATTCCTACCAATAAGCCGGTAGCTCGTATCGATATGAACGACCGGGTATATAAAACCAAACGGGCGAAATACAACGCCGTCATCGAAGAAATCGTGAAAATGGTAGAAGCAGGTCGTCCTGTATTGGTAGGTACGACTTCGGTCGAAATATCGGAATTGTTGAGCCGTATGTTGACTTTGCGTAAGATTAAACACAATGTATTGAACGCCAAGTTGCACCAACGCGAGGCCGAGATCGTGGCACAAGCCGGACAAACAGGTACGGTCACGATCGCTACCAACATGGCCGGTCGTGGTACCGATATCAAGCTGGATGATGAGGCAAAGGCAGCAGGAGGCTTAAAGGTTATCGGTAC
>ERZ779956.937-NODE-937-length-14472-cov-6.973642_pt1 | contig 14472 bp, 10 predicted proteins | sample MGYA00511940_ERZ779956 | MGnify/ENA primary metagenome ERZ779956 (study PRJEB29588, sample SAMEA2154992) | human gut metagenome | biome: human gut; feature: human-associated habitat; material: faeces | place: Denmark | collected 2008/2010 ...
AAGTCGTCATTCATTTCTGCTACCCAAATCACGTTTCCCCCGGTAAATCGCACATAATAGAGATAAGGAGTACCATCATCATCTATGAAAAATGACTGCATGGTCACATTATCATTGGCGACCTCCATGAGATTCACACAGCTGTTTCCGATTCGGTCTATATTGTGAAGCATCTCGTTGTACTGAGCTGTAAGCTTTGAATCACATTTGCCCTTTCCGACACGGGTGATATGGTTTTTACGCAGCCTCTCATCAAGCGCCATAACCTCATCCTTCTGTTTCTGAAGGGCCTCAATATCCATGCTTCCATCACCTGAAATGGCTCTTATTGAAGCAGTATATATCTCATGAATCTGTGCCATCGCCTTTCTCAGCTCTTTTAATGCATCCTTTGAATATTTGTGCTTGCTCTTATTTTCCACAGATATGGTATTGACTATTTCGTTTAATAATATTCCAATTCTATCTATATCGCACAGTACATAAAGCACTCCCGCACTCTGTGATGCCTGTTCCTCTGTCAGTACACCCTCTGAGTACATGGAAGCCAGATAGTCGTTTATTGACACATAAAGCTTCTGTAATGTCTGTGCACTCTCTTCAAGTTCATTTTCGATATTTTTGCCGTTTTTGTCAATACATTCATGCAAATTTACAAACATTTCTTCAACAATATCAGCACATCTGAGCGTTTCCTTTGCAACAAGCTGCATTGCGGCCACCGGCTGGCTGATGAGCTTGGTATCGAGGTACATTGGCTGACCCATTGCAATCTCTGTAACGCTGGTTTTTTCCGGCACAAGCTTCATAACTATCTTTACCATTACAGGGATAAGCGGTATCCAGATAAGCGTCATTGTCAGGTTAAAGCCTGTATGTGCATTTGCAATCTGTCTTGAGATGACATCCACCTCATTTCCCTTTGGTGAAATAAACTGTATCAGGGCAGCATATGGTTTCACAAGAAAAAGGAATAAAATTGCTCCGGATATATTGAATACACAGTGTGCAAAGGCTGTTCTTCTGGCATCCTTTGACTGTCCGATTGACGCAAGCACTGCCGTAATTGTAGTTCCGATATTGTCACCGAGGAGAATCGGGATAGCTCCTGCCAGTCCTATGATGCTTGTCACTCCGTCAGGTCCTGCCTGAGATGCAAAGTTCTGCAATACTGCGATTGTTGCACTTGAACTCTGCACCACAAGTGTCATGAGTGCTCCAACTGCAACACCCAGTACAGGAATATGTGCTACCTTTCCAATCATATCTACAAAAAATGGGCTTGAAGCAAGCGGCTTCATAACACTTCCCATAGTCTCAATTCCCAGGAATAAAAGACCGAATGCAAATATTGTCTGTCCGATATTTTTTACTTTTTCCTTTTTACATACAAAGCTTAATATGAAGCCTGCAAATATTATCAGATAAATATAGTCAGATATCTTAAATGCGATAATCTGTGCTGTCATCGTCGTACCGATGTTAGCACCTAAAATAATTGAAATTGCCTGCGGTAAGCTCATAAGTCCCGCGCTGACAAAGCCGATTACCATGACTGTTGTAGCACTGCTGCTTTGAAGCACTGCTGTAGTAAGCGCTCCTGCAAGCACTCCAAGCACCGGGTTTTTGGTGAGCATCGCAAGAATTGCCTTCATCTTCTCTCCTGCTGCCTTCTGCAGGCATTCGCTCATCATGTTCATGCCGTATATAAATACTGCCAGGCCTCCCAACAGGCCAAATATAATTTTTACCGTTTCATTCATCTACTTATCCTCCGCTTTGCCGTTTAGCTGTGCCCATTCGGTTAACTTTCCTGTGTAAATCTCTCCAAGCTGCTCTATCGAAATCCTCTCAATCGGATTTTCCTTATTTACAATCACATGTACCTCATCCTTCGCAATCTCAACCTTCGTGAGAAGCTCATTCTCATATGATTTAAGCTCACGCGATGACATTCCGATGTCATATGTTCCCTCCATCGCTCCTGTCAGTCCGTTGCCTGAATCAGTCTCTGTAACTGTAATTTTAGCATTTGGATTTATCTCCATATATTTGTCGGCCAGTTCCTTTACAAGTGGTGTCGCTGATGTAGAACCGCCAATCTTAATCTCTCCGCCGGCCTTGTCTGACAGAAATGAGCCCGGCTTCGCAACTGCAGTATACTTCTCACTGACCACTTCCTGTCCCTGCGTTGATATGTAACGCACAAAGTCATCCTCAACATCGTTTAGCTCTCCCTTGTAAGCCAAATAAAATGACCTTGTAAGATCGTTGCCATATATGGTGACTGTCTTTACCTTGTTATCATCAAGCTCCACACCCGATGACACATATGCGATAGCATTTTTGTCCTCTGCGGTCTTTTCATATGCTGTTTCATTGCTATCTGCTACAATGCTTTGGTCTGTAGCCTTATCCTTTCCGGTTGTCTCATCCAAAATCCCTGTCTTTTCTGCAAAGACATTTCTCGTTCCGGATTCCTCTTCTCGCGAAACAACCTCAATTTTTCCCAACGAATTAAGGCCGTCCACATTGGTAGTTTGTACCTCTTGTGAACAGCCTGTTATCATCGTTGCCATCATTCCTATGACGACCGCTTTCTTTAGTAATTTCTTTTTCAACATAATTAATCTCTCCATTAGCATGATAAATTATTAAAATTAATCAATAACTATTCAACAAGTTAATAGTATCAAGCTAATGTAAAGTCCAAAACGCAGTTATGTAAAATCATGGTAAAAACTTTACATTTCTTTACTCAGCTTTACATAAATTAATTTTGTGTGCATTTTATATATCTTTTAGGCATTTTTAACTATTTCAACAGCAATATCCGGATAATTTGTGATAATTGCATCTGCTTCTGCCTTGACAAGTGCCTTCATCTCATGCTTTTCGTTTACAGTCCATACATGAGCTCTAAGTCCTCTTCCGTGCGCCTTGTCAATGTAGTTTTCATCCTGCATATGGTAGGTTGCCGGATGGAGCGCATCCACATGAAGCTCGCTTGCATACTCTGCCGGATTTACTATAATGTCAGAAAAAAGCAGACCGCACCTCATATCAGGGCAAAGCTTTTTCATGCGCACAATCGACTCGTGATTGAATGATGAGCACCAGATTCGGTCAAGCATATCATACTCTTCCACGAGCGCCAGTACCTTTTTCTCCAGATTTTTGTACTGTACGATACCGTTTTTGAGCTCGATATTTATGGTCATCTCTGTGTTTTTGAGCAGGTCAAACACCTCATCGAGTGTTGGAATGCGAGTCTTCTTGTCATAGGACGGCATGTGCTTTGACACATTGAGGCGCTTTAACTCCTTGAGTGTATAGTCCTTTACAAAGCCTTTCTCTCCACTCACTCTGTCCACGGTCTCATCGTGTATGACCACAAGCTCCCCATCCTTTGTGAGCTGCACATCAAGCTCCACGCCGTCAGCCTTCATCTTTTCTGCCTTCTTGAATGCCTCAAGTGTGTTCTCCGGTGCATATCCGGATGCTCCTCTGTGTGCCCAGACCTTTGTTCCCTCTGTGTTTATCATGCTTTAAGCCTTCTTTCGTTACTTTTTATTTTAGTTATTTTCATGCCTCGGTGCATCATATCTGTCTGCAAGCCTTAAAAATACAAATCCCACTGCAAAGAATATTGCCATAGTTGCAACCGCCACATTTATCGTGCCGCCTGCAAGCTTTACTGACGCGATGACAAGCGAGCCTAAAAATGAAGCTCCCTTTGCAAAAATATCATAGATTCCGAAGTACTCTCCCGAGTTCTCAGGAGGAATAATCTTTGAAAAATATGAACGTGACAGCGCCTGCAATGAGCCCTGGAAGCATCCCACACCAAATGCCATGATTCCAAAGCCAATCAGATCATGCAGTGTAAGTGCATATAGACAAACTGCAAAATATCCCGCAATGCAGACATACAAAAGCGTTGTAGTTTTGTATGTCTGTGACAGTCTTCCAAAAACAAGTGAACCGATGCATGCCACTATCTGTGTAAAAAGTAAAAACACTACCTGTCCCACTGAATCGAGCTTTAAATCAGTTCCTATGTTTATACAATTATCTATTATAGTACCTACACCATCTATGTAAAGGAAAAAAGCAACCAAAAACAGTCCTACTTTTTTATCTTTTGTAGCTATTTTTTTGATTGTTCCAAAAATCTGTGCAAATGCGTCAGCTATAAGTCTTAGGACTCCCGGATTTTTGTTTGTTTTGTTTTTCTCCTTGATATTGTCTCTTATAAATGCATCATTTTCAAAATTCTTATGAATATCTTTGTCTGCTGCATCCGATACATAATTCACCTGTTTATAGCTCTTAAACAATGGAATTGTAACAACAAACCACCAAATTCCTGTAACAGCAAAGCCTATTATCATCGACAGGCGGTTTGATATGTATCCAAGCATATCCGGTCCACAGATGTACGCTGCAAGTGAAACAAGAAACGGCACACACGAGCCCAGATATCCCCAGGCATAGCCGTAGGAAGACACCTCGTCCATTCTATCCTTTGTCGTCACATCGACAAGCATCGAGTCATAAAACACCAGCGATGCATTGTAAAATATCTTTGTAAGCACATAGATAACAAGAAACAGCACCCATGTAGGTGTAAAACCGTTAAGTATGCATGCCGACACTCCAACAACTACGGTCGTTGAAAAAATAGCCTTTTTGATGCGCATATGATCTGCTATCGCACCACAGACAGGCCCGATAAGTGCTGATACAACTGTCATCACAGCTATTGCCACCGCATAATATGCAGTCGCCCTGTCAGATGAAATCTGCCCTGCCCCATCTCCAACGGCAAGGCTTTTGTACCATATCGGTATGAGCGCACACGCAAGCAGTGTGTATGCGGAATTTCCCACATCATATAATACCCATGAGAGCTCCTTTGATGAGAGCTTTTTGGTTTTCTTTTGTGTATTGTTTTCTTTTGATTTCATAAATTATACCTTCCCTGTTTTGTATGTCCCAGATTACGATTTTATTTTTTTTATGTAAAAACCGCTACCACCCATTTGCAAAGTTTATGTAAATAATCCGTCCAATATTAAATCAGCGACTCCCTCGCAATCTCCACATAATGCATGGCATTGCGATGATTCTCCTCTATCTCATCAGCGGTCAGTGCCCTGACTACCTTTGCCGGAGAACCAAATGCAAGGCTTCCGTCAGGAATATCGGTGCCCTGGGTGACAAGAGCGCCCGCACCTATTATGCAGTTTTTACCAATCCTTGCTCCATTTAACACGATGGCACCCATGCCGATGAGTGTATTATCACCTATAGTACACCCGTGAACAATTGCGCTGTGTCCTATTGTCACATTATCACCGATTCTGACACTGTGGCTTAAGTCCACATGTACCACCGCATTGTCCTGTATATTCGAATTTCTGCCTATTTCTATCGGTTCTGAATCGCCTCTTACAGTTGCATTATACCATACGCTTGCTCCGTCAGCCATTGTCACCTGACCCTTAACAACGGCGCCTTCCGCTATATAATATGCCATATCTATCCCTCCATCAATTTCAGATAATCGCCCTTGTCTATATGCATCATAGAAATCTGATTATTATGCCGCCTGAAGCCATAGACACAGTCCACATTTCTAATAAGCGACTGCAGACGTTCATCCGGTACACAGACAATCAGCTGCAAGTCCATCTTCCTTGCATACTTGAGACACACCGCACTTCGCTCCTGATCCATCTTGGAAAATGCCTCATCCAAAAGCACCAGCTTAATCTTTGAATCACGATTGCTCTGCTGCATATAAAGCATCGCAAAGCCCGCAAGAAGCGCAACATACTTAGGGTTCTGTCCCTCGCCGCCCGAATCACGTCCTGCCATGTCATCTACAAAGTTTTCCCTGATGACACGGCCGTTTTCGTCCGTAACCTGCTCATACATGCTGAATGACAGATAATTGCGGTAATCCGCATACTGCTCCATTTCCTTGCGCTTCTGCATTCGCAGATGCTCATCCTCATCCCTTGGCGGCATGAACTTGTCTGTCAAAAGTTTAATTTTCTGCTCATATTTCTTATAAAAATCATCCTCACCAAAGCTTATCTGTCCAGCTATTCCGCCATTATCCGGATTTTTACTGTCCAGTTCTTCCGCCATAAGCATATCATAGAACTGACCGTTTTCGTTCTTTGCCGGCTCTATCTTAATCTGATAGGTACTGTCTGAGAAATTAGTCTCCCTAAGAAGCCTGTTTATCTCATAGGCATGGCGCTTTGCAGCCTTAATATCACCGTGGATTGTACCGATGACATTCTCTCTGAGACTTTTGTAAATCACCTTGCACTGCTCCTCAAACTCACTCTCATATTCCGGCTCATAATCCTTCTCGTACTTCTCCAGCAGCTCCTCATATGCCTTATTTGACTTCTCGGCTCCGCTGAACTGACCTGACGGAAACTCCTTTATATACCTGTAGCGGGCAGTCTGCAACGTCTCCACACACGACTGCTGCCTGCCACCATTTCCGTCTGCGCCTTGCAGCTCAATAAGCTTCTCACGCTGTTTGCTCTTGACCGATGCTCCTGAACTATGCTGCAGCATATCCTGCACCTGCTTCTCAAGCTCCTCTCTGGCAACATAGCCCTGTAACATATCTTCCAGCTGTGCTCTTCGCTGTTCGTTTGCACCTATGATTTTCTCATGCTGGCTTATCTTTTCATTTATCTGCTGCTGATTCAGTGAAAAAGCACTCTTAAGTGCATCGATGTTTTTCTCAAGAAGCCTCTTTTTCTCCTTTAGCTCCTTGTACTGCCCATTCTCCATTGTCCTAATAATCTCTTCGAGCTCATTTTTCTGCGAATTAACTGCTTTAAGCTCATCTGACGCCTCAGAAAGGCCCACAAAATACCCCGGCTCCCCCTTTAAGCACTCAAAATCTCTCTGTGCCTTGAGACTTGAAATAATACCCATAAGCTGTATCTGGTCCTTCTCAAGTCTCTCCACATCTGCCTCATACTCGGCAAGTCTTGCCTTGGATACCCTGCCTCCGATGCAGGCATTTGTAGTATAATCGCGCTTCTTCAGATGTCTGAAAATAAAGTTGCTGTATGAGTAGCAGTCCGGTGTAACTCCATCTCGTACCTGCTCAAGCTCGTCAACACTCCGGCACTTTATAATATGTCCCAGATATCTTTTCAGGCAGACATCTACATACTTTTCCTTTGTATCCACTGCCTCATAAAGCGAACCATCCATGGCCTTTGGTTCGCTGTCCATGATAGCCTTGGAATTGATGAGGTCAACATCCTCAAACTGCTTCATGTCCCTGAAAATAACAGCAGCAGTATGCGCATAACGCGGCTCTGTGATAAGTGAGAACTTGAGCCTGCCCATACGTCCTTCTATGGCATTCTTCCATTCCTCGTCCTGTACATCAAACATATCCGCAAATACCTGTACCTTCACAGGCTCGCCAAATCTATCACTTAAGTCCCTCTGCAGCGCAGCTCTTGCCGAACGCAGGCTCTCACTGTACGACTTGCGGTTGTTCTTCATATCATCGACCAGACGTTTTTTCTCTTTAAGCTCTTTTGTTATCTCATTTTTCTGCGAAGTATTGTCCTCGAGCTCATCCTCGATATCCTTCTTTATAGACTCAAGCTTTAGATGAAGCTCCTGACATTTTGCCTCTGTGACATCGCCATCCACAATCTCTTCAATGAGGTTTAAAACTGCATTGCTCACATAATCTGTGATGACCTCATCCTCATCCCAGGCCTTTAGTCCGTTTGTGATTTTAATCCACTGACGGCTGTTGTCGGTAAGCATGAGACTTCTCTTCTCAAGCTCCCTAAGCTGATCCTTTTTGCTTCCTAAGTCGCTCGATTTCAAATCTGCACATACCTGGATATACTCCTGCTGCACATCTGCCTGCTGCCCGGCTATATCCTCTGCTTTTTCTGAAAGCCTGTCCTGTTCTTCTTCGATACGCTTTTTATCATCCTCAGCTGCCTGAATCTTTGCACGCATATCCTCGATATCTATGCACCTGATCATTGTCTCTGCCATGACAATATCGCTTTGGATATTTACCAGTTCCTGCCCTGACTCCTTTATTTCCTTAAGAAGCTCAATACGCTTGCGCATATCCTCTATTTTTTCCCTGATTTGTCTGTATGCATCGAGCTGCTCACTGATAGTCTCTATCGTGCCCGAGTCACTCTTTGGAAACATATAATCACGTATAAACTGGCCTGTTCCATTTGTCATTCTGAGTGCAATAGCACTTTTTTCCATTGTGATAAAACGATTCGGGTCAATATATCCTAAAATAACATCATATAATGTGCCAAGATATGCCTCCTTCGATGCGTAAATACGGTTTACATCCCCTCTGGCGCGTCTGTCAGCTGACTGTGAGCGAGTATTTACAAGCTTTTTAATATCATTATTTGAATAGCAAAAGCCGTCCGCTGTCACATATGAAGGCTCCGGCATCCTGCCCGAATGACTGAAGTACACAAATCTCTTAATCTCAGAATCGTTTTTTCGTACCTCAAATGCTATTCCTATACATGTAAACGTATGACTGCCTGTATCCTCTATCTCAAGCGCTATGACCGAACAAAAATCACAGTCGCCACGATTTGCGGAGCCATCCTTCTGCTCACCCCTCAAATAGCTCAGAACACTTCTCCTGTTTTTTGCATCATCTGCAGCCTTGTTCAAAAACGTGGGGCTGAAGCTGCCGTAGAGGATTACCTGAATCGCATCCATGACGGTTGATTTTCCCGAGCCACTCTTACCACTGAACAAATTGACATACTCATTAAATTGCAAAACCTTGTGATTTATTCCGCCCCAGTTGTTTAGACACATTCTGGTAAATATCTTCTTAGACTGACTCAATTGGTAACTCCTCCATTTCACTGTCTTTGGCAAATTCATGGGTATGGTTTACAGAACTGCCTTCTGTATTCAATCCGGCAGCTTCAAGTGTTGCAGCCGACTCGTTATCATACTTAATCAGCTCCACCTCATCACTGTACATGCGCACAAGCTCATTTATATCCATGGCTGAGCAGAATATATTTACTGTGCCATAAATATAGATTGGTGTGTTGTCCTCCAGGTTTGCAATAGCCCCCGGCAGTTCAATCATCTGATGTGTTTTCATAAGCAAAAGAGCGTCTGACCATTCCTGATTATTAAGCTTTCTGGTAATCAGATTGGTATTTCTGCCATACTCACGAATCTCCGACAGATTCGTTGTTGTCGCATTAAGCCCCTCGCCCATGATTTTATCCCTGTATATCATCTTCATTATAATGACAATCCTTGCAGTAAGAAGAGTCATCTTCTCGAGCATGACACCATCACCCTTTATCCTGAAAAGATGCTCCTGCTGGTCATGAACCAGCTCACAGTCAAGCACAGCCAGATAATCAGAGATAAACTCCCTGTTTCTAAGACACACCTGATACCTTGGATTGTCTCTTTGAATCAATGTAACGGGGTCACACTTCATTTGCAAAATACAGGTCTGCCTCAACAGATCCTGAATAGTTTTTCTAATATTTTCTGCCTCATTTGGCGAAACATTCTCCATATATTCAAACATACATTGCTCTCTTTTCTATGCTTCTCGTTTAGAGTCCGATTTGGATATTACAAGCCTTGAGTAGCTTACACCATCACTCTTTGTTATCTCTCCATCCAGACTCACCGTATCCTCACCCATGCGCTCATTGGTCTCCTCCTGCCATAAAAACAGAAGCTTTTCCAGGTCCTCCATGGATTCTACAGTCTGTTCATCCGTCACAAACATGCCATCACGCATATTTTTATCTCTGAAGCTTTGAAGCTCCTTTTTGGTATACAATGGCTTTGGCACAAAATCTGCCATATCATCTTCGCCTGCCGAAGCATCGTCAATAACAAACGGAACAAACTCACTTCTTCCTCTCTCTCTTCTTCCCGGAAAACTGTCGTCCGTTACATTGTAAAACTGTCTGGTGAACTTCATTCTGTTTCGAAGAGCCCCAAGTATCTCATCTGTTTTATCACTCTTATCTATCAGGTTAATGAGCTTTACTATATTATCCTCATCTTCTGCGCCTTCCTGCAGGATATAGTGTATCCTTGCAAGCGCCCTCTTTGCAAAAATCGTCTTCTGCTCAATAAGCTTGTTGTACTTTCTCTCAATCAGGTCAAACTCATGCTCCACCTTATAAACAAGCTCACTTGCCTTATCACAGTACTCCACGCTGTACTCATAGCGTTTTCTCTCAAACGTACCGGGTGTAGTCTGTGAAAGAATTCCCTCAAGCTCAGCCCTTCTGTCATCGTTCTGATTAAGGATTTTACTTATAAGCTCCTTTACAGCCTCTTTGTAACGATAAAAGCTGTCCGTGGTTGTAAGGATGGCATAACGTCTGCTATCACTGTTATTAATTTCCTTAATCAATACCTTCTGTATACCTATAAAATCCTTCATACGTGACAGCTCATCAAAATATGCCCTCATACCATCCTGCATATTTGATAAAAGCTGACCAAGATTTTTTGACGTATACAACGCATTTTTCAGAATATCATTATTTTTTTTCGGATCAGAAAAATATGTAAAAAGCGCACTGTAAACAGACAAAATGCTCTCGCGCTCCCTGCTGTCATCATCCACAAGCAGCTTTTTAAACAGCTCAGCATACATCTGGCTGTACTGAGGAAATGCAATCACATATGTGTTAAGCTTTTCATCAAAATCACTCCTGATCCAGCCCCAGTTTATAAGCCTGCCCAATATAGCTGATGGTGTCAGGGTGTATGCGAAACTGGCCTGGTCATATATAACATCAATTTCGGAATCAGGATTATCATCATGATTATCCATGCTGCCACTATCTTTATCACTCTCATCTTCATTATAATCAGTCTGCCATACAATGCCTGTTTTTGATATGGTATCCGCTATGATTATCTGACACTCCTCACGTGTCAGTCCCAGTGATGCATAGACCTCGTTATTCTCCTCATATAACGCAACAACTATCTGCATGTATGCATCCATATTTTTCGTGCGAAATAAGCTATAAAATTCTTTTGGTATTCTATCTTTCAATGTCATACTCATATAATAACATATCCCCACGTTTTTCGCCATATACATGGAAATAAACGTGGGGATATTAATATTGCTGCTTCACACCTCAGCCTTAACAGTAACATCCGGTTACCGTCAAATCACTGCTGATTGTGACCATCAATAATTATATTCAATTCTACGCCATTATTAATCTGCTTGATAGCATCTGTCTGTGTCTCAAGTGTCTCTGCGATTCCATTAACCTCATCTGTGATAGTCTTGGAATTGCCTGCAACCTCCTCAAGCTGTGATGCTGTCTTGCCTGCAATAACCATTCCTTTTTCAACAGCCTTGACCGAAGACTCAATAAGAGCAGCCGACTCCTTAGCAGCATTTGCACTCTGCTCAGCAAGCACAGTAACCTGGTCTGCTACAACTGCAAAGCCTTTTCCTGCCTCTCCTGCCCTGGCTGCCTCGATTGAAGCATTGAGTGCAAGAAGGTTTGTCTGGGATGCAATCTCATTGATTGTTGCGATGATTTTACCGATTTCCTGAGATGCCTCATTGATTTCATTCATGGATGTAACCATCTCGTGCATCTGTCCGTTGCTATCCATAATCTCAGTTCCGAGTCCGTCAACCTTCTGGCTGATTTCCTTTGCATGCTCAGCATTCTCAGCTACCTGATCCGCTACAGAAGCAAGTGTTGCTGTAAGCTCCTCAACAACAGCGGCCTGGTCTGTTGCGCCCTGCGCAAGGTCACTAGAGCTGGCAGCTACCTGCCCAGCACCGTTTGAAACCTCATTGGCAGCTCTCTGAATACCACTGACTGTATCTGACATGCTCTCCTCGAAAGCAACGATTGATTCCTTAATTCCTACAAAATCGCCTTTCCACTCCACCTGTGGCTTGAAGTTGAAATTGCCATCAGCAAACTGTCTCATAGTCAGGTCGATATCATCAATATATGTGCCAAGTGTCCTGATAGACTTTCTAAGGTCATGTGCAAGTTTGCCAACCTCATCATCTGAATGATACTCCAGATTGCTGTGAAGATTTCCATTAACAAGCTCTCCTGCCACTACCTCAATCTGCTGTAATGGCTCAAGCACAGAATCAATAACCTGATCACTGATTTTTTTCGCAATCATTGTAGCTACAATTCCAACTATTATTACATTGGCCAGTCCTATAACCAGGAAAAATGTAGCAACTGTTCCCGACTCGGCACCAAAGATATTAGCCTTTGCACCAAAATAAACCAATAAAACTGCAACAATTGATATGCCTCCCGATACAAGCAGCATATCCAATACTTTCTTATAGCCATATTTCAATCTCTGCTGAAGTGGCATTTCCATTATTTTGCTTTTAGCTTCCTCACCCATATGTAATTCTCCCTTTCTCATTTAGGTTTCGTTCTATACAGTAAGATTATTATATCATTACCATAGTACTATTTCAATGATAATTTGACAATATTCGTCATTTTTGACATATCGCCTAATTTCGGAAATGATTTATAGTCAAATACACTAATTTCCCGCTTATTACACCTCGAAATCCATACATGCCCTATTTGCAGTAAACGGTCTCACCTTGGTATCTGCCACTGTAACATGCTTAGGATTCTTTGCATACGCTGCAAGTGCATCAGCATCCTCAAATGTAGTATCAAGCATCACATCTACTGTAGATGTCGGAAGATAATCTGTGCGTACTGAAATGTCGATCATTCCCGGAATCTGCCCTTTAAGTCCCTCTAAGCCTTCCTTTATGCCGGCACGTATTTCCTTCTTCTGTGCCTCTGTGTACTCATCCTTGAGTGTCCATAAAATAATGTGTTTAACCATTGTGTTCCTCCTGAGTTTTTCAGGTCTTTCGACCAGTCCAAACTATAACATAATAATTTCTTTAATGTTCATCTCTTCTATAGTTCAAAACCATAAGGTGAATGGAGACCTTTGTATGAATAATATGCCATTCAGACCGCTATGTCAATTACATATTCTACCCCATCACTTCATTTCCTACCCCATTTTGCACCTTTTGTGGCAGAAAACATATTAGGTACAGTTTAGAATACATTTATTATTCAAATCATTTAATTTACATTTCTCTTTTAGCTTCTACCTTTGTTGCATATTTCCACGTCTTTCCACAATCTTTTGAATAGATACTTTCCCAACTAAATGTATCCTTCTCAATATTTTTGAAATTCCATTGCCATATAGTTGTATCATTCGCATCTTTATTAATCCCTGTTTGTATAATATCATTCTCCAATTCTTCGGCGATTAACCTATCAACACTCCATTTGGAAACGTACACTATATTCCACTTTTTTGAATTATCTATCATTGGAACTCGTATTGTTGTTCCATAATCTCCGTATAAAGTATCTTCCTCTGTCCATTCTCCTCTTTTGGGACAAATGAAGACATCTTGAATTCCATACCCATCCATGACATATGAAAAAAGCCACTCACCTTCTTTTGTATCTTCAATCTTCCCCTCTTCATCATATGTAGTCATTGTAAACGACCAATTTCCAACAAATCTACTATACAATGATAAATCTGTGTTATTATTCGCATTATTGCTTCCTAATGCTTCTAAAAATTCATTTTTCATTAGCGTACACTCTCCTCCCGATAAACATGTTGCTTATTTATCATTTGTAGTAATTGAATAAACAACCAAATCCCTATATTCCCCTGTGTTTTTATCAATTCTTCTTTTTCTTAAAACCCCATCCTTAATAAAACCTACCTTTTCAAGCAGATTAAGCGAAGGTTTATTATCTATATTACATTTTGCCTCAATGAAATACAGTCTATCTTTTGACAAGTATTCTGAAATCATCTTTTTTACAGCTTCAGTGCCATAACCTTTACCATGCCACTTTTCACCAATAACATAACCAATTTCACCAATCCTTAATTCTTGATATGGTATATCAAAAGATATATATCCTATACATGCACCACTTTCTTTTTCAACAATTACCCATGCATTCGTATTTTTCACCATAGCATTTACAAAAGAATTCATCTGATCCATATTCATTGGATATCCCATTATAAAATCACCCAAATGCTCATCTGTCCCCCATCCCTCGAAGCATATTGAAGCATCTTCATTCACAAAATGGCGGATGTATAATCGCTCTGTTTCTATTTTCATCATAAAAATCCTTTTCCATCTACATTATGACTTGGCACCACTACATCAATTAATCCTACTATAACATACTTTTAAACTGTAAAAAAGGGTTTCCGAGAAATCTCGGAAACCCTTGAATTTACTAGATATTTACACTACTAACAAGTAATTACTCGATAACTGTAGCAACACGTCCAGATCCTACTGTACGTCCACCCTCA
>ERZ779956.946-NODE-946-length-14346-cov-1.716115_pt1 | contig 14346 bp, 10 predicted proteins | sample MGYA00511940_ERZ779956 | MGnify/ENA primary metagenome ERZ779956 (study PRJEB29588, sample SAMEA2154992) | human gut metagenome | biome: human gut; feature: human-associated habitat; material: faeces | place: Denmark | collected 2008/2010 ...
GCTTCGGCGTCTGTCCGTGGAGAAGGTACGTCAAAAGAATATCTCCCCGAGGGCTACCCTGCTGTAGCAGATTTCACTGTAATAACTGCCCTTGCAAAAGCTGCGGCTGAACTGTCAGAAGATAAGCTTGGCAAGCGTTATCATGTGGGCGTTGTCCACAGCAAGGACAGCTTTTATGGAGAAGTAGAGCCTGACTCAATGCCAGTGAGCGGCGATATAAATTACCGCTGGGACGCATATTTAAGGTGCGGCTGTATGACTTCCGAAATGGAATGTGCCGCAGTTTTCTCAGTAGGTATCACAAGACACGTCCGCTGTGGAGCTGTTATAACAGCTATATGGAACGTGGAGCGTTCAAAGGCAGACCTTGAAGACAATGTGAGCGACGACACCACAAGAGGTATCCACTGTGCGGTGAACGCTGTGAAAATACTGATAGAACAGGATAAAAAGTGATAAAAAGCCGCTGTGACTTTTATTGTCATAGCGGCTTAAATTATTTTATTCTTATTCCAAGGAGCATTGAAAGCTCCACAGCTTGATTGGCTGAAAAAACAGCGTTTCGGAGTTCTCTGAATGTATCAGAAACGCGCAGTCCACTTACAAGACAGGTAGAAAAATCAACGCCGCCGAGAGCCGTTCTGAAAAATGATGTGCTGAGATATTTACTTCCGCTTGTCTTAAACGCTTTGAGATTGCAGGAAACAAGCTCAGCCGAGGACATATCACTGTTTTTCACCTGGGTTTCAGACAGCTTGCACTTATCAAATATGGCATATCCGCAGTTTGAAGATTCAAAGGCTACACCTTGAATGGAGCAATCCTTGAACTCTGCGCCAACGAGCTTGCAGGAGCGGAACTCACATCTGCTGAGGTAGGATGAGTCCAGTGATGAATTTGACAGATCGCAGGATATGAACGTCACATCAACGAATGAGGAACGCTCAAAATCGCAATCTGTAAAGGTGCAGTTTTCAAACATACAGTTTATAAATGACAGGCAGGAGAGATCTTCGCTTTCAAGATATTCTCCGCTAAATTTACAGCCTGAAATATCGCTGTCAGTGCGTTTTGCAGTACGTTTGACTTCGTTAAGGTCGCACAATGGAAGGTCTTGCATCTTATTCACAGCTTTCCTCCCAATTGTCAGAAAAATCAAAATCATCAGGAAACTGCTCTGCTATAACTGTCTTTGAAAACTGTGAAGCAGTTTCTATAAGCTCTTTGCCTCTTCCTGTCCATGTGAGCAAGTCTGCGTCTATATCAACGGCCTGAAATGCAGTTTCAAGGCTTATAGATCTGAGGTCGGCAGCAATGAACTGCGGTTTTGATATAAAACGCCATATAAATGGCTGGGCGCAGATGAATCTTTCGATATATTCAATGTCTATATTTTTTCTGTATTTTGAGATAAGCTGACCCCTTGTGACTTTTGGTGAATGAAACCTAAACCACATCACTGAGAACGGGTTAAAGCTCTGCACTGCAAATTCGCCTTTGTATTTCTTCATCATATGGTCAACTCGGCTTTCAAGCTCACCGAATGGCGCACCGCCTTTAAGCTCAATAAGAAGTGGCACTTTGCCGTCAACAGTTTTCAGTACCTCTGACAACAGTGGTATCTTTTCATCACTGTTTTTAAGTTTAAAGGCAGAAAGCTGTTCATATGTGTAATCAAACACCTTGCCCTCAATGCCGCACATTCTCATAAGGTCATTGTCATGGAAAACCACAATGCGGCAATCCTTTGTTAGACGTACATCAAGCTCGATAGAAAGACATTTTTCAACCGCCAGCCTGAATGCGGTAAGAGAATTTTCAGGAACAAGTTCTGAGTGAAGACCTCTGTGAGCAATATATTTGCCAAAATCCATATGGGATACCTCTTTTCGTATTAAAGTCATTTATATTATACTCTCCCAGGCTTAGATTGTCAACTGTATCACGCTGGATAATATATATTTCATTCACAGAAAGTTTAAGAATTATCACACAGTATCATCACAATAATAAGATATAATTAAATTTATGTTATGCAGAGGATTTTCTCTCAAAGGAAAGGACAATTATTATGATAAAGAAATTAGCCGCTGTTACAGCAGCTCTCACAATAGCTATTTGCAGCTTTACTTCATGCAGCAAAAATAACGACAGCTCATCAACCGTATCTTCCACAGTGGATTCTTCTGTTTCAGCTGTTGACAGCACAACTGAAAAAAAGACACCTGAGCCGTCCCTTACAATTGACGGCAAGTCCATTGATACTAAGGACTTTATCGTTTGCACCATAGACGGCAAAGATATTGATTTTGATACTTTCAGATACTATTATTATTATACTATAAGCAAGTACACTTCCACTTACGGAGCAACCCTTGACACTATCAAGTCAACTGACGGTGGTTTTAAGCTTCTTATGGAGGACGTTATCACTGCACTTAAGCAGGAACTTGTTGCACCTGAGCTTGCAGAAGAAAACGGAATTAAACTTACAGACGATGACAACAAGACAATTGATGACCAGATAGCTAAAGCAAAAGCAAACTATGATTCTGATGAAGCTTATCTTAATGACATTAAGTCGGCTTACCTCACAGAAGATCTTTACAGGAAAATGCTTGAAACAGCTACTATCTATACTAAAGTAAACGATACTCTTTTTAAGAATAACGGTAAGTATGCAACTAAAAAAGAGGACTTTAAAAAAATAGTCAAGGATACAAGCGAGTATTGCCGTGAAATTCACGTTATGATCCCTTTCTATGCACAGGTAGATCTTGATGACAGTACCGCTGACAGTTATGACAGCATGTCACTTTCAGACAAAGCTAGTGCAAAGCAGTCAGCTTATGCGAAGCTTGATGATGACGGTGTAAAGAAAGCTAAGGAAAAGGCTAAGAAGCTTGCAGAAGAAGTTCTGAAAAAAGCTCAGGACGGAGAAGACTTTGACAAGCTTATTGAGAAGTACGGCTGGGATCTCGGTCTTGAAGATCCTTCAACAGGATATTATTTCAATAAAGATACTACTGGATATCCTGAGGAGCTTGTAAAAGACGCTTTCAAACTAAAAGAAAACGGCATTTCCACTGAACTTACAGAGAATGACACATATGGATATTTCATAATCAAGCGTTTGCCGGTTGATATGGATTATGTAGAACAGAACATAGACGATATGATCTATTCATATGATACACCTGCTATCTCAAAGCTTTACAACGAAAGAATGGACAAAATGGAAGTCAAGTATTGCGACCAGTGGGACAAGATAACTGCGGACAGCATAACCTAATGGGTCATGGTATGATTAAAGAGCCTGAGCAGATCTCAGGCTCTTTTTATGCGTTTTTGTGATTGACGTGAGAGTGAATATCTGATATAATAAAAATTGAGGTGATCTTACGGACAGGCTGAAATTTCAAGATGCTTGCGATAAAATCATAGGCAAAAGCCGTGAACGCAACGGCATCGGAACTCTAGGCGAGAAAACGCTTCATGCTGTTTTGAAAAACTATTTTGAGCCATATGGTGAAAATCAGGAGATACGCATTGGCGGATATGTGGCTGATATCGTAGGCGAGAACGGTGTTATTGAGATACAAACAAGACAGTTCAACAAACTGCTGAAAAAACTTGAAGCCTTTCTTGACTACTGTGACGTGACAGTGGTCTACCCTATCCCTGCGGTCAAATATGTCCGTTGGATAGATACTGAAACAGGAGAGTTGTCAGAAAAGCACAAATCGCCGAGAAAATACACTATCTACGAAGTCATGCCCGAACTGTACAAAATAAAATACACACTTGATAACCCCCGATTTCATTTGTGCCTTTGTATGCTTGAAACTGAGGAGATAAGATTGCTTAACGGCTGGTCAAAGAACAAAAAGCGTGGATCTTCACGCCATGACAGGATACCAAAGGGACTTATTGACGAGATACACCTTGACTGCCCTGCCGACTTTGATATGTTCCTCCCGGAGGACCTGCCAAAGCAGTTCACTTCTAAAGACTTTGCCCTTAATGCAAAGATATCTCGTGAATATGCACAGGTAACGCTTAATATACTCACATATCTTGAAAGAGTGAAACGTGTGGGCAAACAGGGTGCTAATATACTTTATGAGAAAACTGAATGAGCAAGGCTCTTTACATACAGTGCGAAAGGAAGCTGTCAATGAAACTAAAACAAAAAATCAGCAGGATATTATCCATGACGCTGGCAATAATGCTGCTTGTGCCTGCAATGTGTGCAGACGCATTCAATTTTACACCTACATCAGGCTATGACGATGACGGAAAAGCGATACCGTTGGAGCTTTACTCTGAAGCGGTCTATATGGTCAATCTTGACAGCGGTGAAGCTATCGTTGACATAAACGGTGAGGACGAGCGTGTGCCTGCTTCCCTAACAAAGATAATGACTGCTGTGGTGCTTCTGGACAAATTCAAAGGTGATGAACAAAAGCTGAAAGATACATACTATTCAGCAGGCTCGGAAGCATTTGATGAACTATATGATACTGGTGCTTCAACAGCTGATATACAACCAGGCGAAGAAGTAAGCTGTTATGATCTACTGGCGGCACTGCTTATCCCATCCTCATGTGAAGCAGCGAATATAATCGCTTTGAATGTGTCCGATTCCATAACAGAATTTACAGACCTTATGAATGAAAAAGCTGAAAAACTAGGCATGGAAAATACACACTTTTCAAATGCACATGGTCTGTGGGCACAACAGAATTATTCGTCCTGCAAGGATATGGCAACTCTTTGTGAATATGCCATAAGCAAATATCAGGTATTTCGTGATATTGTCTGTCTGCCAAGCTATCATATGGCATCCACCTCTTATCACTCAGATGGTACAGATATTTATAATACAAACCTTATGCTTGACTCAATGACCGATTATTACTACTCCTATGCTAAGGGCATAAAGACAGGCACCCTTGACTCCGCTGGAAGATGTTTAGCTTCATATGCGGAATATGAAGGCACCACATATCTTATTGTGACAATGGGTGCACCAATGGATAAGCTTGAAGAAGATGTGAAGAAGGGCGAGGAAGATCCTGATTCCATATATGGTGGAGATAATGTTTACTACAACCTCCTCGATCACATCAGTCTTTACAAATGGGCATTTTCAAGTCTTGTAGCAACGGATTTTGTGGACAAAAACAGCGAAGTCCGTGATGTAAAGGTAAGCTACGGTGACGGCATAGATTATGCAAATCTAAAACCTGCAAATGGTTTTACAAGGCTGTGGCCTGTAGATATATCAGTAAATGATGTGGAAAAGAAAATAACAGTTTATGACAACGTTGTTGCACCTGTTGAAGTTGGCGATGTGCTTGGTAAAATGGAACTTGTCTACAAAGGTGAGGTGCTTGCAACTATAGATCTCGTTTCCACAACTAAAGTAGAACGTTCCCAAGTCAAAGCGAAGGTTAAAATAGCTAAGTCATACTTTGAATCGTCCGTTTTCAAGGTCACATTAACAATACTTATTGCACTTATAGTAATATACTCTGTGATACATATTGCAAAAATACAGAAAAAATACATGAAATAAAATAAGCGGTCTGCTCACTATGAATTGTGAACAGGCCGCTCTTTTGCGTTTACTGATCTTTATTTTCGTTGTGATCGTCAACTATTTCTGGATCATCCTCTCTGTTGACCTCATTTACCTCATCAGCACTTGGAATGACCATGGCGTCAAGCTGTTCAGGCGTAAGCGGAATACGCTTTTCATTTTTCTTATACAAATGCTCAACATCCTCCATATAATAGTCGGTATCTACAGGGAGCTTCTTCTTTCTTAACCGCTGAACAACGCTCTCTCGTGTAAAAGTATAAAGCAGTGCAAAAGTCGGAACTGCAATGACCATACCTATGAACCCAAACAAATTTCCAAAGAAGAACAGTGATACCAGCACCCAAAAACCAGGAAGCCCAGTAGAATCACCAAGTATCTTAGGACCAAGGATATTGCCGTCAAACTGCTGCAGAATAACTATGAAAATGAGAAGTATAATGGCTTTTTTAGGATCAATAAAAAGCATAAGTGCAGTTGATGGTATCGCACCGATTATCGGCCCAAAAAATGGGATAATATTAGTTACACCCACAAGAACACTTATCATGATGTTGTAAGGCATATTCATGATAGTCAGACCTATAAAGCAAAGAACTCCGATTATTGCCGAGTCAATGATCTTTCCGCTCAAAAAACCTGCAAAAACTTTATTTGTTTCAGTGCAAACTCTCATAATCTTCTCACATGTAGACTTTTTTGTGTTTGCAATGATTATCTTCTTAGCCTGAGCAAGAAGCTTTTCCTTGCTGCAAAGCATATAGATAGAAACGATAAATCCAAATACAAAGTTTTTAAGAACATTAATAACGCCCCAAGCACCCGAAAGAATATTTTCAAACATCGGCTGTATCTTCTCGATAACGGTTCCCAAATCAGTTGAAAAAGCTTTGAGTTTCTCCGTAGCCATTGTTTCGATATCAGGATAGTTTTTAAACAGCTTATTTATCCAACCCTGCACTTTAACAACGATGTTAGATGCATTGTTAAAAATATCAATTATGGAATTTATAAGTTCTGGAACAACAACATAAGTAAGTCCAACAACTATCCCCAGAAAAACAAGTGACGCTACAGTTACTGAACAGGCTCTGGTAAGCTTTTTCTTAGCTGGATTTTTTACCACTTTATTTCTGAACAGCTTTTCAAAATTCACCATTATAGGATTTATAAGAAATGCGATCACAAGACCAACTATAACAGGCGTAAGTGCAGAAACAAGTGTGGAAATAAGCTTTAAGATCGTATTAAATTTAAATACAGCCACTACCAAAAGCACATTTATAGCAATAACGATAACTGCATAAAATGCAATTGTGGTGTATTTCTTATTAGTTTGTACTTTCATATATTTTCCTTTCTCAATTACTTTAACTATTACTTTATTATACACTACATTATTTATAAATGCAAGGAATATTGAAAATTTAAAATTATTTATTTTAGTATAAATCCAAATCGCAAAAGAATATTTACATAATAGCAATAATATTTACATTTTCTGATATTGACATTTTAGAAACAGAGGAATATAATAAAACTAAAGTTAATACGATAAATCCTATGAGCAAAAGTAAGTAGTTTGATGCAAAAGGTCACAGAGAGTCAGCGGTAGGTGTGAGCTGATACATTTTCTTCAGATGAATGGATTTGTGAGGAGCGGTGTGAAAGTTTATTCGAGTATCACTCGCCGTGATTCCTGCGTTAAAGGACAGGATATTGATTTCTGCCAGTCAGAATGCGTATCTGTGAGCCGATAATTTATTATCGGGAAATTGGGTGGCACCACGGTTCTATCGTCCCATAACTAGATGTTATGTGTGATGACAGGACTTTTTTTATTGTCAATTTTACGACAAAAAAGCATTTAGGAGGAATATTTATGCTGTACCCTGCTATTGAACAAGTAAAGAAACTTTTTGAAAACTACAAGACTGTGCCTGTATTCTATGAGCTTCTCATGGATTCATGTACGCCAATACAACTTTTTAACTGTCTGCACGAGGCGTATGATGATTGTTTCATTCTTGAATCTGTAGATAATAAAGACCAGTGGGGCAGATATTCATATGTGGGCATTGATCCTAAATGCGAATATATTCTTGACAAGCACGTTGTTACTGTCAAAGAAAAAGGCAAGGCTGATGAAACGGTAAAAGTCGATGATCCTATCGCTTTCTTTTCTGAGATAATCGAAGGCCACAAGTCACCGAGATTTAATAATTATCCAAAGCTCACAGGTGGTCTAATAGGATTTTTCGCTTATGATATGATAAGATACTTTGAGAAAACACTGTGCAACCCACCTGAGGACGATCTTAAGCTTCCTGACGCTGACCTGCACCTTTTTGAAAAGATCGTTGCTTACGATCACCTTTCAAACAAAGCTGTAATAATCCTCAACATCAATAAGAGCGATGATCTTGAAACTAAATACAAAGAATGTGAAAAGATATGCAACGAAGTAGTTGAAACTCTTAGAAATTACAAGCCTGTTATGAAAACTCCAAAGACAATGGAGGACAACATCACAGTAAAATCCAACATCACAAAAGAACATTATCTCGCAAACGTTGAAAAGGCTAAGGAATACATCAAAGAGGGCGACATCTTCCAGATAGTTCCGTCACAGAGATTTGAGATAGACAATCCGCCAGACAGCTTTGACGTTTACAGAATGCTCCGCTCCACTAATCCGTCACCTTACCTTTACTACTTTAAGCACAATGATTATGCTGTTGCAGGCGCTTCACCTGAAATGCTGGTATCAGTAGAAAACAGAACAGTAGTAACAAGACCAATTGCAGGCACTATCAAGCGTGGAGCGACCTACGACGAAGATATCCACAATGAACAACAGCTTCTCAACGATCCAAAGGAAAGAGCTGAACACACAATGCTCGTTGACCTTGGAAGAAACGACATAGGAAAGGTTTCTGAGTTCGGCTCCGTAACTGTTACAGACATGATGATAGTTGAAAGATATTCAAAGGTGATGCACCTTGTATCGAATGTAAAGGGTACACTGAGAGAAGATAAGAAACCTCTTGACGCACTTATGGCAGTTCTTCCTGCCGGCACTCTTTCAGGCGCACCGAAGGTAAGAGCAATGGAGATAATCGACGAGCTTGAAACAACAAAAAGAGGCCTTTATGGCGGAACAGTTGGTTATCTTGCATTTGACGGTTCGCTGGATACTTGTATCGCTATAAGAACAGTGCTTTTCAAAAATAACAAGGCTTATATCCAAGCAGGAGGCGGAGTTGTTGCAGACTCAGTTCCTGAGAACGAATATCAGGAGTCATGCAACAAGGCAATGGCTGTTATAAATGCAATAAAAGAAGCAAGTAAATTATAATTTTTAAGGAGATAAATAACATGAGCAATAATATTATTCTTACAGGCGACAGACCAACAGGATCACTTCATCTTGGCCATTATGTAGGTTCTCTCAGAAAAAGAGTTGAACTTCAAAACACAGGAAAATTTGATCAATTCGTTATGATAGCCGATCTTCAGGCACTTACAGATAACGCTGACAATCCTGAGAAGATAAGACAAAACATTCTTGAGGTAATGCTTGACTATCTTGCTGTAGGACTTGAGCCTGACAAGACAACATTCTTCGTTCAGTCACATATACCAGCACTTTATGAGCTTCCAATGTACTATTCAAACCTAGTTACAATGTCAAGACTTGAAAGAAACCCTACTATCAAGTCTGAGATAAAAATGAGAAACTTTGAAAGAAACCTTCCTGTTGGCTTTATGACATATCCTATCAGCCAAGCAGCAGACATCACAGCATTCAAGGCTAAGTATGTTCCTGTTGGAGAAGATCAGCTTCCAATGCTTGAACAAGCAAGAGAGATAGTAAACAGCTTCAACAGAATTTATAAGTGCGATATACTTGTTGAGCCTGAGGCTGGTCTCCCAGACAACGCAAGCTGCAACAGACTTGTTGGTACAGACGGCAACACAAAGATGAGCAAATCTCTTGGCAACTGCATTTACCTTAAAGACGATGAAAAAACGCTGAAAAACAAGATAATGTCAATGTACACTGACCCTACACACATCAATGTAAGCGACCCTGGTCACACAGAGGGCAATCCGGTATTTATCTATCTTGACGCATTCAGCAAGGACGAAGATTTTGCTAAATACTTCCCTGACTATAAGAACCTCGCAGAGATGAAAGAACATTATGAGCGTGGCGGCCTTGGCGATATGAAATGTAAGAAGTTCCTTAACAACGTTATGCAGGAATTTCTCGCACCTATCAGAGCAAGACGAGAGGAATATGAGAAAGACAAAGAGCAGCTCATAGAGATACTTAAAAAAGGCACACAACGTGCAATAGAGGTTTCAAACGAAACTGTTTCAGAAATAAGGAATGCTATCGGCATAAACTACTTCAACGACAAAACTTTCATTGATAAGTTTGTACTGTAAAGGAAGATTACTATGATTTTACTTATTGACAACTATGACAGCTTTACCTACAATCTTTATCAGGCTGTAGGCGTACTCACAAAAGACATTACAGTAGCAAGAAATGATGAGATAACCATAGAAGAGATCGAAAAAATGTCACCTGCGGCTATCATCATCTCCCCTGGTCCTGGTTATCCAAAGGACGCAGGAATTTCCGAAGAGGTCATAAAGACATTCAGCGGCAGGATCCCTATACTTGGCGTTTGTCTAGGACACCAGGCGATAGCAGAAGCATTCGGTGGAAAGATAGTTCACGCAAAACAGCAGCTTCACGGCAAGCAGACAGATATCAATCTTAACACTGCAAACCCACTTTTCAGCGGTCTGAAAAGCACAATAAAAGCCGCAAGATATCACTCACTTGTTGTTGACAGCATTTCACTTCCTACCTGCCTGTCTGTTATTGCAACTGACGATAAAGCTCAGATAATGGCAATAAGACACAGAGAACACCCGACCTATGGCGTTCAGTTCCACCCTGAGTCAGTTCTCACTGGCGAAGTTGGAAACATGATAATCGAAAACTTTCTGAACGATATCGCTGGCATAAAGACCACAAAAACAAAGTCTGCAGCTCTTCCTGACAGCGAAAGAGTTGAGCTTAAAAAGTATCTCAAAATAGTATGTGATGGAAAGTCACTAACTGAGGACGAAGCTTATAAAGCAATGGATATCATCATGAGCGACAGAGCTTCTAATGCTCAGATTGCCTGCCTGCTCACAGCTCTGAGAATGAAAGGCGAAACTATCGACGAGATAACAGGCTTTGCAAAGGTAATGAGAGAAAAAATGTCAAAGGTCAATGTCAAGGGTACTCTTGATATAGTTGGCACAGGCGGAGATCTTTCAAACAGCTTCAACATTTCCACAACCTCTTCATTCGTAATTGCGGCAGCAGGACAGAAAGTCGCAAAACACGGCAACAGAAGCGTTTCTTCAAAGAGCGGTGCGGCTGATGTTCTCGAGGCTCTTGGAGTTAAAATTCAGTCAACACATGAGCAGGCTGAAAAGTCCCTTGACGAGATCGGTCTTTCATTCCTGTTTGCACAGTCATATCACTCAGCAATGAGATTTGTAGGACCTACAAGAGCGCAGATAGGTGTAAGAACTGTTTTCAACATTCTCGGACCTCTCGCAAATCCTGCAAAAGCAGACTTCATGATACTTGGCACATATGACCCTGACCTGCTTGAACCAATGGCTAAGGTGCTTATGAACCTAGGCATAAAAAGAGCAATGCTCGTTTACGGCAATGACAGACTTGACGAAGTTTCTATATCAGCTCCTACAACTATTTGCGAGATAAATGGTGGAAAGCTTATCAAGTATGAGATAAAGCCTGAAGACTTTGGTCTGAAAAGAGGCAAGCTTGCTGACATCGTTGGCGAGGACGGAAAGGGCAACGCAGCTATCACAAGAGGTATACTCGAGGGCACTATCAAGGGTGCAAAGAGAGATATTGTTCTTCTCAACTCAGGCTGTGCACTTTATATCTGCGGCAAATGCGACAGCATCGAAGAGGGCGTAAAGACTGCAGCTGAAATGATAGACAGCGGCAAGGCTCTTAAAAAGCTTGAAGAACTTGTTGAACTTACTAACAGAGGATAAAAAATGATACTTGATAATATCTGCGACAAAAGAAAAGAACAGCTTGAAAGAGATATATCAAAAGTTTCAAGACAGGATATCAAATACATGGCAGCCGAAAAAGAGTATCAGACAGTTTCCTTTTCAAAATCTATCAAGCGTGACACCCTTTCCGTCATAAGCGAGGTAAAGAAAGCCTCGCCGTCAAAGGGACTTATCTGCCCTGATTTTGACCCAGTGAAAATCGCCTGCGAGTATGAGAAAAACGGTGCGAATGCTATTTCCTGTCTCACTGAAGAGCACTATTTTCAAGGCTCTGGGGAATATCTCAAAGCTATAAGAGAGGCTGGGAAGCGCGCCATCCGTGCGGCGGTCTCACTCCCCATTCTGCGCAAGGATTTTATCATCGACGAATATCAGCTCTACGAGGCAAGGGCTATAGGTGCTGATGCAGTGCTGCTTATCTCGGCTATACTCAGCGAGGATCAAATGAAAGAATATTCTGATATCGCTCACGAGCTTGGACTTGAATGTCTTGTAGAGGTGCACAACGAGGAAGAGTATAAAAAGACGCTTGGTTTTAAGCCTGATATGCTTGGCATAAACAACAGAAATCTTTACACTTTTGACGTTGACCTTGAAACCACGGGCAGGCTCAGCAATATAGTAGGCGACCATGCTGTGCTTGTTTCAGAAAGCGGCATAAAAACAAATGCCGATATGAAAAAGGTACGCAGCCTTGGTGCAGACGCTGTGCTTATAGGTGAAACGCTTATGAGAAGCGGCAATATCGGTACAACTCTCCATGAACTGAGAGAGGGCGTATAAATGACAAAAATCAAGATATGTGGTATGCGCCGTGTGGACGATATTCTTTATGTGAACACATACCACCCTGATTATGCTGGCTTTATACTGTCGGAGGGCTTTACACGCACGGTAGACATTGACACATTCTACGATCTTGAACTTCTTCTTAATAAGGAAATCAAACGAGTGGGCGTTTTCGTCAATGAACCTACAGAGAGCATTCTGAAATATTACGCAGATAAGCTGGACGTTATCCAGCTTCACGGTGAGGAAAACGCAGAGTATATTGATAAGCTCCGTGAAAACTGCGACTGTGAGATATGGAAAGCCGTTCGTATGAAATGTGCTGATGATATTGCAAAAGCTGACGCACTTCCCGTCCACAAACTGCTTATAGACAGCTTTTCAGCAGGCAGCTACGGTGGGACTGGCAAGTGTGTTGACCTTGATATATTTTCACAGTTAAACATATCAAAGCCGTTTTTCCTTGCAGGTGGACTGAACGAGGACAACATCTGCTATGCTATGGAAAAGGTACAACCTTACGGCGTTGACTTTTCAAGTTCAGTGGAAACCGATGGCTTCAAGGACGAAAACAAGATAAAAAGGATAGTTGAAACTATCAGAAATAATACCGAAAGAAGGATATAAATGAGTAAAATTGGACGATTTGGCGAATTTGGCGGACAATATATTCCTGAAACTGTCATGACTGCTGTTCACGAGCTTGAAAAAGCTTACGATAAATACAAGGACGATCCTGAGTTCAACAAAGAGCTCCAGGAGCTTTACCACAATTATGCAGGCAGACCGTCAATGCTTTATTATGCAGAAAAGATGACCAAAGATCTTGGCGGAGCTAAAATATACATCAAACGTGAAGATCTTAACCACACAGGCTCACACAAGATAAACAACGTTTTGGGTCAGATACTTCTGGCAAAGAAAATGGGTAAGAAGCGCATAATCGCTGAGACTGGTGCCGGTCAGCACGGTGTTGCTACCGCTACAGTTTGCGCTCTTATGGGTCTGGAATGTGAGGTCTACATGGGCGAGACCGATATGAAAAGACAATCCCTTAACGTTTACAGAATGAATCTTCTTGGCGCAAAGGTAACAGGCGTTGCAAGCGGTACTGCTACACTGAAAGACGCTATCAATGAAGCTTTCAGAGATTGGGTATCAAATATCGACACAACTTACTACTGCATAGGCTCTGTAATGGGACCTCACCCTTATCCTACAATGGTTAGGGATTTCCAGAAAGTTATCAGTGCTGAAATAAAATCACAGCTTATGGAAAAGGAAGGCAGACTGCCTGACTGTGTTGTTGCCTGTGTAGGCGGCGGCTCAAACGCTATGGGTGCATTCTACAACTTTATCGAAGACAAGTCAGTTAAGCTTGTTGGTGCAGAAGCAGCAGGCAGAGGCATTGACACACCTGACCATGCGGCTACAGTTGCAAAAGGCTCACTTGGTATATTCCACGGAATGAAGTCGCTTTTCTTGCAGAACGAATACGGTCAAATCGACCCTGTTTACTCAATTTCCGCAGGTCTTGACTACCCAGGTATCGGACCTGAGCACGCATATCTTAACTCTATAGGCAGAGCGCAGTATGTTGACATAACCGATGAAGAAGCAGTTTGTGCTTTTGAGTACCTTTCAAGAACAGAGGGTATAATCCCTGCTATCGAGTCATCACACGCAGTTGCCGCTGCGCTTAAGATTGCTCCTACAATGGATAAGGACTCAATACTTGTCATCAACCTTTCAGGCAGAGGCGACAAGGACGTATACTCAATAGCAAGATACAGGGAGGTCGAGCTCAATGAAGAATAGGATAG
>ERZ779956.973-NODE-973-length-14088-cov-3.882491_pt1 | contig 14088 bp, 7 predicted proteins | sample MGYA00511940_ERZ779956 | MGnify/ENA primary metagenome ERZ779956 (study PRJEB29588, sample SAMEA2154992) | human gut metagenome | biome: human gut; feature: human-associated habitat; material: faeces | place: Denmark | collected 2008/2010 ...
TCAGGTATTGCCTACCTGCCAGTTGCAGATGGGAATGACCGAACTGAAACCGGGAAGTGTGTGGAACACCATGCCGGCGCACGTGCACAGCCGCCGTATGGAAGCCTACTTCTATTTCGAAGTGCCCGATGAACACGCTGTTTGCCATTTTATGGGAGAAGTGGATGAAACCCGTCATATATGGATGAAAGGCGATCAGGCAGTCTTGTCTCCCGAATGGTCTATCCATAGTGCGGCGGCAACACACAACTATACCTTTATCTGGGGTATGGGTGGAGAGAATCTGGATTACGGTGATCAGGACTTCTCATTGATTACAGACTTGAAATAAATCATATAACTTCATTAATTTAATAATATAAGTATCATGAATCAGTATTTGAATTTTTCTTTGGAAGGTAAAGTAGCTCTTGTAACAGGCGCTTCTTATGGTATCGGTTTTGCTATTGCATCTGCTTTTGCAGAACAAGGTGCAACCATCTGTTTCAACGACATCAATCAGGAATTGGTGGATAAAGGTCTGGCTTCTTACGCTGAAAAAGGAATCAAGGCACACGGATATGTATGCGATGTTACTGACGAACCTGCCGTACAGGCTATGGTTGCCACTATTGCAAAAGAAGTAGGTACCATCGATATTCTTGTAAACAATGCCGGTATTATCCGTCGCGTTCCGATGCACGAAATGGAAGCTGCCGATTTCCGCCGTGTTATTGATATTGACTTGAATGCTCCGTTCATTGTTTCTAAAGCAGTTTTGCCTGCGATGATGGAAAAAGGACATGGTAAAATCATCAATATCTGCTCTATGATGTCTGAGTTGGGTCGTGAAACCGTTTCTGCATACGCTGCCGCTAAAGGTGGTTTGAAGATGTTGACTCGTAACATCTGTTCTGAATACGGAGAATACAATATTCAGTGTAATGGTATCGGTCCGGGCTATATCGCTACTCCGCAGACTGCTCCGTTACGTGAAATCCAGCCCGATGGAAGCCGTCATCCGTTTGATACATTCATCTGTGCCAAGACTCCGGCCGGCCGTTGGTTGGATCCGCAGGAATTGACCGGTCCTGCCGTATTCCTTGCATCCGAAGCATCTAATGCCGTCAATGGCCATATTCTCTATGTAGATGGCGGTATTCTGGCCTACATTGGTAAGCAGCCTAAATAATTAGTAGATATAAATAGAAAGAATCTGCTTGTGTCTTTGTTGATACTTGCAGATTCTTTGTATTTTTGTCTTTCAGTTCGACAAACAATAAATAGTATGAAAAAAATCTTTTTAGCAGTCGCAACGGCGTTAGCTATGTTTTCCTGTTCGCAAAAGGAGCCGGTGACTGTCACTATAACCAATCCGCTTCCCATTGACAGAAATGGGGAAATGGTGGAAATCTCTATGGCTGAAATAACAGGCAAACTACAATTACCCGATACGGCACAAGTTATCGTATTGGACGAGAACGGGCTTGAAGTACCTTATCAGATAACATACGATGATATGCTTATCTTTCCTGTTTCGGTGAAAGGGGGAGCTTCGGTTACTTATACAATTGCAGAAGGAACTCCACAGCCGGTGGATGTGGTTGCTTGTGGGCGTCAATATCCCGAGCGTCTGGATGATGTGGCATGGGAAAACGATCGCGCCGCTTATCGTGCATACGGTCCTGCTTTGCAGGAGAAGGGCGAGCGTGCCTTTGGTTATGATATCTGGACTAAAAGTGTGTCCGAACCGGTAGTGGAGGATCGTTATGACGGTGATTTGAACCGGGGTATTTCTTATCATGTAGATCATGGAAACGGAATGGACTGCTATGCAGTGGGCCCGACTCTGGGTGGAGGAACAGCTGCTTTATTCCCTGATAGTACCATTGTTTATCCCTATTGTTACAAGGATTGTGAAATCTTGGATAACGGTCCGCTCCGATTCACAGCTAAGTTGGTCTATAATCCGTTGGTTGTAAAAGGGGATTCAAGTGTGATAGAAACGCGTATCATTTCTTTGGACAAGGGGTCGCAGTTGAACAAGACTGTGGTTTCTTTTGACAATTTGCAGGAAATCACTCCGGTGGTGACCGGCATTGTATTGCACAAACAGAATCCTACGGGGTATAGTTTTGATGCAAATGCAGGTTATATAGCCTATGCGGACTCTACAGAGAATGCAGCCAATAACAATGGAGTGATTTATATAGGTGCTGTATTTCCGGCTAATATAAAAGGAGCGCTGCCCCAAATGTTCTCCGAAAAAGAGCAGAAAGAACGTGGAGGTGCTTTGGGTCATGTGTTGTCGGTCAGTGATTATGAACCGGGTTCCGAGTATATTTATTATTGGGGATCAGGCTGGAGCAAATATGGTTTCGAAGCCGATACCGATTGGAACAAATATTTGGAAGAATACGCTCAGAAGGTACGTAATCCCTTGGTGGTCCATGTACCATAGAATGGTGATATAAGAATAATAAAAGTTATCCGAGGAGCACATGCTCTTCGGGTAACTTTTTTTCATGGGATGTTAAAGTGTTAATTCTCTCGTCTTAAACATCTTTTTCCGGTTCCTTTTGTTTCATTGCAATATAAGAAATTAAACTAGTTATTTATTTGTTAATAGAAAATGCAATGGACAATAAACCTAAACCTTTACAACATGGGCGGCAGGGATTGAGGACTTTTAGTGCTTTAGTCTGTCTGCTGTTGATGACTACGTCGCTGTTTGCTCAGGAGAAGACAGTGACCGGAACGGTAACCGATTCGACCAATGAACCTCTGATTGGAGCATCCGTAGTGATTCAAGGTACTTCCAATGGTACGATTACCGACATAGATGGGAAGTACAGTATTACCGCCTCACCCGACAATGTACTGGAATTCTCGTACGTGGGAATGGTGAAGCAAGATGTGAAAGTAGGCAGCCAGCATGTGATAAATGTACAGCTGAAAGAGGACTCACAAATGCTGGCTGAAACAGTAGTGATAGGTTACGGTAGTGCGAAGAAGCGTGACTTGACCGGCTCTATCACGAATATCAAGGGAGCCGAAATCGCTAATAAACCTTCTACAAATCCCTTGTCTTCCTTGCAGGGAAAGGTAGCCGGTGTGCAGATTATCAACTCGGGACAAGCAGGCTCGGACCCCGAAATCCGTGTACGTGGAACGAACTCCATTAACGGCTACAAACCTCTTTACATTGTCGACGGCTTGTTCAATGATAACATTAACTTTCTGAATCCCGAGGATATTGAGTCTATGGAAGTGTTGAAAGACCCGTCTTCATTGGCTATTTTCGGTGTGCGTGGAGCTAATGGGGTTATCATTATCACTACAAAGAAGGCTAAGGAGGGGCAGACTTTGGTGAATATCAACACCTCATTCGGCTGGAAACATGTGGTGGACAGAATCAAGATGGTGAATGCTTCTCAGTTCAAAGAATTGTATAGTGAGCAGCTTGTTAATGAAAAGAATCCCGCTTTTGATTTTTCCGGCTGGAATGCTGATACCGATTGGCAGGATGAAGTGCTTCAGAATGGCTTCATTACCAATAATAATATCAGTGTGACAGGAGCTTCTGAAAAACATAGTTTTTATCTGGGGATGGGATACTCATACGAACAAGGAAATATAAAGCACGAGAAGTTCAGCAAAATCACCTTGAATGCCAGCAATGAGTATAAGATAACCGACAAGATAAAGGTTGGGTTTCAGTTTAACGGAGCACGTATGCTGCCTGCTGATAGTAAATCAGTCCTGAATGCTGTCCGTACCACTCCTATAGCTCCTGTATTCAATGAAGAATATCAGTTGTATGCGGCGTTGCCGGAGTTTCAGAAAGCACAGATGATGAATCCGATGGTGGATGTGGATTTAAAAGCCAACACCACTCGCGCAGAGAATTATCGTGCATCAGGTAACATTTATGGAGAGGTGGATTTTCTGGAACATTTTAATTTCAGGGCTGTGTTCTCTATGGATTACGGCTCGAATAACGGGCGTACCTATCAGCCGATTATCAAGGTATATGATAACACAGTGAAAGGAAATGTGGCTACACTGGGAACGGGTAAGACTGAAGTGAGCCAGTTCAAGGAAAATGAAACGAAGGTGCAAAGTGATTATGTGCTGACTTATACAAATAGTTTTGGCGACCATAATCTGACGGCAACCGCCGGTTTCACTACTTATTACAATTCTCTCAGCCGTCTGGATGCCGCCCGTGGGCAAGGTATTGGATTGGTTATTCCCGATAATCCCGATAAATGGTTCGTCAGTATTGGTGATTTGGCTACAGCTACCAATGGAAGTACACAGTGGGAACGTACTACTGTTTCTTTTCTGGGGCGTGTGATTTATAATTACAAAGGAAAATATTTGTTCAACGGATCTTTCCGTCGGGACGGTTCTTCGGCTTTTTCGTATACGGGCAACCAATGGCAGAACTTTTACTCGGCAGGTGCCGGATGGCTGATGACCGAAGAAGAGTTTATGAAAGACATTTCTTGGTTGGATATGTTGAAGTTGAAAGGTTCCTGGGGTACGTTGGGCAATCAGAATCTGGATACTGCTTATCCGGCTGAGCCGTTACTTGAAAATGCTTTTGGAGCTGTGTTTGGCAATCCGTCCACCATCTATCCGGGCTATCAGTTGGCCTATTTGCCTAATGCGAACCTTAGATGGGAAAAAGTGGAAGCTTGGGAAGCAGGCTTTGAATCGAATATGTTTCGCAACCGCCTGCATGTGGAAGGGGTTTATTATAAAAAGAATACGAAAGACCTGCTGGCAAAGGTTCCCGGACTTTCCGGAACCGTTCCAGGAATTGGGAATCTGGGACAGATAGAGAATAAAGGGGTGGAATTGTCTGCCACTTGGCGGGATCAGATTGGCGATTGGGGGTATAATGTGGGAGTCAACCTGACTACTATCAAGAATAAGGTGAAGAGTCTGGTACAAGACGGCTATTCCATTATTGCTGGAGACAAGAGCCAGAGCTATACTATGGCGGGTTATCCCATCGGTTTCTTCTATGGATATAAGGTAGATGGTGTTTATCAGTCACAGGCCGATATTGATGCTTCGCCCAAGAATACATTGGCTACAGTGACTCCCGGTGATTTGAAGTTCGCCGATGTGAATGGGGATGGTGAGATTACACCGGCAGACCGTACTTTGATTGGTGATCCTACTCCGGATGTTACCTATGGAATCTCATTAGGTGTTTCCTATAAAGGTTGGGAACTGGGTATTGACATGATGGGACAGGGCGGTAATCAGATTTACCGTACTTGGGACAATTACAATTGGGCGCAGTTCAACTATATGGAGCAGCGTCTGGACCGTTGGCACGGCGAAGGTACATCCAATACACAACCTGTCCTAAATACCGGTCATGCCATTAACTTTGAAAATTCGGAGTATTATGTAGAAGACGGCAGTTTCTTCCGTATACGTAACCTGCAATTGGGCTATACTTTTGATAAGGCCCTGATATCCAAAATCGGTTTGAAGGCTTTGAAAGCCTATTTCAATATTCAGAACCTGAAAACTTGGAAACATAATACCGGCTACACCCCTGAGTTTGGTGGTTCTGCCATTGCTTTTGGTGTGGATAATGGAAGTTATCCGGTACCTGCGATTTATACATTTGGACTCAATATTACATTTTGATTGATTATGAAACGAAGTAAATATATACTATACATTTGGGCGATTGGAGGAATCCTGGCCTTTACCGGTTGTAATGATTTCCTTGACCGCAGTCCTCAAGGTCAGTTCACGGAGGATGATAATCCCGGTGCATTGGCAGAAGGAAAGATATTCAACATCTATACCATGATGCGTAATTTCAATATTACTGCAGGAACTCCCGCATTCGCTATTCATTGTTTCCGTTCCGAAGATTCGGAGAAAGGAAGTATTTCCAGCGACGGGTCGGAACAGGCGGCAATGTATGATGATTTTCAGTACAATGCCAGCAATGGGTTGATAAAGGCCTATTGGAGTCAGAATTATGCGATTATTTATCAATGCAATGAGGTGGTGGATGCCATTGAGACCGGTCATCTGACAGAAGAGAATGACCTCTATAATAAAGGAGAAGCGTTATTTTTCCGTGCCTACTGTTACTTTAATTTAGTGCGAGCCTTCGGGGAGGTTCCATTGGTTACCTTTAAGGTAAATGAAGCTTCGGAGGCTAATGTACCCAAAACAACGGTAGACAAAATTTATGAACAGATAGACAAGGACTTGAAAGATGCGGAAGATTTGCTTCCCGAACAGTGGCCGGCTGCCTATTTGGGACGTCTGACGTGGGGAGCTGCCCGTTCCCTGCATGCCCGTACCTATATGATGCGCAATGATTGGCAGAATATGTACAAAGCAGCCTCGGATGTAATGGGAAAAGGAATTTATAATCTGGATACCCCTTACGATAAGATTTTTACTGACGAGGGAGAGAACAGCGGTGGTTCGGTGTTTGAGTTGCAGTGCTTGTCTACGGCCGCCTTGCCGCAAAGTGATAAGATAGGAAGCCAATTCTGTGAAGTACAGGGGATTCGTGGTTCCGGAAAATGGGATTTGGGTTGGGGATGGCACATGGCTACCGAACTGATGGCGGAAGCTTTTGAGCCTGGTGACCCCCGTAAGGATGCCACCTTGCTTTATTTCCGTAAGAGTGATTCCGACCCTGTTACTCCGGAGAATACCAATACGCCATACGGAGAGTCCCCGGTGTCGCAGGCAGAAGGTGCTTACTTCAACAAGAAAGCCTATACCAATCCGGCATTGCGCCAGGAGTTTACCAATAAAGGCTTTTGGGTGAATATCCGGCTGATCCGCTACTCGGATGTCGTTTTAATGGCAGCGGAGTCAGCAAACGAGTTAGGTAATGCTTCGGAAGCGCAAAAGGATTTGGAGATGGTGCGTGCCCGTGCGCGTGGCGGTAATCCGGATATACTACCTGAAATTACTTCTTTGGACCAATCGGTATTGCGTGAAGCAATCCGACACGAGCGTAGGGTGGAATTAGGACTGGAATTCGACCGTTTCTATGATTTGGTACGTTGGGGAATCGCCGAGCAAGTTCTTCATGCGGCAGGTAAGTTGAATTATCAACCGAAGAATGCACTTTTGCCTATACCGCAGGATGAAATAGACAAGTCGAAAGGAGTGCTGAAACAGAATCCTGATTATTTATAATTATTCAATATGTCAATAGGCTCATGAGTACATTGACACATTAGCACATTATTTAAGATGATGAATAGAATATTTCAAAGAATGAAGCAAGTGGCTCCCATGCTGCTATTTGCCACCCTGAGTGTGCATGCGCAGAAATCACCTCAGGATATGAATCGTTTCATTGATAATTTGATGAAAAAGATGACCTTGGAAGAAAAGATAGGCCAGTTGAACTTGCCCGTTACCGGTGAAATCACTACGGGACAGGCAAAGAGCAGCGATATCTCAGCCCGTATAAAACGGGGTGAAGTAGGAGGACTGTTTAACTTGAAAGGAGTTGCCCGTATCAAGGATGTGCAGGAACTGGCTGTGAAAGAGAGCCGTCTGGGGATACCTCTACTGTTTGGTATGGATGTGATTCATGGTTATGAAACGATTTTCCCCATCCCTTTAGGCTTGTCATGTACCTGGGATATGAAAGCCATTGAGGAATCGGCCCGTATTGCGGCCGTTGAGGCCAGTGCGGATGGTATCTCCTGGACTTTCAGTCCGATGGTAGATGTTAGCCGGGATCCCCGTTGGGGACGTGTCTCGGAAGGGAGTGGGGAAGACCCGTTCCTGGGTGCTGAGATAGCTAAAGCCATGGTGCGTGGCTATCAAGGCGGCCAGATGAAACGCAATGATGAGATAATGGCTTGTGTCAAGCATTTCGCCTTGTATGGAGCTTCCGAGGCCGGACGCGATTATAACACGGTGGATATGAGCCGTCAACGCATGTTCAATGAGTACATGCTCCCCTATCAGGCAGCTGTTGATGCCGGAGTGGGTAGTGTGATGGCTTCCTTTAATGAAGTGGATGGCATTCCGGCTACAGCCAGTAAATGGTTGATGACTGATGTGCTGCGTAACCAGTGGGGCTTTCAGGGCTTTGTGGTGACGGACTATACCGGAATCTATGAAATGATAGACCATGGAATCGGTGATTTGCAAACCGTAGCTGCCCGTGCTGTCAATGCCGGAGTAGATATGGACATGGTGAGCGATGCTTTTGTAGGAACATTGAAACAGTCGGTGCAGGAAGGAAAGGTATCCATGCAGACCATTGATACTGCCTGTCGTCTTATTCTGGAGGCAAAGTATAAATTAGGGTTATTTGCCAATCCTTATAAATATTGTGATCTGAAACGTCCCGCACGTGATATCTTCACTCCGGAACACCGTGCCGTAGCTCGCCGTATTGCCGGAGAAAGCTTTGTCTTGCTGAAAAACGAACCTTCTACCGATAGGGCAGGATCGAATCCGTCCGGAAGCACAGTGCAACCTGTACTTCCTTTGAAGATGCAGGGTAATATTGCCGTAATAGGCCCGTTGGCAGATACTCGTACCAATATGCCCGGAACTTGGAGCGTGGCCGCTATACTGGATAAATCCCCTTCACTGATAGAAGGTTTGAAAGAGATGACTGCCGGAAAAGCTACCATCTTATACGCTAAAGGCAGCAATCTGACCAGTGATGCCGCCTATGAAGAACGGGCGACTCTCTTCGGGCGCAGCCTTCATCGGGATGCCCGTACCGATGCCCAACTGTTGCAAGAAGCATTGACGGTAGCTCAGAAAGCCGATGTCATAGTAGCTGCTTTGGGCGAATCTTCAGAAATGAGCGGTGAAAGCAGCAGCCGTACTTCACTGGATATCCCCGATGTACAACGTACTTTGTTGAAGGAACTGCTAAAAACTGGAAAACCTGTAGTCTTGGTACTTTTCACCGGACGTCCGCTGACGTTGGAGTGGGAACAGGCTCATGTTCCTGCGATTCTGAACGTATGGTTTGGAGGTAGCGAAGCTGCTTATGCTATTGGTGACGTACTTTTTGGCGCTATTAATCCAAGTGGAAAACTGACTATGACTTTCCCGAAGAATGTGGGGCAGATTCCTTTGTACTACGCCCACAAGAATACCGGACGTCCGCTGCACGAAGGGAAATGGTTTGAGAAATTCCGTAGCAACTATCTGGATGTGGACAACGAACCGCTTTATCCATTCGGTTATGGGCTTTCATACACTACTTTCAACTATGGAGATATTACGTTGGACCGTACTTCAATGCCTATGGACGGAAGTCTGACAGCTAAAGTGATACTGACAAATACAGGAAGCAGGGATGGTGCGGAAGTAGTGCAGTTGTATATCCGTGACAAAGTAGCTGAAAGTACCCGTCCTGTAAAAGAACTGAAAGGTTTCCAAAAAGTATTCCTGAAAGCAGGTGAATCCCGTGAGATAACCTTCAAGATTACTCCCGATTTATTGAAATATTATAATTACGAGTTACAATACGTGGCCGAACCCGGAGCTTTCGATTTGATGATTGGTACGGACAGCCAGCATGTGAAAACAGCAACATTTGTGCTGCACTAACCTAAACCTGTGAAAAAATGAAAAGAATTCCCTTATGTGCAGCGGTGTTGCTGCTTTTCTCATTGCTGGCTTGTAAAAACAAGCCGGCAGCTTCTTCTGACAAGCGTCCGGCATCGGCGTCCGACACGCTTTCCGATGATGCTTTGATGGATACTGTCCAGCGTCGTACTTTCCAATATTTCTGGGAGGGGGGCGAACCTTATAGCGGTATGGCTCGTGAGCGTTATCATATAGATAATGTATATCCCGCAGGAGGGCCCGAGGTGGTAACCTCGGGAGGAAGTGGTTTTGGCATCATGGCTATTCTGTCCGGTATAGACCGGGGCTATGTGAGCCGGCAGGAAGGGCTCGAAAGAATGGACAAGATTGTGACTTTCCTTGAGAAAGCCGACCGTTTTCATGGGGCTTATCCTCACTGGTGGAATGGTGAGACAGGCAAAGTATTGCCTTTCGGTTCCAAAGATAATGGCGGTGACTTGGTGGAAACTGCTTTTTTGATGCAAGGCTTGCTGGCTGTGCATCAATATTATGTAAATGGCACTTCGGATGAAAAAGAGTTGGCGGCACGTATTGATAAATTGTGGCGTGAGGTAGACTGGAACTTTTACCGTCAGAACGGGCAAAATGTGCTTTATTGGCATTGGAGCCCCACAGATGGCTGGGCCATGAACTTTCCGGTGCATGGATACAATGAATGTATGATTATGTATATTCTGGCTGCTGCTTCTCCTACTCATGGGATACCTGCCACGGTTTATAATGAGGGCTGGGCACAGAATGGACAGATTGTTTCTCCTCATACGGTAGAGGGGATTAAATTACATCTTCGTTATCAGGGTACGGAAGCAGGACCGTTGTTCTGGGCGCAATATTCTTTTCTGGGCATGAATCCCAACGGTTTGCAGGATAAATATTGTCCCAGTTATTTCAATGAAATGCGTAATCTTACCTTGGTCAACCGTGCCTACTGCATCCGTAATCCCAAGCATTATACCGGCTTTGGCCCGGATTGTTGGGGATTGACTGCCAGTTATTCGGTAAACGGTTATGCGGCACACGCTCCTAATGAGAAAGAAGATTTGGGAGTGATTTCTCCGACTGCCGCTTTATCCTCTATTGTCTATACTCCTGAATATTCTTTGCAGGTAATGCGTCATCTGTATGGAATGGGTGAGAAAGTATTCGGCCCGTATGGCTTTTATGATGCTTTCAGTGAAACGGATAACTGGTATCCGAAACGTTATCTGGCTATTGACCAGGGCCCTATAGCAGTGATGATAGAGAATTATCGTTCGGGATTGTTATGGAAACTGTTTATGAGTCATCCCGATGTACAGAATGGGTTGAATAAACTGGGATTTACATATACTAAGTAAATAACTCAAGGTATTTGGCCTTATCAGTCAAATACCTTGAACTCATAGCCTTGTTCCAGCAACCATTCTATGGCCCGGGGCAAGGCATATTTCATGTTTTTCTCTGCCTTGATGGAATCATGGAAAGTAATGATGGAACCATTCCGCACATAATGTTTTACTTTCCTCAGTACCTGCTTCCCATTCAGCTTGTTGCTATAGTCACGGGTTACTAAGTCCCACATCACTATTTGATACTTATGGCGCAGCACCATGTACTGCATCCAGCGCATGTGGCCATGTGGCGGACGGAACAGGTTGGTATGGATCAGTTCGTTTGCTTTGTCCGTATTGGCCAGATAATTCTTGCTTCGGTATTCGAATCCCCGGATATGGTTAAAAGTATGATTTCCCAAACGATGTCCTCGTTCTACAATCATCTGGAATTCCTTGGGATGCTTGCGCACATTGTCGCCCACCAAAAAGAAGGTAGCCTTGATATTGTACTTGTCTAATAAATCGAGTACCCACGGTGTGATTTCGGGAATCGGCCCGTCATCGAAAGTCAGATAGACCGCTTTTTCATTCTTGTCCATTCGCCAGAAGGCGCGTGGATAAAGCCAGCGGAGTATCAGCGGGGGTTGTTCTATAAACATGAATGTGTGTGCTTTTGTTGGTTATACAAATATAAAGGTGTGGATTCACCGCAGAATCCACACCTTTTATTTACTTTCTGCCTGCTCCGCCGCCTACACGTTTGTTGAACACCTCATAGAGCTCTTCAAACTTCTTGGCATAGTGGCTTGCCATATCTGATTTTTTCTGTTGTTCACCTTCACCTTGTACACCGCCGGCAGCATTTGCGCGGGCAAGGCTCTTGTTGATTTCATCTAGAATATAGAAATTGCGCAGACAGTCCTCGTATGAACCTTGCAGACGTTGGTCATTCAGACTCAGGTACCAGGTGATGTATTCCACCGATTTGTTTGCCAAATCATTCAGAATAGCCTCACCTTTCTCTTTTTCACCCAATGTCAGATAATCGTCGGCCATCTCTTTGGAACTGCTCATGATGTAATCGTGAGGAACGGTAGTGCTTGGGATTACTTCCGAACAATAGTCAAGAACTTTCAACGCCTTATCTTTCTTGCCTTCTTTTATCAACTGGGTAGCCAGCTGTATAAACATACGGCGGTGGGTCTGGCACATACGCATCACAGTTTCGTCAATGTAGATATCCGGGTTGTTGATTCCTCCGAACTTGAACTTGTTCATCAGGTTGTCGTACATTTTCTCGCTGTCGATGCGTGCGTTCAGCTGGGTGGTGTTGAACGGAGTGATGCGGTAGGCAAGACCTTCTTGCATGAAGTTGTTACCTAAATTCAGATGGTTGTCGCTACCCACTGTGATAGCCATGTATAACGGACGTTCCCAATTGGTGTTCGCCAGCATTTCAAGCATCATCAGCTCGCTCTTGTACAGCATACGTTTGCCTTTCAGGGAGATACTCATATAATCGGGGATTTCACCATGCAGGGAGTCGGGAATCATCATGCCCGAGCGTTTCACTGCCTCCTTGTCCAGCTTGATGACAATACTGTCTGTAGGTATCAGTTGTAAACCTTCTTTGGGTGAGCGTACCCAGTATTTCAGAATATTTTTCAATTCATACGGGTTGTCTCCGAATTCCTTGGCGGCTTCTTCCGGATTCTGCTTGTAGAAGTTATTGATGCTTTCCATCACTTCCGGTCGTACAGCCACTCCTTCATTATGCCCCTGTACATATTCCAGACGGCTCCATTCGATAGGCACTGCCGGAGAGTCGTATGCCTGACGCTTCATTTGGTCGATGTACCAGTCCGTTTGCAGGTAACTCAGGTTACATACACGTACATCGGTACGGAAACCTTCCGTTTCCTGGTTGTACCACAAGGGGAAAGTATCGTTGTCACCATTGGTAAAGATAATCGGGTTACCTTCTTCTTGTACGGTGCTCAGGTAGTTTTGTCCGAAGTCGCGTGCCACATAACGGTTGCTGCGGTCGTGGTCGTCCCACGTCTGGCTCACCATTTGGATGGGTACGAACAGACAAACTACAGTTGCAATGACGGAAGCCGGTTTCTCACCCAGTTTGCCTTGCAGCCATTGGGCAATACCCGCCACACCCATGCCTATCCAGATGGCAAATGCATAGAACGAACCTGCGTATGCATAGTCACGTTCGCGGGGCTGCATCGGTGTCTGGTTCAAATAAAGCACGATGGCCAGACCGGTCATGAAGAACAGGAAGAATACGATCCAGAATTGCTGGATACCTATCGGTTCTTCTATCTCTTCCCCATTCGGAGTCGTGATACGTTTTGTCTTGTAAGCCTGCCAGAACAGACCGATAAGTCCCAGAATCAACGGCAGGCAATAGAATACATTGTGCCCTTTGTTGTTTTTCAGGTCGGAGGGGAGCAGGCTTTGGTCACCCACCAGGAACTTGTCCACAAACGGTATTCCGGTAATCCAGTTGCCATGTTCTATTTCACCCTGTCCCTGTATGTCATTCTGGCGTCCGGCAAAGTTCCACATGAAATATCTCCAGTACATGTAGTTCAACTGGTAGATAAAGAAGAACTTGATGTTATCCCATTGGGTCGGGACTTTCACCATCACCATCTGTCCGCACTGGTCGTAAGGAACCTGCACGCCTTTGATGCCGCCCAGCCAGTCTTCGTAGGCCTGTGCGTGTGCATCGCTGTACATGCGCGGGAAGAGCATATTTTGTGCATACTTGTAATCGGTCTTATGACGCACTACTTCGTAGCTGTCCTTTTCATCGGGAGTCGCTTTCTCCTTCCGTTGATACACGGGAGCGCCTTCCGTCACATCATATACACATCCTCCGTCCACTTCTTTCAGTGCCGGTTTGGAGGCGTATGTCTGTCCGTAGAACAAAGGACGGGTTCCATATTGCTCGCGGCCCAGGTATTCTCCTAAAGTGAAGATGTCTTCCGGAGAGTTCTGGTCCATCGGAGTATTGGCGGTAGAGCGGATCACAATCAAGGCGTATGAGGAGTATCCTACCATAATCATCATGATGCACAGCAAAGAGGTGTTTAAAGTACGTGCGCTAATCTGATATTTCTTGTTCAAATCAGCAAAC
>ERZ779956.983-NODE-983-length-14045-cov-3.874482_pt1 | contig 14045 bp, 10 predicted proteins | sample MGYA00511940_ERZ779956 | MGnify/ENA primary metagenome ERZ779956 (study PRJEB29588, sample SAMEA2154992) | human gut metagenome | biome: human gut; feature: human-associated habitat; material: faeces | place: Denmark | collected 2008/2010 ...
AAGTGGCAGAAATGGTATTTCTCCGAATGTCCCTCCTTGTAGGCGATGCGGCAGATCTTTTTCAGGATGGACAGGTAATGGCGCACCGTCTCCATTGCCAGTTTCTTCTTTTCCAGGCAGAAATCCTGATAGTCACGGATGAACTGCTCGTTGAGCTGTCCGAAGGCGAGGTCCGAGACCTTGAATTCCGTTTTGATGAATTCGGCAAGGGTGCGCCGGGTGTACACGTAGGTCGACATTGTCGTCGGTGCACGGTCCACGCCGACACGGGCCTTCATCTCCTCATTGTGCCGGTCGAGAAGTTTGAGCAGGGTCATCTGCATGCCCGCGTTACCCTGGAACATGTCCCTGACCGCGGCGGCATCGAAATCCTTTTTCCTTTCCATGAGGGAATTGAAGGCCGAGTGTACGGCAAGCAGCAGCCTCTCTATTTTTTCATTGGTCTCCACCGCTTCCCGGCTCTTGCCATTCAATCGGCTCTCACGCGCGTTCCATAGCCCGGGGGTACAGGAGAGCTTGCAGCTGAACTGCGCCATCGTGCGGTTGAGGGTGATCCGTCCCATGATCGGGGCCTTGCCGGTCTTGTCCGGCTCGCTCTTTTTCAGGTAGAGCAGCACCTTGAATTTTTCCACTTTCATAACGCTCTTTTTTAGGTTGTAAAAATACTCCTTTGAAAAGCGTCCTTTGGCATGCAAAACATTGATAAACAGTGAATACAAATCCGCTTTGTTCCTATCGGTAAAAATTCGGTTACCTGCCGTTGTTTCCGAAACAGGCGGCTAACAGTCTGGTAACTGAAACGTCGCAATATTTTGTTTTCTTTTGCAGGTCTGTCTGTTCTGCAAATCTTGCAAAATGCTTAATTATAAACGTTTTACGTTTAATTATCGTCATTCTGTTTTTTATTGCATTTCTAAATATTACTTATGCAGCCCGCCACACCTTTGCCTGTACCATCAGTTTAGGCGAAGGAATCCCTAAGGAAGTTTTGCAGGTAATGATGGGACATTCTTCCATCAGAACAACCGAACTCTATGCCAAGCTTCCCATGGAGTTCGTCACCCGTAATCTTGACAAAAAGCTTTTCCATATTTGGGGATAACACTTCCTATTAAGCGTAAGAAAAGCCGCATTGCACCACCTGAAACGAGAGGTCAATGCGGTATCTCTTTTTCCATCCCATTTCTACGTTCGGGCTTGCCCGTTATCCACACAAAAACATAGTTGGGTAGCCTAATTCCCCGAAGTGATAAATCACACGGATGGAGTGTACACTGGAATCAGCAAGCTGAGTAGAGGATTATGTAGACAAACCATCTATAAACATCGAAAAGAAGGTCATAAAAAAGGTCATCACTGTGACCTTTTTTTGTGACCTTTTTTAATCTTGCTTATTTTCAGCAATCACTCATTACCATTTACAATTTTCCAATGTCCACCTTTGGCAGCACCCTCACGTTGTATAAGTCCTAATTTCTTTAAGCGATCAAGATTATACTTGATACCATCCTCTGTTGAATTATCTATATGTAAGGCCAAATCTTTACGAGATGCAGCAGGATTTATCGCCAAGTAAGCCAAAATATCTTTCTGCATCTTGGAAAGTTTCTGGGTAGTTTTCTGGGTAGTGTCTAAGTTGGTGTCTGAGTTAGTGCCTAAGTTGGTGACTAAGTTAGCAGATGCATTAGGTCGTTTGAATGTAATCTAAACAAGTAAACCATCCGTTCTATATTCAAGTTCTGAAATCTTTTCATGTAAAATCGATGTGTGTTATTACGCAAAGAAATGTTTCTTGAAAAAGGCAGATATTTTGTGATTAGCTCTAAATAAAATAAAAAACGAAAAGAAATTTACCATATTATTTGTTGTGTTGAAAAATATATCTATCTTTGCACAAACTTAAAATAAGTGAAGCATGAAACTCAATAAAATAAAAATTTCGGGTATTTTCAATCTGAAGGATGTCGAAATATCTTTGGATGATTTAAGTGCATTGATTGCGCCTAACAATTATGGCAAAAGTAATGTGCTTCGTGCCATTGATTTCGGTGTCTTTTTTATGGAGGCTTCTTTAAAGAGAAAGTTATCATTGATGCGCAATCGTTCTCTCATACCCATTAATACAGCTTTGGAAGGTACTCCGTTTTCTTTTGAATTGGAAGGAGAATTTTCTAATGGAGAGAAAACATTCAGCTTTGTTTACGGCTATTCTTTTGAGTGGTGGAAGACCTCAAAAGATGATGGCGCCAGAATTATAGGTGAATACTTAAGAATGAAATCAGATGATGACTTGAAGTTCAGAAGTTATATCAATCGTGAAGATACGAATGTTGCTTATTATTTGGCTTCACCAACTGGCCGTTGTTCCAAACAACTTCTTGTCGATAACAATATATTGGCATTAAATAAATTGGCTAATTTTGATGACCTTTTCTATATTGACTCTATTCGTCAATTGAACAGATTGGATGTTCGGGAAATAGGCACTTTGCAACATCCGGATAGCTTGTTTAACATGATAGCACCGGACGATGATGTGAATGAGTTAAGTTTGGATTATCCTCGTGAGTCCAAAGTTGGCTATTATCTAAATAGTTTGAAAAAACTTGCTCCCAATAAATACGAATTACTGAAAGATGTAGTAACGGGACTATTGGTAACAATTGAGGATTTTGAACCTGTACAAATAGATTTACGTAAAGATGTAGAAGAGGAGGAAACGAAAGATTTGCCTTTCCGTTTACCGGAAACCTTTTACGATGTTCGTGTAAAGGAAAGATACAATAACCAATATACTTCCATCAGTCGCATTTCTTCAGGGTCAAAGAAAATATTCTTTATCCTAACTTTGGTGATAGCTGCGGAAATAAATAAGATTCCATTGCTTTTGTTGGAAGAGTTGGAGAATTCCGTACATCCAAGACTATTGCAGAACCTGTTAACGGCAATTGTGCAATTAGCGGGCGATACCAAAGTGCTGATTACAAGCCATTCACCTTATTTGATTAAGTATTTGGAGCCGACTAAGATGAAATTTGGTATTCCTACCGAATTGGGGGTTGCCGATTTTCGAAGCCTCAAACCCAATAAGGTAGCCAAGGTATTGAAGAATGCATCAGCGGAAGAAGTCTCTGTGGGTGAATATATGTTTGAGATGTTACTTGACATGGATTGTAACGATGAGTTGATTAACGAATATTTCAAGTAATGGGAAAAGGACAATCAAAATCACATATAGTTATATTCGTCGAAGGAGACACGGACCAGATATTCTTCGAAGGCCTGTTGGAATACTATCGGAATCATTCTTCTACTCCCGTTCATTCATGTGAAGTGAAGAATTTAAAAGGTGTGTCCCGATATACAAGCAAGGTTATAGGCAAGCTTAAAAATGAGATTTGTCCTAAGGCTCGCAAGAAAGGTATGGAAGTGAAAGCAGTTTGTTGCAGCTACGACACCGATGTCTTTGAATTTGCAGAACGCCCCATCGTTGATTGGAAGAAGGTGGAACGTGAAGTAAAAGCATTGAAGATACAGAACTTCTGCCAGATTAAAGTGGAACGTATGATAGAGGACTGGATTTTGGATGACATAGCAGGACTTTCCAGATATTTGAAACTGAATGAAGTTCCAAAGTTATCAGGTGATAATGCCTTTAACAAAATCCAAACTCTGTTCAAACGGGCTAACAAAGTTTACTTGAAAGGCATAAGTATAAAAGGATTTGTTGGAGAAATGGATTTTACACCAATCCGCAAATGCCGCAAATCAGCATTGAGTGAACTTGAAACATTGTTGAACGTAAATATAGATTAGGCCGATGAAATAGTAGTACTGTGACTATAAAAAAGAAGGAGAAAGCACCGCCAAGTAACCTCTCCTTCCAGAAAATTTAATATGGTTGTAATATTTTCCGACAGAATAGTCACCTGTCGTTCTTACAAATACGCTGCAAAGGTAAGGCTTTTATTTGGTTTTTACAAATTTCAGCCTCCTTTGTTGCCTATCTACAACCCTCCGGCAAGTTCTTGTCGCCGTATTTCATTAACAATTTATTAATGCTAAAAGTTTTCTTATGATAAAGAAAAATCAGCATGTTGTCCCCGTTGGTACTAAATGGGGAGTGAAAGGGGAGGGTAATTCTCGATATACAAAGGTTACCGATACTCAGAGAGAAGCTATGGTTGTAGCCCGTACGATTGCACGGAATATGCAATCAGAGTTAGTAATTCATGGAAAAGATGGTCGTATTCGCCAAAAGGATTCTTATGGCAATGATCCGTTTCCACCAAGAGGGTAAATATATGAAATTAGTAGTATTTAATGTCGGAAGCGCACTTTGTGTTTATGCGGAACATCAAACAACTCGAATAGTATTTGATATTGGGAAAGGAAATAACTTTTCACCAGTTAATGATTTTCTTTTACCTTTATATGAAAAAAGAGGAGAGCATAGATTGAAAAATAGAAATAATAGATATGGTATTAGTCAATTAATTGTTAGTCATCCACACAAAGATCATATTTCTGATATACAGGAATTTGATAAAAATTTTTATGCACATTTGTTGACAACGCCCAATTCTAAATCACCGAATGGAAATCCTCAAAATATTAATTGGAGAAAAATTACAACTCCTGACGATCCTGATGTGAAATATTTAAAACGAATGAAGATAGGAAGAAATTTACCGTTAAGAAGTTTTGATAGTGAACATCTTAAAATAGGTTATTTATGGCCATTAGATGTTGAAAACAACTCAGAACTTCTCAATGAGAGTTATACAAATAACGTAAGTATAGTATCCTTCTTGTCATTCGGGAATTATCGTGTTTTCTTACCTGGAGATTTGCAGAAGTTGGCAATGGGTGAATTTCTTAATAAAAAAACATCCATAAGAAATTCTTATGCAGAATCCATTAGAACAGAGTTAGCAAATGGAGTAGATTTTCTTATTTGCCCTCATCATGGTTTGAAATCATCCTTTTCTGTTGATTTGTTTTCATCGATGAAGGATGGAAAAACAAATAAATTGAATATCATCCCCGAAAAGTCTCTGTCAAGCGATGATGTAAGAACAGTTGATAGTCGCTATAGTACTTCTGAATATTGTAAAGGTAACAATAATCTATCTACTAAAGATAAACCTGTTTATCAAAGAAAGACTAGTAATGGTCATATTTACATAAACGAGAATGGTGATGTTGAGGTGCTAACTGATATAACTGATGTTATAAATCGTTTTTTATCGTAATTTGTAAAGCCGCTCTAAACTATGCAGAGCGGCTTTTATCTATTCGGTCACTAATTTGTCGAATTTTCTTTTTATAGGAAAAAATACAAATGAAAAAAGCTATGACATAAAACAAACATTCTGCAACTATCATAGATATATATATTGAAACGTATTTATCATATAAGAGACATATGAAAAACACGAATATGGCCATAGCAATATTTCTACAAACATTAGCTTCCTCCAAAAGAATAGGTATTTTTGCATCTTTAAATGATGCTTCCAAATATTCATTTTTATTTCTCCATTTTAAGAACTTCTTATTATTCCAATGAAGCCGAATAAGAAGTGGTTCCAAAAAAAGAGATGCTAATTTGGCAATAAATAATCCCATCACATAGCACACAATGAGAGTCTTTAAAATACTCTCGTCCACATATCCAAGTTGGGTATAATGGCATAATAACATATTGTATACAAAACCTACAAGAAGATAATTGTATAAATTATAAGACGATATTTTAGACAATAGTTCGCTCATTTTATTAACGTTTTTATTCCTCCTCCAACTTCAACCCCAATTGTTGGGCAGATTCCTTCACTACTTTATAAATCTGTGCAGATTCATCGAGCGGTTTGGATGAAGTTGATTTTGCTTTAAATGAAACTTCTATTTCCAAATTATTTTGGCTTAATGGAACAACAAAACTAGAGAATAGCTGCGTCCATTGCTCAACAGGTACTTTACCGGAAACTTTGATAGATTTGAACTTGCGAACAATAGGAACTGGCGTCTCGCCTGATTGTCCTTCCGCAGTATCAGTTGCGGGTATTTCACTACCCGTAGAAGTGTCAGCCTCAGTGTTAGATAATTCTTCATGCTTAGGCATAACGGATTTATCCACCAACCAATATTGACGGTCTTCAATATTCAATCCAAAGACATCTTCACGATGATAGATGCGTGAATAGTTTCCTTCTTCACCGAATGCTACGTTGAATTCCCCATTGTAACAATACTTTTGAATCGTGTTGACAACAGCATCACGACTTGTTATCATTGGTTTATCATCGTATTGCAGGAATGCTTCGTACAATGCTGTTACATTGATTGGGCTGTCGATAGTCGGATACAGACGATTCGTTTTCAGTGTTCCTATACCTATAGAACGTATCAGCCATTCTTCTTCAATAATGGCATCCAGCAATTTTTCAGTGATTTGCGTTTGCATATCGCGAGCAAAGTCACGCAATTCAACAGCTTCCAATCCGTCTGTCACTGAGTAGCGCATGGCTATGTTATAGACAGAGATGAGCTGTGCATTGGCTTGTGCATTGGCTTCGTTCTTCTTATCTGCAATGTCCCGTTTCTGATCTGTATCCAACTGACCACTGTATTCGTGTTGCACCCGTTCACAAGCCAAATACTCTGTCAGCTTGGATTGCAACAATCCAAGTTGGCTTTCCGAACAAGTCAAATAGAAAATGGTGTTGCGGAAAATACGTTGACTTGTACCTTTCTTCGTAGCTATCTGCTCTACATGGTTTTCAACCTTCTTGCTGATGGAAGTCGCTTGTGTGGCATAGTCAGGACTCAATATGACCAATGTCAACGTCTTCTGTTCAGGAACATCACTGGACGGATTTATCAATACTCGAAGTTGACTGTTTCCATTGATTTGGCTATTCAAGCGTTTCAGTATTTCGGCCTTTACATCGTTGGCAGAAACTTCTGACTTGGCACTATTAATTAATATATTAATGTTAGGCTTGGCTTGGAACCAATAGCTCTTAGTGCCAACGTTTGTGGCATATAAATAATAAGCGACTCGCTCCAATTTGTTGAGTGCATTATTAATTTCACTATGCTGGAATGCTGATGGACGAAGCATACAAAGTTTTAATTGTTCGATGCTTAATCCTTTGCTTTGTGAGCCACCGATGCTGCCCATTAATAGTGTTGTTGCGATACCTTGTGCTAAATTGTATTTGAAAGTATTGCTTTGTGGATCTTCATTGTCAATTTTATACGCATTGCTTGATGTTCCGATGATATCAGCATGCATCACCGTTTCCCACTGGCTTCCCATCAAGCTGGTAATTGTACTCGTCAATGTAGGCAGATTGGTCAAGTTGACATCAGAAGTATGTATCAATGCTTGTGAACCACTCAATGAACCTCTGCGATTCCAAAGGTCTTTGATGATAGACGCCAACAAGCGCAACACACCACGAGTTCGTTGGAAGCGCGAGTCGTTACCCCATTTCAAGCGGAACATATCTATCAGTTCGGGATGGAACGGGTATGCCTTGCGCATTTTGTTGATGTAATCCGTGCGGTCTGCTTCGACTGGTAAGTCCGAACGTCTGTTATGATACGTATTCTTATATCGTGTCAATACCTGTTCTATCACCTCTGGATTACCAACGTTTTCAAATAGGCGACGGCGAACCACTTCAAAGATTTCTTCGTCATCTACAGGTTTTATACCAGTACCCACACGTACAATGCGGTTTTCAAGGGACGAAAGAATTTGTTGTCCGATTTCTGATGATGCCACTTCAGTTGCACTGGCTGGCAGGGTTGCTATTAATACACATTTGGGAACTGCTGCAACCGATTCGGTCAATGTCTGCAAGAAACTTACAGTCTGTGTATAAAGTGTTCCTTTGCCCACAATCGTTCCATTGGCTTTGTTGCAATAGTCGGCCAGCTCATCCACCAATATCAGCGAAGGAGTATGCTGTTCTAGGATAGGTTTGAAAATGGAAGATGTCGGAGCCGTCCTGCTTTCATCATTGGCACGTACCTTATTATATCCTTCCACTCCTCCCAACTGATAGGCGAGTTCTCCCCATAGGGTATAGATGGTGATACCTTCGTTGGTAGTGCGCCCTTGTACTACGTCGGTTGTATTGTTCGTGAATACAGCAACCTTGGCGTTATCAAAATTGGGAACTACACCCTCTTGCAACAAATTGGCAGTATAGGCCGAATTCAGCAATGAACGTCCTGCATTGGCTATATGAAAGAGTGAAATCAAGGTATGTGTCTTACCACCACCAAAACCCGTTTGGAGTGATACAACCCGGTTTTCACTTTCTTCACCATTCAAAGCGCGAATAACCCGGTTTGCAATATCGCGAAGTCCGGCTGTAACGTAAGTCTTTTCAAAGAACATCGTAGGATTGCTATAGACTTCCTGACCGATTCCCAAGGCCACTTCGCTCAGGTTTGCTGCAAATACCGATTCATCCAAAGCACTGTTACGAATATCATAGTGAGGATATACGTTGGTAAACCAGGCTGGGATAGGTGCATCCTCACGCAATGCATTTACCTGTATGTTGGTGACAGGTTGAGGTATAGTCGCGGTTGGTTGGACTATCGTTTGTGTCTGTCCCTTGATGTTATCTATCTCCGTCACCAGTTCGTCCATCTTCATTAACTTGGCGGCTTGTTTGATGTAGAGATAGGCACCTTCTATCTCTTCGTTGTCCAAGGCTTGGTAATGGTTACACTTGTTACGGATGTCCTTTAGTTCTTGCAAATAGCTGATGAACTTGTTGGCTTTGTCGAGATTTTCAAATTCCAATCCTAATTCCCGTTTGAATCCAATGGCGAAATCCGGCAAGTTGTTGTAGTCAATGAAATACATGCACGATTGGTTTTCGCCTTGTGCTCTCATGGCTTGGTTCCAAGTAGTTTGTCTTGCCGGTTTTAATCTGGCAAAAAACAATCCTTCCCATGGTTCATTAGGGAAATGTTGCTGTAAGAAACTTACCACAAATGGACGCATGGCATCCAAAAATATGCCTAATGCTTTATGTATCTTGTCATTCATAACTTTCAGGTATTAACGGGTTATTCAAATAATGTTCCTTGGGTATAGGTTATTTCGTCACTACAATGCTGTATCAAGTCGGCAGAGTTGGAAATCAATCCTTGTACTTGTGTCAAATCATCACCTTCGGGAAGCAGTTCTTTCAATGATGCCAATACTCGCCAGAAAGGACTGCTTGCTTCGCTGCCAACTATCTTGATGTGTCGTAATATTTTGCCTCGGTCACCACTATGCCAATTGTCCATAGCCCGGTGTACTTGGTCAATCAATGGGTCGCTGGCTTCTATACCGAGTTTGTCTTTCACTACACGCTCTTTGTAGGTTGCTAAATGTTGCTTGTTGCCTGTACGGATAAGTAGATGCTTGTCAAAGATGTCGCTGATATTTACGCTCATTCCCACACGAGCAAATTTGGCGGCATCGTCAAAATCTGTATCGCCCATGCCATTCATCTGTAGCCAACCGATGTAGAAACGGGTGTATTCATCCAAACCTTCGAAACCTCGCAAAAGAGCATTGAAAGCGGATAATTTAGCAAGTTCTAATAACTCACCCACTGTAACTTCACTGCCGTCAGCTTTTTCTACTGTTTCATATTTACCAAATTCGCTTACAGCTTGACCAAAGCAAGCGGTAAGCAAGTCTGCACCACGGAAACCAAGTTCATAAAGTGCATTTACTTCTTCGGTAACTTTGGCTTCAATAGCTTTTTTTACTCGTTTAAAACTTTCAAAGCCATTGCGTTCAGAAGGACGACATGAAACCGTGACAGAACTTTCCAGATAAGCCATTTGCGATTTTAATGCTCCTGTCATTTCTGTGTCCATAGGCCAACTTCCCGTTATATTCATCTGAGAACCAATGATGGAATTACATAAAGTAGTCCATGCTTCCGTACTTTGATGAGCAAACATAATGCTCACAATATCATTCGTTTGATATTCTATAGTTCTAAATATATCCGTCAGTTTCCTTTCAAAATGTTCTTTTGCCTTGTCAATGCTATTACCGTGATGATGCTTTAAGGCCGTACATTCATCGGTTTTGGGAGTCTGAGGAGTTGCAAAATTTAAAGGATACAAAGTTCCTAATGTTCTTTTAAGCCATACATAGAAAAATTCTGATATATCAGCGTATGCTATCGCATCGTAATAAGGCGGATCAGTTACGACTGCATTTAATGATTTTTTCTCAAATTGTGATTTCTCTCCACTAGATGCATTTTTCAAAATAGCGGCAAAAGGATAATCACACTCAGATTCAATATAACGTGTTAACCATTCTAATTGATTCAATGCACTTCCAGAACTAGAACAAAAAGGATTTGATTCTGGATAATCAAAAACCATTGGAATAGCTTGTCTTCCCATTGGACGTTCTAATTTTTCACCTCCTATATGCCACACACCAAAAGATGTGTTGGCTATAGCTATTCTATCTACAAGAATTGCTAATAGAGTGGCTAAAGCTTTATCGTAAGATGTGTTTCTCTGTATGGATAATAGTTTTATTTGACGAACTAAATTGTTCAAGAAAAATATTTGTCTTTCAGAAAACATTTCACCATACAATTCAATTCCCCAACCAGGAGTATTAAAGTTTCGATTATTACCAACCTCCATACGTTCTGTTGGCCGTTCTTGGTTCTTAGGAACGTACTCTAGAGATTCAAATTCCGCTCTGTTAGGCAAACGATAATCTTTTCCTATTGGTGATTCAGTTATAACGGCAAGAAGTCTTTCACGTGTCTTTTTTGCCTTGAACTGTTCTTTCAATTGTTCCGTTGTAGTAACACTTCCACAGCAAGGACAAGTTAAAACACAACGATTATTCCATCCAGGTAAATTTTTCTCATCATATTTCCCATGCTTTATTTCAAATTGAATGTCCGTTCCATTGATAATAGGATTCAGATATACCTTTTTTGACTTGGTATTGGCCAAATAGAATTGTTTCAAAAGAGGCACCTCTGCCCTACAAGATGGATTGGAGCAAGTAGCAGTACGTGCCCAATAATAAGCGACAGGTTTATTACCCTTTTCATCTGCAGGATAAAGATGACCTACTTCAGCCTCTGTCGTAGCCAATAATTTCTTGGCATAAAATTCCACATCAAACGAAAGGCGGTTTGGTATTTCCACATTACCTGTAGGCATAACGCCAAACTTCTCTGTATAAAGCTTTACTCCTTCCTTACCGTAAAGAGCCATAAACTCTTCGTGGGTATAAGTGATGGGCTTGCCATACTTTTGCGGGAATTCTACAGAACCTTTCTCTATGATATGTGCCACCGGATTAATGTCGTTACCATACGAACAACATCCCAGTCGGGCTGCTTCCAATGGGATGGCACCACCGCCAGCAAAGGGGTCGAATACGCTTGGCATCCGATTTTGGAAACTCTCTATAGCGGCTTGCAAGGCCGTTTCTTTAACTTCTACATCTGCCGAAGCAAGATGACGGTTAGGGGTGTTATACAAATTATTTTCAGCTTCTTTGATAGCATTGAAAGCCAAATCAAACTCTGTGGCCAGTTCTTTGTAAGATGCCTCCGGATGACGCTCGGCATTATAAGCCACCCATATCAGCAAACGGGCCAAGCGAAGCACAACTGGGTCGTTCTTGCTTTCCCATTTGATCAAACAGCCTTCTTGTATTTGGTCTTTGGATGGTGTTGATTTTCCAGCCAACATATTCAGTTGACACTGGTGTGAGAACTTACCAATAAACATCAATAGACGGTTGCGAAGTGTATCCGGCATCGGGTCATAGATGGCAGTATAAGGAATATCAGGATAAGGTGCATAGAGCAAATTGTTTGCCAACATATCTTGTACGGCATCACAAAAAGCTTTCGGACAGTTGGCGTCCAAAGGGTCGGGTACCAAGCTGGCAAATATGACCGCACGACATACAGGCAGTGGACGGCGTGCCCACCACAGGTGCAAAGTTGATATATGTCCGTGACGGATAGATTTGTCTCGCACGCTCTCTGCCGAGATTTCCTTAATCGGCAAGGCAACTTCTATGAGTTTTTTGGCTTTTGTCATAGTATGATGTTTTTCTTTTATTCCTTTATGTATTTTTGTTGCCACTCTTCCAATGGCAAGTAATATTGAACTCCCTTCGACATCTTTTCAAACGATAGACGTTCGGCCGGGTTCTGTATGCGATATAGTGTAGGAGTGGTTTTGCAATTCACGACAATGTAGAGCCATGCTTTGTTTCCCAATTGAGCCAAACGGTTCCATTCATTTTCAGAAAGCATGACACCATCGGTAGTTGCACGACCTTTCACCTCGATGTAGCGTTTCATTTCGTAAGCATCGATGCTCTTGATGTCGTAGCCCAAATTCTGTTCCGACACATCTTCGGGAGTACGTCCTTGACTCGTTTCATATTCCATCGCAAATTGCATGGCAATAGCTTCTACCTCTTCATCACGCTTCATGTGGAAATGTTGTTCGTATTCCACTTGCGAAAGCGGCACCACGTAGGCACATCCAATAATTTCAGGTTCTTTGGGTGATACCTCGGTCATCTGACCCATTTCCGCAATACGCTCTTCCCACTTTCTCCAAACGGATTTTATAATTGGCGAACGGGTCACCTATCAGGATGCCGTTATTACGGGCTATCAGGATAATGCGTTTAAAGAACTGCATAAACTTGGCAGTCGTATTATAACCACATTTACAGGTAGTACGCAAATACAACTCGAAGTCTGTAATAAACATCGGAGTGATTTCATTGATGGCAATATCCAAGTCCATGATGATTTGACTGAAAGCCGTTCGGAGGTATTCCTGACGTTTGGCTGAGTCTTCCCCAACCTTCACTTTCGTTTCTTCAAACAAAGGTAAGGTAATATTCTCGAACGCCCAACTCATCACTTCATGACTTTGTACTGTTTCGGGTGGCAATATCTCCTTGGCAAATTGCGATGGAGCATGCAAATCGAGGAACTTGGCCGGAGAAGTGCTATGGTAAGAACCGTCAGTCGTCTGATAAATGAAGCTTAACAGTTCGTTGGCAATACTGTCGTCTCCCTTGTTGGGACGATTGTCTGTAATCTGGTTCTTGACAAAGAAGGCAAAATACTCTTCGGTGTCTTCCGGTGACACCAATATGGTACCTTTCAGCATCTCTTCCTTGAATTCCTTACGCACACAATCCACCAAAGCATCAAATAGAGCATTACCTGGATTGATGTAATGTACTTTGCCCAAGATGGCAGCCGTATTCTGATAGTCAAGGAATATCTGTTTGTCGAAACAGAATAGCAGCTGGCTGAGATTATCGGCCAATATATTGTAACTTTCCTTCAACTGTTTGCTCAAGATGTCAGGAATGGATGTTATCTTGTAGATTCCTTTTTGCACAGCTTCGTATTGACCACCTAAATAGCAGAATGCCCGTTCAAAGAACAATTGGATGTAGATAGGTTGCAACCGTTTTTCATCAGAATCCTCTTTCAGTATGCGGGCATCCTTGTAATCGACTTCACTATGTGCTATGGCATTCTGTTGCTCTTCGATGCGATTCTTGAACTCAGATTCCAATTGTTGATTGTTCTGATTCAGGAATAGGTCGAGGTCGGACTCCTTACCATCGAATACAGAAGAAATGATAGCTTCAAGGCTTACATCTTTCAATACATCTTGAATCACATCATACACACGGTCATCTCCCATACTCTCACGGATAACATCCAGCTTGGTAAGCAACTTGGAGAGCACTTGACCTTCGCGTGTATTGTCTGCAACCATATTGAATACAAGCACATCCTCCTTTTGTCCATAACGATGGATACGTCCCATACGCTGCTCCAAACGGTTGGGATTCCATGGTATATCCCAGTTGATAAGCAATCGACAGAATTGCAAGTTGATGCCTTCGCCGGCAGCATCGGTTGCAATCAATATCTGAGTATCGGGTGCCATGAACTGCCATTGTGCGGCAC
>ERZ779956.1000-NODE-1000-length-13886-cov-2.756272_pt1 | contig 13886 bp, 10 predicted proteins | sample MGYA00511940_ERZ779956 | MGnify/ENA primary metagenome ERZ779956 (study PRJEB29588, sample SAMEA2154992) | human gut metagenome | biome: human gut; feature: human-associated habitat; material: faeces | place: Denmark | collected 2008/2010 ...
TGTAAAGGAACTTTCTGATGAGGAACTTGCAGACAGTGAAACAAAAATAGAAGAAACCAAATACAGTTTTGGCGAAGCATTCAAAATTCTCGTACACAACAAATATTATGTGATGATCACAGTAACCTACATTTTGCAGCAGTTCTATGGTGCAATGATCGGTGTTGGAACATACTATGCAAAATATATTCTCGCAGATGAGAATATGTTCGGCACATTTGCGTGGTTTATCAATATTCCTTTGATTATCGCCTTGATCTTCACTCCTACCATCGTACAAAAATGGAACGGAATGTATAAGCTGAACAAATACAGCTACATGGTAGCAACAGTTGGCAGACTTCTGGTAGCAGTTGCCGGATACATGGGAAACATTCCGCTGATGCTTGCATTTACAGCACTTGCAGCACTCGGTCAAGGTCCATGGCAAGGTGATATGAATGCAGTCATCGCATCATGCTCTGAATATAGCTGGCTTACCAAACACAAGCACGTTGATGGAATCATGTACTCCTGCACATCACTTGGTGTAAAAATTGGTGGTGGACTTGGAACAGCAATTGTCGGTCTTTTGCTCGACTTTAGCGGATTCAAGGGCACTTTGACATTACAGCCTGATTCTGCTATCAATATGCTTCACATTATGTATCTGATCGTTCCGTTTGCACTGGATCTGATCATCACATTTATTCTTTCTAAGATGAATGTTGAAAAGGCAAATGCGGAAATCAAAGAAAAACTTGGAATATCCGAAAATGAAGTTGTGATGGAATCACAGAACTAAAATGGAGGAAACAATATGAAATATACACTCGACTGGCTGACCGATCCGGAAGTGTTTGCAGTCAACAAAATCGCAGCACATTCCGACCACAGAATCTATGCAAACCATTTGGAAGCCGATGCAGACAATTCCTCTCTGATTCAGAATCTGAACGGCACCTGGAAATTTGCGTGGGCAAAGAATCCGTCTGAATGGCAGCAAAAGTTCTATGAAGAAAGCGACAGCACTGACAATTTTGACAACATTCAGGTTCCGGGACACATGGAATTGCAGGGATACGGCAAACCGCAGTACGTCAATACCATTTATCCTTGGGAGGGACAGGAGCATCTCCGTCCGCCGTTTATCTCTGAAAAGGACAACCCTGTCGGCAGCTACGTCAGATATTTTGACTTGAACGATGCTCTGAAAAACAAGCGTGTATTTATTTCTTTTCAGGGTGTGGAAACTGCTATGTATGTCTGGCTGAACGGCGAATTTATCGGCTACAGCGAAGATTCTTTTACACCGTCTGAATTTGAACTGACACCATATATCCGTGAAAAGGACAACAAACTTGCTGTTGCAGTGTTCAAAAGAAGTTCTGCAAGCTGGCTGGAAGATCAGGATTTCTGGAGATTCTCCGGCATTTTCCGTGACGTATTCCTTTATGCGGCACCGTCTGCCCATGTTCGTGATATGAGAGTGATTGCAGATTATGACGGTACAAATGGTATCTTCTCTGCAACGCTGGATATTGCGGGCAAGTGTTCTGTGAAATCGATCCTGACAGATGAAAATGGAACGGTCATCGCACAATCCAATGAAAAGGAATCTGTAAACTGGACAATTGAAAATAGCAAGCCTTGGAGTGCCGAAATACCGAATCTCTATACGTTTACAGTGATTCTGACAGACGAAGACGGAAATGAAATCGAGGTCAGCAGAACCAAAGTCGGATTCCGTCGATTTGAACTGAAAAACGGGATCATGTGTTTAAACGGAAAACGTATCATTTTCAAGGGCATCAATCGACACGAATTTGATGCGAAAACAGGCAGAGCAATCACAAAGGAAGATATGCTGTTTGATATCCAGTTCATGAAGAAAAACAATATCAATGCAGTTCGTACATGTCATTATCCGAACAATTCTCTTTGGTATCAGCTTTGTGATGCATACGGCATTTATCTGATTGATGAAACCAATCTGGAAACACACGGTACATGGCAGAAGCTTGGTGCAACAGATCCGTCTTGGAATGTACCGGGTTCACTTCCGGAATGGAAAGAAGCTGTACTGGACAGAGCAAAATCAATGTATGAACGTGACAAGAATCACGCAAGTGTCCTCATCTGGTCTTGCGGAAATGAATCATACTGCGGAGAAGATATTGCTGCAATGTCGGAATATTTCAGAAGTGTAGACCCGACAAGACTGGTGCACTATGAGGGTGTTACAAGAGTTCCGAATCATCAGTATGATTCTATCACGGATATGGAAAGCCGTATGTACGCAAAACCGCAGGAAGTGGAAGAATACCTGAAACAGAATAACGGCAGACCGTATATCAGCTGTGAGTATATGCACGCTATGGGCAATTCTCTTGGCGGTTTGAGCCTTTACACTGACCTTGAGGACAAATATGAGGCTTATCAGGGTGGTTTCATCTGGGACTACATCGATCAGGCAATCGAAACCCAAAATGACGACGGGGAAACAGTTCTGGCTTATGGCGGAGATTTTGAGGACAGACCAAGCGATTACGAATTCTGCACCAACGGTGTGATCTATGCTGACAGAACCTACTCTCCAAAGGTTCAGGAAATGAAGGCTCTTTACTCCAACATCAGAATGTCTATTCAAAACGGAATGCTTACCGTAGAAAACCGAAATCTCTTTGCAGATACAAACAACTTGTCCTTTGTTGTACGATTGGAAAAGAACGGCGTTGTTCTGAAATCCGATACTTTTTCTCTGAATGTTCCTGCCGGAGAAAGCAAGACAATGAAACTGACGCTTCACAAAATAGACAGTGCAGGAGAATATGTTTATCATGTTTCCGCCGTTACCGCAAATCAGACACTATGGGCAGATGCAGGGCACGAAATTGCCTTTGCTCAGGAAGTGTTTGAAGTGAAAGATGATCAGATCCCGGAAACCACATTGCAAAAGCCAGCGATTGTATACGGCGATGTTATCATTGGCGTTCACGGAGAAAACTTCTCCATGATGTTCGACAAAAAAGAGGGCGGCATCAGTTCTCTGAAATACAATGGTTTTGAATATATCACACGCACACCAAAGGTCAGCTTCTGGAGAGCAATGACGGATAATGACACCGGTGCTTCCGAGCCGTACAATCTTGCACAGTGGCATGTCGCAGGCAAATTTGCAAAGTATAAAACCGTTTCATGGCTGGAACAGGAAGATGCTCTGAAAATCACTTTCACATATCAGGCTGCCTGCATTCCGACTTTTGAGTTTACTGTAACCTATACCGCACACTTTGACGGAAAGCTGGGCGTAAGTGTAAATTATGCAGGAGTAAGCGGTATGTCCGATATGCCGGTTCTTGCATTGGACTTCAAAATGAAAAAACAGCTTTGCAATTTTCAGTATTATGGGCTCGGCCCTGATGAAAATTACAGTGACCGATGCAAAGGGGCAAGACTGGGATTGTGGAAATCTACGGCAAAAGAAAATCTTTCCGGGTATCTCAATCCGCAGGAATGCGGCAACCGTACCGGTGTAAGAACGCTCTCTGTCCATGATGATATGCAGCATGGTCTGACGTTCCAAAAGGCATCTGCTCCGTTTGAAATGAGCGTACTGCCATACAGTGCCTATGAACTCGAAAACGCAATGCATCTGGATGAACTTCCAAGTGTTCGCTACACATGGGTCAGAATCGCTGCAAAGCAAATGGGTGTCGGCGGCGATGATTCCTGGGGTGCACCGGTGCATGAGGAGTACAGGATCCATGCAGATCAGCCGATGAAATTGGAATTTGTAATTATGCCCTTAAGATCGTAAGAAGAAAGGAAAGCAATGAAAATACAGGATTTTCAATACAATGTTACTTGTGGTGGATTTGATAATATCTTCGCAAATATTTATAAGCCACAGGATATAGAAAGTCAGAAATCACGATATATGAGTGCTGTGGAGAAATTCACAGCACTGTATCCGAATAGAAATGATATACACGTTTATTCTGCTCCGGGTAGAACAGAAATCGGCGGTAATCATACCGATCATCAACATGGCTGTGTCATTGCAGGAGCAGTTGACTTAGATGTTATCGGTGTTGCAGCATTTCATGATGAAAACATCATCAGAATTAAATCAGAGGGATACGATGAATTTGCAGTTTCACTTGACGATTTGGATGTTCATATGGGTGAAAAAGGTTCTTCTGAAATTGTCAGAGGGATTGCAGCTCGCTTTAAGGATTTAGGTGTAGAAATTTCCGGATTTGATTTGTATACAACTTCAAACGTACTTGGTGGAAGCGGTATTTCTTCTTCTGCTGCATTTGAAACATTGATTGCGACGGCAATTGACAGCTATTACAATAACAATCAGATCGGTGCAGTAGAAATCGCAAAAATCGGACAATATGCAGAAAACTTTTATTTTGGCAAGAAAAGCGGATTGATGGATCAGATGGTTTGCTCCGTTGGTGGATTTGTTTTTCTTGATTTTCAAAACATTCAAAATCCAAGTATCCAAAAAATTGATTTTGACCTTTCAAAAACTGGCTATGCATTGATCATAACAGACACCAAAGGAGATCATTCTGATTTGACAGATGATTATGTAGCCGTTCGTACAGAAATGGACGAAGTTGCAGAATATTTCGGCAAAAAGGTTCTTCGTGAAGTTGATGAAAATCAATTTTGGGATAATCTCCCTGATATTAAAAAGAAGATTTCTGACAGAGCTGTCTTGCGTGCAATTCACTTTTTTGGCGACAATTATCGTGCAAAGGCAGAAACGGAAGCTCTCAAAAACAACAGATTTGAGGATTTTCTCACGCTTGTAAACGAATCGGGAGATTCCTCCATGAACTATCTGCAAAATTTATACTCATGCAGAAAGCCAACGGAACAAGGTATTCCAATTGCAATTATGGTGGGGAAACGAATATTAAAAGGAAATGGTGCTGTAAGAGTTCACGGAGGTGGTTTCGCAGGGACTGTTCAGGCATTTGTACCAAATGATCTTGTCAATGCATATAGATCGGAAATGGACAGAATATTTGGACAAAATTCGTGCTATATTATGACAATCAGACCGTTTGGCGGTATTGAAATCAAATAATAGGAGGGAAAAATAATGAGTATACTTGTTTTAGTCGGTGCAGGATATATCGGTTCTCACACAGCTCTAGAGTTGATTCGCACCGGAGAAAGCGTTATTATTGCAGACAATCTTGCAACCGGACACATCGAAGCTGTTCCGAAAGATGCGAAGTTTTATCTGGGTGATTTGCATGACAAGGCGTTTCTTGATAATATTTTTGAAAACGAACAGATAGATGCAGTGATTCACTTTGCAGCATATTCTCTTGTTGGAGAAAGCGTTGTCAATCCACTCAAGTATTACGACAATAATCTCTGCGGAACAAAAATTCTTTTGGATTCCATGGTCGAACACCATATTGATAAAATTGTATTTTCCTCAACCGCTGCCACCTATGGTGAACCGGAAAATATTCCGATTCTTGAAACAGACAGAACACAGCCAACCAATCCATATGGTGAAACCAAACTTGCTATGGAGAAGATGTTCTATTGGACTTCAAAAACTCATGGCCTAAGATACGTTTCTCTCCGCTATTTCAATGCTTGCGGAGCAGACAAATCAGGTAAAATCGGCGAGGCTCATAATCCGGAAAGTCATTTGATTCCTTTGATTCTTCAAGTCCCAAATGGAAAGAGAGAAAGTATCTCCATCTATGAAACAGATTATGATACTCCTGATGGAACTTGTATCAGAGACTACATCCATGTTACCGATTTGGCTCAGGCACATATTCTCGCTGTAAAGTACTTAAAAAACGGAAACGAAAGCAATATTTTCAATCTTGGAAATGGTGTCGGATATTCCGTAAAAGAAGTAATTGATAAAGCAAGAAAAGTGACAGGACACCCGATTCCGGCAATTGAAACGCCAAAACGTGCCGGAGATCCTGCACGATTGGTGGCTTCCAGTGAAAAGGCAAGAAAAATTCTTGGCTGGAATCCTGTACACGATAGCCTTGAAGAAATTATATCTGACGCATGGAATTGGCATAAGAATCATCCAGATGGTTTTTGAAAAGAGGTGTTATCATGATATACAGGGCAATAAACGGATTAATCCGTCATGCAATAGAAGCTGATTTGATTACAAATGACGATATTTTCGTTGTTAGAAATCAGCTCATGGATATACTAAAACTGACTGACTGGAATGATAAAGAACCACTCACGGGAAATATTGAAGAACTTCTTGAACCACTGATCGACTATGCAGTAAAGGCAGGACTTATTGAAGACACTTCTGTACAACGTGATCTATTCGATACAAGAGTTATGGGTGTTTTCACACCTATGCCGAGAGAAGTTAATGCCACATTTCAAAGAAAATATTCTGCTTCGCCATCAGCAGCTACAGAATGGTACTATGCTTTTAGTAAAAGCCTGAACTATGTTCGTGCTGAAAGAATTGCGAAAGATTTAAAGTGGACATATGAATCAGAATATGGAACACTTGACATTACTATAAACCGTTCTAAGCCAGAGAAAGATCCTCGTGATATTGCTGCTGCTAAATTGCAAAAAAAATCAACCTATCCTCAATGTCAGCTTTGTGTTGAAAATATGGGATTCGCAGGTCACCAGACACACCCTGCAAGACAAAATCTTCGTCCGGTAAAGTTGAATATCAACAGCCAAGATTGGTTCATGCAGTATTCTCCTTATGGATATTATAATGAACACTGCATCGTCTTTAATAAACAGCATATTCCTATGACAATCAATGCACAGGTATTCAATAAACTGTTTGATTTTGTTGAGCAATTTCCACACTATTTTATCGGTTCAAATGCAGACCTTCCTATTGTAGGCGGCTCCATTCTAACGCATGAGCACTTTCAAGGCGGCAATTATAATTTTGCAATGGCAAAAGCACCGATTGAAAGAACATTTCTTTTGAAAAATTATATGAATGTTAGTGCCGGCATTGTAAAATGGCCGATGTCTGTGATACGTCTTTCTTCAAAAAATAGGACGGCTTTGGCAGCTGCATGTGCTGATATTTTATCAAAATGGAGAACATATACGGATGAAGTGGTTGGAATTTTTGCAGAAACAGACGGAATTCTGCATAATACAATTAATCCTATTGCAAGAGCAACTTCTTCTGGATTTGAATGCGATTTGGTATTGAGAAACAATATTACAACGAAAGAAAGACCGTTAGGTGTGTTCCATCCGAATCCTACCTTACATCATATCAAAAAAGAAAACATCGGATTGATTGAAGTGATGGGACTTGCTGTTCTTCCGGCGCGTTTAGCAGATGAACTGACACTTTTAAAAGATGCAATGCTGTCCGGCAAAGAGATTGCTACAGATGATAAAATTGCATCTCATGCAATTTGGGCAAGTGAAATTCTAAAAAAATATTCTGATTTTAACGCTGATAATGCAATGGATATTATTCGTTATGAAGTCGGCAGAGTTTTTGAACAGGTACTTGAAGATGCCGGAGTATTTAAGAGAGATAAACAAGGAAAAGAAGCATTTGCAAGATTTGTAGAACATTTAGGTTGATTTGGAATATACGAAAATGAGCTATTGCATTATGTGCAGTAGCTCATTTTTAATTTAATTCAATTATTCAAGGCTGAAAATTTATTTCAGCACATCATCCAGTGAAATCTAATTATCTTCTGACATATTTTCAGTGTAGATTGTATTATTTATGTACAATTCCTCATCAATGTCGCGCACAAAGCCCCAATGAAGGTTGTACTTCTTGGCGTATTTCTTAAATGCATTAAACTTATTTTCGACCTGACGGTCAATGTTTTTGGTGTGACCAGCCTGCATACCACCTTTAGTTTCGATAATCCAAATATTTCTGTCAGTAGTCTTAATGATGTAATCAGGATAAAAGAGCCACTGCTTTCTGATACCATTCACATAGACGATAGAAAGATACTGTTGACCTGAGTTACCATTTTTGTAAACCTATTCTACACTATCAAAGGATATGTGCGTTATCTGAATTTTGTTGACTTTTTATATTTGTATGCTATAATATAATTACTGCCTAATTTAAAATGCACTGATGAGTAGTGTTATTATCTTAAATTTGAGGTTTGAGAGTAGTGTAATTTTATATGGTAGTAGAACTTCCAGGACAGGATATTGTTCTTGCACCAAAAACCGAAAATAGATTATTTTTTTGTGGATGAAAGATATGAGCAGTGATTTCCGTTGGATGAGAATGAATCGTTCTACATTGGAAAGTCGATAGCCGGATTGAAATTGAATCAGTCGGCACAGAATCCGATTACATATCTGTATCCACTGGAGAAAGATAAAATTCATATTTAACGAAATTGACAAATCTGAATTTGAGAAGGTAAGTGAATGGGATATCACGATACAAGATACCAAAGATACCATGGAGGAATATGATAATGTCGAAAGATGAGTATTTGATAACCGATACGCCCCTCAAAGCGTTGACGGTTTTTGCAATGCCAATGATTCTTGGAAGTTTTTTTCAGCAAATATACAATATGGCCGACTCTATTATTGTCGGCCGGTTTGTTAGTTCTTCCGCACTTGCAGCTGTCGGTGCATGTGCAGCATTGACCAATGTGTTCATTTGTGTGGCACTGGGAGCCGGTGTCGGAGCCGGTGTGCTTGTGAGCCGTTATTTCGGAGCCAGGAAGTATGGCAAAATGAAAACAATCGTGTCAACCTCCTTGATTAGCTTTTTGCTTCTAAGTATAGTCCTTGGTGTTTTTGGCTTTTTCTTCGCCGGCTCGATGATGAGTGGACTGCAAACCCCTGCCGACGTACTGGACGATGCAGTACTGTATCTGCGGGTCTATTTTGTGGGCTTTCCGTTTCTGTTTATGTATAACATTCTTTCTACCATGTTCACCTCAATCGGCGAATCCAAAATTCCGCTAGGACTGCTGATTTTTTCGTCCATCCTGAATATTTTAATGGATCTTTGGATGGTAGCCGGGCTGGGTCTCGGTGTGTTCGGTGCGGCTATTGCAACCCTGATTGCACAGGGAATTTCCGCAGTGTTTTCGTTTTTGATTTTCTTTGCACGGATGCAGCAATATAAAAGCCCCTTTAACAGGTTTGAACGGCAGGAGCTGTATTCCATGCTTCGCATTGCGGTGCCGTCGGTTTTACAGCAGTCCACAGTGTCCATCGGTATGATGATTGTGCAGGCAGTGGTAAATCCTTTCGGTACACAGGCACTCGCCGGGTATACAGCAACGATGAGGGTGGAAAATGTTTTTTCATTGATCTTTGTATCCATCGGCAATGCGGTTTCGCCGTATGTTTCCCAGAATCTTGGCGCAAAGAAAATTGATCGTATCAAAAAAGGCTACCATGCTGCGCTGGTGCTGGATCTGTGCTTTGCGGCCATTGCGTTTGTGACCATTGAAGCGCTGCATACGCAGATCTCCTCACTGTTCTTAGGAAAAGACGGAACTGCATTGGCCTATCAGGTGTCTGGTGATTATATGAGGTGGCTTGGTTACTTTTTCATCTTCATGGGTATCAAGATGGCAACCGATGGAGTTCTTCGCGGTCTCGGAATTATGCGTCCGTTCCTCGTTGCAAACATGGTGAACCTTGCGATTCGTCTGTCCGTTGCCCTAATCTGTGCACCACGTTTCGGCATTGCCTTTGTCTGGCTTGCGGTACCAGTTGGCTGGCTTGCAAACTTTTTAATCTCCTATGTGGCTCTTAGGAGATCATGGTCGACTGATAAAATGGCATCCATTAGTTAACTTCAAGTTTGTCTGACTCACAACAATTTAATAGCAAACAAATACAAGCACCAATCAGTGTTTTTTGTTGTATAATGTTTTTGTCGTACAGGGTCACTTTCCTTTGTAATGTTTTGGGTCAAATTCATTATACATCAGAAAGTCCTGTACGATATTTTTTTATGAAAAAGTTGTAAAGTGCTGTCTTTAGCATTTAATCCATAAAAATTCTTCTTACATTTGTTTATATGCACTACCCATTCAACCATTGAGTCAAGAATTGGCTTCAGAGTAGGTCCCAGTTCGCTGAGACTATATTCAACCCTTGGTGGAACCTCCGGGTAGACAGTACGGATAACAAGTCCGTCACTTTCTATGGAGCGTTTTTTTTGTTGATAATTCAAGATGCGGAAACCCTTAAAAATCAAGGACTTCCGCACTTTTTTTGTTTACAGAAAAATAATTTTGTAATCGCATACGCCAAATAGCGGAACACTAAGACGGAATCAATACACATGCACAATATCCGCTGGCAGGTTGAAAACAGTAGATGGTCAGAGTCTTGTTGATTTCCGGACTATAATCCTGCAGGATATGTTTCTTGCCGTTTAATGCTACATCCGCATAAGTAACAAGCCATTTTTTATCCCCATTTTTAAAGACTTCATAAAAGGAACGATTCAACATTTCTGAAACGGGAACGCCCTCAACAACAGCCATTTCATCATTACAGTAACGGAATACAAAGTCTACACCATGTCCCTGTGCATCAAATACAAGTTCAATAATACAAAAAGCAAGTGGCATATCATTGAGAAAGCTACAGCTATTAAATAATTGAAGTGAGCTGTCTTCTGAAACCTCCGAATAGTTCTGCGCATTTAAACCAAGTGCCTTACGGATTTGTTTGTGCTGACGCAGATTACGTTTTCTCCCTTGAAAGACAGCGCCATCAGTCATTGTATAAAATCCTTCGTCGGATATATGAACAATTTGATTTTTTCGAAGAACAACGCCTTTTGAGATATTTAGAAAATCTTCTTCCGGCAAGTAAAGCATAAGTTCTTTTATCGGGATTGTAGTTGCAATGCTCTCTCCCGAGGAAAGCGTAATGATTGTGTGAGGATTCTGCCTGGTAAGGTAAAAAATATCTGAAATTTTGATATTTTTTCGTTCGAAATATAGTGGAACATTATAACGCATATGAGACCTTCCTTTATTGTGATAATTCTATATTACTATAGTTGTTTTGAAAATACAAGAGAGACAATTAAAACACAACAATTAATGCCAATAAAATGCATTTTAATTAAGATTTACCACGAATTATCGGAGAAACATTAAAAAAACGCGGATTTAAGTAAAAAAGCTTGCTTTGTAATTGCGCGCGTGATATTATAAAAAAGTAAAGTTGACTATACAGAACGAATCATTAGGCAGAGACAGAAATAGGAAGAGGAGTGCAGAATCAGAAAACCGGAAACTCGTCTGCAGAAGTAGTAGCCTGAGATGTGGATATCGAGGAGGAAGAACCTTCCGAGGAAAACGAAAGCACAACAAATGCGAAAACAGGAGATGAGAGCAAAGCAGGAATTTGGATTGCGATATTGCTATTTTCAATGATTGTGCTTAGCTGTGGAGTAAAACATAAAAAAGATATGTAGTGAATTATCTAAAAAAGGATATAGAGGTTATGCAGGATCCTATTCATCTGCTTGTAGACTGCCGATCACAGTTTTACATTTCAGACATGATCAAAATCATGAAGGGAATCCAGCGAAATCACAGATTTCGGACAGGGGGATAATTTCCACTTGCGGCATGAGGCTTATCCTATTGTAATAACTAATCTATTTTAAAATTATGGAGGTCAGTATTTCCTTATTGTGAAACAACGACCTCTGCTTTTTATATCCAGGGAATCGGCATTTATGAGAAGACCGGTTCTTTTTACCACCTGCTGTCTGCCAGTATATAAAATTATGAAAAAGATTGCGAGCCGCTGCAACTATTTCTCGGAAATCCTGTCTGTGGTGGTGCTATGAAACAGCAGTTCATTGGATTAAGACATTGCAAATGCGGTATCAGTTGGAAGATATCCGGACAAAGGGTGATATATCCAGTAGAATAGTATAAGAAGGTATGATGGTATGAAGATATTAGTAATTCCTGATGTTCATCTTAAACCGCAGATGTTTAAACAGGCTACAGCTCTTATGCATCAGGGAATTGCTGATCGAGCGGTATGTCTGATGGACATCCCTGATGATTGGGACAAGCAATATAATGTCGGACTTTATGAAGAAACTTATGATGAGGCTATTCGGTTTGCAAAAGCATTTCCGGAAACAGCCTGGTGCTACGGGAATCACGATTTGAGTTATCTGTGGCATTGTCTGGAGAGCGGTTATAGCTCCATGGCTTCAATGACAGTGCAAAGAAAGTTGTTGGATTTGCGAGAGGCTGTTCCAGAAGATAATCCCATTAAATATGTTCAGAGAATAGACAATGTTCTCTTTTCTCATGGAGGCGTACTGAATTTCTTTGTAGAGGAATATGTTCCGCGAGCAAAATATAATGATGTGGATGCTGTGTTAGAGACGATTAATCAGCTCGGAAGAATCGCGATGTGGAATGATGCATCGCCGATCTGGCTGAGACCACAGCATTCAAAAATGAGATTATATAAGCCACGTAAGTTGTTGCAGGTTGTAGGTCATACACCTATGGATGCAATTACGAAAGAGGGAAATCTGATTAGCACGGATGTGTTTTCAACTTACAGAGATGGAAAGCCGATTGGAACAGAGGAGTTCCTCTTGCTCGATACAGTGACATGGGAATACTGCGGAATTAAGATGTAGAATCCGATACGTAATTGGATGCATATTATAACAGACATTATTACGATGATGTCCGGGGAACGAGTGAAAGTAAAAACGAAATCGTATCAGAATGATATGGTGACATTTAAAAATAAAGATGACGTTTTAACTGCACTGATTCACTTAGGCTATCTGGCATACGATCGAAGAGAACAGATGGCGTACATTCCAAATGAAGAAATCCGCAGCGAGTTCACGGATGCGGTAAAAGAACATCAGTGTATCATTGAGAAGTATGAAAAATAAAAAGGAGTATGAAAAGATGTATTACGTACCAGACGGAACCAAAACATGTGGTTATTATGAATGCAAGAAATGCGGCAACCGCTTTTTATCCCTTCAGACGATGGAAAAAATCCCATGTCCGGACTGCGAGGCGGAGGTGGATTATGAAATCGGACCTGGCGAATCTTTGGAGGATGTGCTGGACACCGCAGTGCTGCTGCAAAAAATTGAGGGCGAAGAGGAAGTGGAAAAGATGGATGCACTCTTAAGTCTTGCGATTACCGGCGGAGATTTTGACTGGATCTGACATAACAGAGCTTTTTCAAACACGCTCCAGATAGGTAGCGTATATTTGATGAATGCCAAGTCTGGCGTTCGCTCTGAATTTTCACAGAATTTTACCAGAGTTTTTCCGCGATTTTAAAAGAAAACAAAGAAATTTCAAAGGTTCATGAGAAAAATGTTCAGAAACAACCGAAAAAACATCGGTGAAATTGTGTAAAATTGACAGAACTGATGCAAAAGACCGGAAATCATCGAAAAATTTAAGGATTGACAAAAAGTGGGAATTCCGCTAGAATGTGCCTATGTTGAAAAACAGCAGAGAAAAAGAATAGAGTAAAGATAACGCAACGGAGCGGTTCTGGGAATAGAATCGCTCCGTTTGTAATTTTCTCCCTTTCTCCAAGGTTTTATTTCTCCCGAAAAACACTCTCAGAAAACCGGAAAACGCTCTGTCTGTTTTTCAAGATAAACTCCATATAAGTAATGGATTCGCGAAGGCGCGGTACGAAGGGAAAGCTTCGTGCCGCGTTTTTCAATCCAAAGGAGAAACGTCAGTAAAGAGTTCGCAACGGGGCGATCTGGAAGGAAGATTTCCAGGTCGCCTTTTGATTTTACCGGAAAGGAGAAAGTCCGATGGAAAACACAAACGTCTTATTTGACCGAAAGCGTCTGGTCCGGCTGATCGTTCCCTTGATTGTGGAAC
>ERZ779956.1004-NODE-1004-length-13867-cov-2.969809_pt1 | contig 13867 bp, 9 predicted proteins | sample MGYA00511940_ERZ779956 | MGnify/ENA primary metagenome ERZ779956 (study PRJEB29588, sample SAMEA2154992) | human gut metagenome | biome: human gut; feature: human-associated habitat; material: faeces | place: Denmark | collected 2008/2010 ...
AGTTGCGGCGCGCCGTCCCTGTAAATCAGATTATGTCCGGGTGTATCAGCGGGCGAATTTAAGCGTTGCTGTTCCCTGCGGAGTGATGGCCTTCGCCATGTAGAACCCGGCGGGGAGTGCTGTTATGTCGGCCTGAGAGGCGTTGGTGGTGAGCATCATGCGGCCGCTGAGGTCGTAGACTGCGATGGATTCGGCTCCGCCTTCAACCACAATCATGCCGTCAACCACCTTGATGGCATTGCTGCCGGAGGCATTTGCCAGAACATCCTCGATGCCGCTGGTGGCAGCCTCAACGTCGCCGTAGAAACCGAGATTGTCGAGGATAAGGGCTTCGCCACCCTTGGTGCGGATGTTGAACGCCACATAGATTTCCTTCCCTTCGTAGGGAGAGAGGTCGATGCCGCGTGTCTGCGGATAGACTGACTCGTTGCTGATTTCGGCAACACCGGTATAATCATACCATTTGTCGTCTCCGGTGGATACCTTCACGTCATATTTTTCGCGGTATCTCTCGTTGATGGAGTTGGAATTCCACATGAAATGGGCGTTCTTGCCGGTGACTTTCACCTTGGGCATCACAATGAAGCGGTCGGCGCTGGTGTCGTCGGTGAACCATGTAGCGGCGGCAAGGGCATGGTTGCCAAGCAGATAGTGCTCGAGATTGAAGATTCCGAAGCCGTCCTCGTTAAATTCGGCGCCGGCATCGGGGTGCAATGTGGCGCTGTCCTCCACGCGATAGGTGAATTCGGCGGGGAGTTTGGCATCCTCCATGTCCCAGAGCATCACTGCATCTGTGAGGTAGTTCACAGTGCCTTCAACAACGTTGTTGCCGGTGTTGTTGTCCTCGTCGCACACAATCTCCACTTTGTATGTATGGGCTCCTGCTGTCATGCCGGCCAGGGCGTCGGTCATTGTGATCTTGCGGATTTCCTGTTTTGTAATCGCGAGCGGTTCGGATTTCACTTTCGTTCCGTCGAGGTAGACGTTGACTGTGGCATTAGCATCGATGATGCCCACGTTGCGTACGGTGAATTCCACATCCTTCTTGTTGGCTTCGCGCAGATATGCGCCGGGTGCGGTCACGTCGGTTATCATCAGGTCAAGCGAGGTGTTGTCAATTTTTTCGATAGAGAGGTCGTCTATAACGAGCCAGTTTTCATCGGCATCGCTGAAGCAGTAGAAGCCGAAATAAATCTTGCCGGACTGCTTGAGTTCGAACACATTGATTGATTCAAGATAATGTTCGTTCGTAGCGGGGTCGTATTCCACAAGCACGTTGGTCATTGCTTCAGGTGCGGGGGCATTGCCGTAGCATACACGCAGGCGTTCCGGATGGTTCTCAGTGGCAGAATACCAGAATTTGAGGACATACCAGCCGGTCTCCATCGTTATGGGCTCAAGGAAGAACCAGTCGTCGCCGGCATTATTCTTGTTGTAGTTATAGCCCATGCACGCATCGCCGGTACGGGAGAAATGTGTGAAGAAATCGTTGATGGCTATGTGCCAGTAGCCGTCGTCGTAGTTGAGGTTCGCGTAGCTGAAGCCCGATGTGTCCTCGTCAGGTTCGAAGCCCATGAAATAGGGCACGGCTGCCGGAGCGACGTGGCGTACATTGGCTGTGGCGGCGTCGTTGGACGGAACGATATCGTCGGGATGGATGGTCCATGCCTTTACGGTGTACTTTCCACGCGGTGTGGAGAGGTTGGCTTTGGCCGTGAAGGTGTACTCGGTTGTGGCGCCTTTGGCGAGCGGCTGGTTTACGGTTTCGATCACCGGTTCGCCGTCGTCAACCGAGAATGCCACCTGGTAGCTGTCAACATCCACCAGACCGTCGTTGGCGATTTTTACTTTCACAGTTTCCTGCGAAAGGGCTTCGCCTGTGACGGGTGTCACGATCTCGGTCACACGAAGGTCCACGGGATTGTTGACCTGAGTCACCTTCATGTTGCAGAGGTACAGGCGATAGCGGTCGGCGGGGGTAACGGCGTGGAAGCCGATGTGAAGATTGCCGGCAGGTGCATCGACAAGGAAGAATCCGCCCTGACGTTCTGCTGGAATGCTTTCGTGCGATTTGCCCATGGTGGTCATCGCTGCAACCGATTGTGCGGAACCGTACCACACTTCTATCGCCTCTTTGTAGGAACTTCCGTACACTTCGTAGCTTACCATATAGCTTCCGGCTTCGGAAATGTTTATGGCCGGTGAGATGAGCCAGTCGTTGGCGGCATTTTTGCTGTTGTACTGATAATAAACGTGGGAGGGATCTCCGTCGGGGTTGAACTGCCATTTGGAGCCATCTTCGTTGGCGTCTACTTCAAGCCAGCGGCCAAAGTCTTCGGCGGTTTCGAACGTCTCGGAGAACAAAGGCTCTGCCGCTGACAGGGCGCCTGCCGACAGGAGCGCGGCTGCCACAAGGGTAAAGATTTTTCTCATAAATGTAATAATGGTTTGTTGAGATAAAAAATGATTCGTTTAATCGAATCTGTGGATTTTGAAATTAATTAAACCGGCGTGATTAATCTTGCGCATAAAAATACTTCTTGAAAAAATATCCTTGATGAATATTTTTTCATTTTGGGAGTTTTTTAGAAATCGGGGACAAAAAAACGACTAAATTGCCAATATGGGAGGCGAATATGAGGTATATTAATGCAAATATTCAAATATGTCCCGGCATATGCTTGCTGACCGCCGAAGGGGTGTTCCCTTAAGGCGGCATTATCGGTGACTGTGTCTGCATGCAGTGGCAGATGCCGATAGGCGAGGGGGTCAGTCGAGGAGAGGATCGTCGCCTTCCGACCCCGGTTCGTATTCCGGGAGGACAGGCGTAGCCGGCTTCGGAGTTTCTACGGGCGTATTCGGTTTGGGTTTCTCCTGAGGTTTATCCGGTTTGTGTTGTTCCTGAGGTGCTGTTGTGGTGTGTGTGTCCGGACTTGTTGTGGTCTTTTCCGGAGCTTCATTCGTTTTGTCCGGCGAAGTTTGCGGCTTTTCCGGGGTTTGAACAGGCTCAGGGCTGGCAGGAATGTCGTCGGACGTCTCGGCAGTGACAGGTTCGGCTGCTTCAGGTTCTTCGGTTTCCTGTTCGGCATCCGGCTCGGGCGCTTGCTCCATGTCGTCGGGCATCATGTCCGTGGCGTCAGACGGCATGACTGCGTCGCCGGGGATTGGGGCGGTGTCCTCCGCAGCCTCTTCGGGCGTCAGACCTTCCGATTCTCCGAACAATTCGGGCGGCAGCACGGCCTCCTCGGTGTCGCGATAGGTCTTGTCGCGCATGTAGCGGAAATATTCGTCGAACGAGCGGCCGTTGCGCAGCAGTATGTCGAAATTCGCGGCGGAAATGACCACCGGGCGCACTTCGGCGGGGAGCTGGAGTGTGGGGCTTGCCGCCATAACCTTGCGGTAATGGTTGATTTCCTCTACGTTTTCAAAGCCTTTGATAAGAAGCAACCCGAGGCGTCCGAAATTCATCTGCTCCAGATCGAAATCCTTCACGACGAACGACGAGAAGTTGTGGCGCGCCACCTCATAGAGCAGTGCGTTCTGCGATATGCGGTCGGTGGGGAAAAGGAGCACCAGATATTGCTCGGTGTCCGGGTTGAGGTCGAACTCTATCTGCTCGTCGCTGACGGCGGTGGAGTCGGAACCGAGACGGATGTCCCACAGCATGCCGCGCATGTTGCCGCTCTGCTGCAGCTCGCGCCCCTGGGCAAGTCCTTTAAGATAGGAGGAGGCGTAGGGGGTGATGTCTGTGTCGGGATAACGCTCGAGCAGTTCCATAAGGGTGTTCTTGAAGCCTTCGGTGTTTTTGTCGGTGACATACGCCAGGGCCTCGAGGAACATGAATTTGGGCATGAGCGGGCTTAGCGGGAAGTTGGAGCGCACTTTTGCGTAGGTGGAGTGCACGCCCCGGTTGTCGTTGTCGAGGTATGCCTGCAGCGCCTGGTCGTAGAGGCTGTTCTCCTGCTCCATCATGCGCCGGAGATTGCCCACATAGTCGGGGTCGCGCATGGCCATGCCGTATTTGGAATCGGGAAACTCGTTGAGGATCAGCTGACGGTAGTGCTCGGCGCGGTCCATCCGTCCCATGCGCACGAACATCAGATAGAGGTTATAATAAGCGTCGAGGCGGTAGATGTTGTCGGGATAGCGGCGCAGCAGCTCCTCAAACTCCGTTTCAGATGCCGGAAAATCCTCGAGTTTGTCTTTCAGAATAACGCCCATGTTGTAAAGCCCCTCCTGGATGACGTCGTTGGCCGTCTGCTTCTCGGCGTCGGTTTTGGGGATTTGCTTGAGATAATACTCCGGATAATGGGGATCGTTCTCCTTGTCGGCATTTTCCTTACCGCCATTCTCCTTGTCTGCGGCTTCTGAATCTGTTTCATCAGTTTCCTCCTCGTTGTCGGCGGAGTCGTCGCCGGAGGTGCCGAAGTCGTTGAAATCGAAGGTGGATTTATTGCGGCGGCGCCAGTCGTCCTCAAGCTTTCGGTTACCCCACCGGCGCTGGAATTCGGTGCGGCCGGCGTTTTTGGTGGCCGTGTTGTAGAAGTACCATGAGTCGTCGCCGGTGTTCATCACGAATGTTTGCGGTGCTTTCGACGATGAGCCCTGCATGGTGTTGCCCATGGCGTCGCGGTTGGCAAGAAACTCCTCGCGTGCAGCCGCCTCGGCCTCCTCCTTTTCTTTCTCTTTCAGCTCCTCAATGATGCGTTCCACCACTTTCTGCTGCTGTTCGGGCGTCATGGCCGACAAGCGCAGCAGCGAGTCGTTGAGCTCTACGTTCTGCGAATAGAGTGCCAGCTCGTCGAGCACGTCGCTGCGGCGGCGCAGCTTGGCGTAGTCTGGCCATGTGGTAGGGAGCAGAGGCACCGCCTCCGAGTAGCATGGCTGTGCCTTGGAGTATTTGCGCAGGTCGTAGTAAAGCGAGCCAAGGGTTATCTGGGCTATCGCCTTGTCTATACCGGAACGGGTGGATTTCTCCACGGCCAGTTCATAATTGGCAATGGCGTTTGTGGTGTCGGCGCGCGACAGGTACAGGTTGCCGATGGCGTAGTATATCTGGTCGAGATATTCCTTGTTGCGGTCGTAGCGTACCATACGCTTGAGGGCTTTCACCTCAGGGGTGATGTCGGTGCCTGAAAATACCTCGCTCTGTTTGATGCGTGCGTTGAATTTCGTACGGTAGGAAGCCGACGAACTTGAGCCGGCTTTGTCGAACGCTTTGTAGGCCAGCCCCTTCTGCCCGAGGGCGGAATACACCTGTCCCAACAGGAAGTTGAGCCTGGTGCGCTGCGGCCGTGTGGCCAGCGGAATCGCTTTTGTGAGCATAGGCACTGCCTCCTCATAGTTCTTCTGCTTTATGAGCAGGTCGGCGTATGTGGAATAATATAGCGAGCGTATGGGCTTGGAGGTAAGCTGGTCGGACTTTACGCGTGTCAGAATGTTCTCCGCCTCGAAAAGCCAGTCGAGCGCGCAGTAACTGCGTGCTTCCCACAGTTTGGCCTCTACCACGGTGGCCGGCAGCCAGGAGAAATGTTTGGAGATATAGAAGAATGTGGAGGCGGCTCCGAGAAAATCGCCGTTGAGATACTGGCTGCGCCCCATCATCATCCATGAATTGTGCAGGAATGGATTGTATTCCTCCCGGCGCATCCACGCCTTGTACTTCGGGTCGGAGCTTTTGCCTGCCTTTTTCTTGGGTTTCTTCTTTATGGAACGCAGCTGGATGGCTTTCTGGGCTTTCTCAATCGAGCGGTCGAAGTTGCCTTGCGGCTGCGGGGCCTTTTCGTCGGCCTTGGCGGCAGCCGGATGGATGAAGAGCATGCGCGAGAAGTCGTCCTCGTAGCTCTCTTCCATGTCGTGCAGGGTCTCTTTGTAGTGTGTGTCGCCGTTGTAATGGATGTTGTAGCGGGTGATGAACTCCTGATATTTGCGCGTGGCGGCAGTGTTCTTTTTGGGCGAGCACGAACATAGCAGACCCAGGGCCGCAATGGCCGGGGCCGCTGCTATCAGGGCTATGCGTGCAACTCTGTTCAAAGGAGCGGTGCTTACAGACAAAAAAACTATTGTCACGACAGTTTATCGTGTGACTTGAATAAAAACGTCAGTCGCAGCCATTTTATTGCCCATGGCGCACATTCCCCCGTCCGGACCAAACACTTGAGTGTTGCAGGGCGTTAATAAATATGAACGCAAGCTAAAATCTTTGTCTGCCGAACAAATTTAAATCAGTTTGTGAGTTCTGTATCACTGTTGTTAAGATAATCCGGGAAATGATGCGCAATTTGTGGCGCGGTGGTGGATTTTTCGGGCGTATGTGGAAAAATTAACGGTTTTGTGTTAAATCGATTTGGAAAATAGTTAAAAAAGTTTTAACTTTGCTTCCAGTCATAAATACAGTTTAATATGAAAAAGGCTATTCTTTTGGCTGCTATGGCGTTGAGTGTGGCTGGCGCATCCGCTCAGACCACCGTGGCCGGCAGCAAATTCACCGACAACTGGTCGTTCACCCTCAAGGGTGGCGCCGTAATGTCGTCGAAATCGGTAGCAGACAATGGCTTCTGGGATAATGCCCGCGGCATTGTGGGAGCGGAACTCCGCAAGCAGATCACGCCCGTATTTGGCCTGGGTGTGGAAGGCGAATGGACTATAAACACATCCAGCTGGGCCGGCTACCGTTCGGGCAACTGGTTCGATCATCAATATGTAGGCGTGTTCGGCGCAGTCAACCTTATGAACGCATTTGCAGGTTACACAGGCGCTCCACGTCTTTTCGAGCTTGAAGTGGTGGGCGGCACCGGATGGCTGCATGCCTACTATCCCCACACTTCCGGCAAGGACGGCAATTCCTGGGCCACCAAGGTGGGTATGAATTTCAACTTCAACCTCGGCGAATCGAAAGCATGGACACTTGCGTTCAAGCCCGCATATCTGTGGAACATGAACGGCAATCCGCGCCCCAACATTCTCGGTTACGAAGCCCGTTACGACAGCAATTTCGGCTATCTCGAACTTGAGGCCGGCATCACATATCATTTCGGCAATTCCAACGGCACACACCATTTCACGGTGGTACGTCCGTACGACCAGTCGGAAATCGATGCGCTCAACGCCCAGATCAACGCCCTCCGCGGTGAGCTTGAGGCATCGGGTGCCAACAACGCAGCTCTCCTCGCTCAGATTGCCGACCTGCAGGCTCAGCTCGACGCTTGCAACCGTCGTCCGCCGGTGGTGGAGAAGGTTGTGAAGGACCTCAATAACATCCGTTACGTGTTCTTCAACTGCGGTTCTGCCTATGTTCAGCCCAATCAGCAGCCCAACATTGCAATGGTGGCCGACCAGCTCAAAGAGAACACTAACGCCACCGTCACCGTGAAGGGTTACGCTTCGAAGGACGGCTCCGCCGCTTTCAACCGCAAGCTTGCAGAACGCCGTGCAGAGGCAGTCAAGAAAGAACTTGTGAAACGCTACGGCATCGCTTCAGACCGCGTCAAGGCTGAAGGCATGGGCATCGGCGATCTCTTTCAGGAGAACAGCTGGAACCGTGTGAGCGTATGCACAGTCCACGAATAAGACAGCTTTTACAAAAGCACTTCAGATAAGAACTGAACAAACATTTACCACGCTGCGCCGGGAATGCATCCCGGCGCAGCGTGTCATTTGTTCCGGCTGAACCAATGCTTCGTTTTTCCGGCTCTACCCGATTATTGGCAGATTTGGCTTAACATTAAGCAATTTTTGTGAAGAAATGAAAAACGGACGGGGATAACGCCCGAAAAATCCTAAATTTGTAAATTGTGGAATGTGCATTTGCATATGGCCACGTTGTTTTACTATAACGAGTAAGGCCGTCCGGGCGGCCGGAGCATACTGCCAGATGAACGAACTGCTGACTGTTACACTTAATGTTACCTTGTCCGATGTGCTTATGGTGCTGTCGGTTCTGCTGCTGAGCGCAGGCGTTGTGCTTGAGTTCAGCCGGAGCGACAACGGCGTGGCATTTTCCTGCCTTGGGTTAGGGACGCTTAACCGCTGCGACATGGTGACGATAAGCGACAAGGTGCTGCTGTTCTGGGCCGTGGTCACCATCATTGTTCTTGTGATAATGCGTATGCGTGACGGACAGTCAGGCTATCCGGCACTCTGCAGGCGGTTTGTAGCCGGCGGAGCATTGGCCGGAATGGCGGTGGGTATGCTTTGGGGCTATGCGGCTCTGAGGGCGGGGGCAGCCGCAGGTGCGGTGCTCGGCGCTGTGGCGTGGAGCCGTACGCCTTCAGGTGCGGTTTGCCCCCGTGGCGCGGCCGGCGCCATAGTGGAAGTGGGCCTTCCGGCTGTGGTAGTGATGGTAATGACCGGCATCGCCATCAACTCGTTTATTGTGGCCTCTCGTACGGGCGGCATTTGAAAACGGCCTTGCCGGCATGGCGTCCGGCAGGGATAACTGACATTGAACGGACTACGATGAAAAAACTGTTGATAGCAATAGCGGCGTGTCTGTCGGTTGCATTGGCGTTCTCGGCCTTTGCAACCACAGCGAAGTCTGCGAAAAAAACTGAGCCGGAGGCACCCGATTTCGAGCGTATCAAAGCCGAGGTGTCCGATCCCAAATCGCAGTGGTATTATCCAAGACTCATGCAGCAGTATGAGCGTAACGAGACTGTGATGACTCTCGATGATTACAGGCATCTCTATTACGGATATCTCTTTCAGGAGGACTTCAACCCCTATCGCCACAACGAGGCCGTGACGCGCAATGAAGCGCTGTATTATAAAAACAATCACACTCGTGCAGAGCTTGATTCCATCATAACATACGCAAGGCAGGCCATTGACGATAATCCGTTCGACCTCAATCAGATTAATTTCATGATTTATGCGTTGCGTGCGCGCGGGAAGGTGAATCTCGCCAACATATGGCAGTACAGGCTCAACCATCTGCTTCAGGCCATTGTGTCGAGCGGAACCGGCACAGACAAGGACCATGCGTGGTATGTGATTAATCCACGGCATGAGTACAGTATAATCAATTTTCAGAATGCAGTTGTCAAGGACCAGCATTACGAAGAGCCTTATTTCGACTGCATGGAAGTGGAGAAAAAGAGCGGGAAGGAGAACGCCACCTACTATTTCAACATCCGCAACCTGCTCGAGGAATATTATCGGAAATTTCCCGAGCAGATGTGAGGTTAAAGTCCTCACCGCAAAATGAACCAATCAACAACCTACCGATGAAAATTGCACATATCGATCTGGGCGACCGCCCTGTGATGCTCGCGCCGATGGAGGATGTGACCGACCGCTCGTTCCGGCTCATATGCAAGGAACTGGGAGCCGACATGACCTACTCCGAGTTTGTTTCGGCCGATGCGCTGATACGCAATATCGCCGCCACTACGCGCAAGCTCCATATAGAACCCGCCGAGCGCCCCACGGCCATTCAGATTTATGGCCGAGAGGTGGAGCCGATGGTGGAGGCTGCCAGAATGGTGGAGGCTGCCGGGCCGGATGTGATAGACATAAATTTCGGCTGCCCGGTGAAGAAGGTGGCAGGCAAAGGTGCCGGAGCCGGTATGCTACGCGACATCCCCAAAATGCTCGAAATCACGCGGGCGGTTGTAAAGGCTGTCAACGTGCCTGTCACGGTGAAAACGCGCCTGGGATGGGATCATGAACACCGTATCATTGTGGATTTGGCCGAACAGTTGCAGGACTGCGGCATAGCGGCGCTTACTGTGCACGGACGCACGCGTTCACAGATGTACACCGGCGAGGCCGACTGGGAGATGATTGCCCGCGTAAAGGAGAATCCGCGCTTCCGCATCCCTCTGATCGGCAACGGCGACATCACAACTCCGCAGAAGCTTGTGGAGGCTTTCAGCCGTTACGGCGTGGATGGTGTGATGGTGGGGCGCGCGGCCATAGGCAATCCGTGGGTGTTCCACGACATGAAGCAGACTCTGTTGCATGGCACCGTGCCTGAACCTCTGAGCCCCGAGCGGAAATTTGAAATACTGCGCCGGCAGATCAACGAGAGCATCGACCGTATCGACGAGTACCGCGGCATACTTCACATCCGCCGCCATCTGGCCGTGAGCGGTCTGTTCAAGGGGATTCCTTTTTTTCGCGATACCCGCATAGCCATGTTGCGTGCCAACACAAAGGACGAACTGTTCGGCATTATCGACATGGTGGAGGACAAACTGCGCGACGGCAGCGCGTTCATATAAATATTAATTAAGTGAATAAAATTATATAGCTATGAAAATCAGGTTTTTAATGGTTTTGTCTCTGCTTGTGACGCTGTCGGCTTACGGCGCCGGTGACGAGCCTGTGCAGAAGTTTGAACTTGATGTAAAGGATTTCTCGCAGCTCGTTGTGGATGACGGTCTGAATGTGGAGTACCACAGTAATGACGACATGGCAGGGAAGGCCGTGTTCTCTGCTCCGAAAAGCATTGCCGACAAAATCCTGTTCGAGAACAACGGCAAAGGGAAACTGCTCATTCAGAAATCATTTCACGAGGAGACCGAACTGGTGTCTGACCTTCCCACAATCAAAGTGTATTCACGTTTCCTGAAAAGTATAACCAACAACGGCGACTCGACTGTCCGCGCTCTTGAGGTGCGTCCCACAATGGAGATGAACGCAACGGTGGTTGGTAACGGGCGTCTGGTTGTGCGTGATGTCGACTGCTCCAAATTCAGCGGCAGCATAAAGACCGGAAACGGCACTCTGGTGGTGACCGGAAAATGCGCCGAAGCCGTGTTGAGCAACACCGGTACGGGTGCTATACAGGCCGATAACCTTCGTGCCGGCAATGTGTCGTGCCGCTTTTTCGGCACCGGAACCACAGGCTGCTGGGCCACCGGCACGCTGACTGTGAAAGGGGTGATGAAAGGAAAGCTTTATTACCGCGACACCCCTGCGCGCATCCGCAACTTCTCGGTCGGGGTGAAAATCTATTCGCTCGAAGGCACCGAGTGGCTGGGCGAGCAGGAGCCTGATCCCGATGGCGACAGCGCTGCTCCTGCCGATGAAAAGTAAAGAATTCAGGCTGTTGTCTTAGTCAATGAGCAGTCAGGACGCACCATTGAAAACCCTTACGGCCCGGTCGGTGAAATGGAATCTCATCGACCGCTTGTCGTCGCAGGTGCTCTATGGCATCACCGGAATAATTCTGGCCCGGCTGCTTTCGCAGGAGGATTTCGGCCTTGTGGGCGCCATCCTCGTGTTTCAGGCGTTCGCCTCGCTGATGGTCGACAGCGGATTCTCCTATGCGCTTATTCAGCGCAAGCAACCCACCCGGCTTGACTATTCCACCGTGCTGTGGTTCAACATGGCCGTGGCCGTGGTGCTTTATGTGGTGCTGTTTTTCTGTGCCCCGCTCATTGCCGATTGCTTTCAGGGCGACAGGCGTCTGGTGCCGTTGAGCCGGGTGATGTTCCTCTCGTTTATCCTGAATGCCTCGGCCATAGTGCAGACCAACCGTCTGATGAAGCGGATGGATGTGCGGATGGTGGCGGTTTCGAATGCGGCCGGTCTCGTGGCCGGAGCTATAGTGGGCATTACGCTGGCCGTGGCAGGGATGGGAGCATGGGCCATCGTTTGGCAGACACTTGCGCTGAATGCCGTCAAGAGCGCCGTGCTGTGGTTCACTTCAGGATGGTTACCGCTGTGGCGGTTCTCCATGCAGTCGCTGCGCAGTTTTTTCAGCGTGGGTTCGAGCATGATGACCTCTTCGTTTCTGAATGTGCTTTTTCAGAACATCTATACATTTTTCATAGGCAACCGGGCCGGACTTGTTCCGTTGGGCTATTACACACAGGCCGACAAATGGAGTAAAATGGGGATAACCTCCATCTCGCAGGTGCTCACATCCTCGTTTCTGCCGGCGTTGTCGGCCGTACAGGACGATGACGAGCGGTTTTCGCGTGCCTCGCAGAAAATGAACCGCTTTACGGCCTACATACTCATGCCAGTCATGGGGTTCCTCATCATAATGGCCACCCCGATATTCCACTGTCTGTTCGGCGAGAAATGGGATGCATCCATCCCCCTGTTCCGGCTGTTGCTTTTGCGCGGGGTGTTCACCGTGCTCACGGCGCTCTACAACAATTATCTCGTGGCAAAAGCCATGTCGAAGGCTGTGGTGGCCATGGAGGTGCTTCGCGACGGGGTGGCGCTTCTGCTGCTGGTGGCCTGTCTGCCTTTCATTGCCATGTCGCTCCCGGATAATCCGGTTTACGGCATCGAGCTGTTGCTCTACGGCCAGCTTCTGGCATCGGTTGTGGCATGGGCTGTGATGACGGTCAAAGTGGCGCGTGTCACCGGACGCTCCCTGTGGCGTTTTCTTTTCGACAATGTGCCTTATGTGGCCGAGACAGTCCTGATCGGCGCGGTGATGTGGGTGGAGAGTCTGGTGATAGCCAACTGCTGGATTCTACTGTTTGCGCAGGCATGTACGGCACTGCTGCTCTACATCGGCGTGAACCATCTGCTACATTCCGTTATCCAGCGCGAGGTCGTTGCCTATCTTCGTGGCCGTTCCTCATTCTGAACATATATTCCCGGAAAAAGTGCTAACTTTGCAGCCGGAATGAGAATGTTGAACAGGAATATAGCAACGCTGCTTATAGGTGTTTTCGCTTTCTTTTTTTGCGGGAACACAGTGTTCATACATTCACATGTGGTCAACGGCGCCCGCGTGGTGCATTCGCACCCGTTTCTGCCGGGCGACCATCACGGCCATACACAGAATGCCCTGCATTTCATCACGGCCTACAATCTTATGGCCGCCACAATGGAATGCGGAGAGACTGTGCATCTGCAACAGCCCGCACGTGTATTGCAGGGTTGTGTGGAGTTGCAGCCGGTGATTGACTGTGCGTCGGCTCTCACCGATGTACGTCCCGTACGCGGCCCTCCCTCATGTTGATAATTCCAGACACTATAAAAATTAAACCGGATGCCAGGTTGCACCACGCGTGATGCGGTTATGTAGCTTCAGGTCCGGTTCACAGGATTATCAACCAAAATTCCAGCACAACACATGACAAGACATATTCTTATGTCGGCATTCACTGCAATGTCGGCACTTATGGCATATGCAGCTCCTGCAGGCGCCTCGGCCACGCCTTCGGATGCGAATATCACAGGCCATGTAATCGACAGTTCCACAGGCGAGCATCTTGCTTACTGCTCTGTAAGGATTGACGGCACCTCGATTGCCACACTCACCGATGCCTCCGGTCATTACACCATCCGTGACCTCAAGCCCGGAAATTATGAGGTTGTGGCATCGTTCGTGGGCTATAAATCAGTGACACATAAAGTCGATGCCGAGCGCGACCGTACCATAGAGGTGAATTTTGACCTATCGCCCGACGCTTTCATGCTCGATCAGGTGGTGGTCACTGCGAGCAAGAGCGAACAGAAACGCCGCAACAGTCCGTCACTGGTGAGTGTCGCATCGGCCAAGCTGCTCGAACAGGTGAGCGCCTGTTCGCTGGCCGACGGTCTGAGCTTCCAGCCCGGTGTGCGTGTAGAGAACGATTGCCAGAACTGTGGTTTCACGCAGGTGCGCATCAACGGTCTCGACGGTCATTACTCCCAGATTCTGATGAATTCACGTCCGGTGTTCTCGGCGCTTGCCGGGGTGTACGGTCTCGAACAGATTCCGGCCAACATGATTGACCGCGTGGAGGTGATGCGCGGCGGCGGTTCGGCCCTGTTCGGCTCCTCGGCCATAGGCGGCACAATCAACATCATAACCCGCGACCCGGTGGTGAATTATGCCGAAGCCGCCCACAGCCTTACATCGATAGGGGTGACCGGCAGGCTCGACAACAACACCACGGGGAATGCCTCGGGG
>ERZ779956.1008-NODE-1008-length-13816-cov-2.061623_pt1 | contig 13816 bp, 12 predicted proteins | sample MGYA00511940_ERZ779956 | MGnify/ENA primary metagenome ERZ779956 (study PRJEB29588, sample SAMEA2154992) | human gut metagenome | biome: human gut; feature: human-associated habitat; material: faeces | place: Denmark | collected 2008/2010 ...
ATTGGTGTATGAAATATTAAATTTGATGCTTTCAGCACGGCTGTCGCACATAAGTATGACGAGGATCAGAAAACACCGTCTAACACAAATACTATATTCAACCCTCTCATCATATACGGTGATTCGGGACTTGGAAAAACTCACCTTATGAAAGCTATCGAGCATGAGGTAAAGAAAAATCACCCTGAACTGAAAATTATTTACACCACAGGTGAATCCTTTATAAACCAGCTCGTTAAAGCTATCGAGTCAAAGGAAACTAATAAATTTCATGATAAATACAGGAATGCCGACTATCTTATGGTAGACGATATACAGACCATTGCAGGCAAGGAGCGTATGCAGGAGGAATTTTTCCATACCTTCAACGATCTTTACAATGCGGGCAAGCAGATAGTTCTCACATCGGATATTGCACCGTCAAAGATATCGAAGCTTCAAAACAGGATACTTACCAGATTTTCACTAGGCGTTCAGGTAGACGTTACACCGCCTGATTTTGAAACAAGAATGGCTATCGTAAAGAAAAAGGCTGATATGCTGGACTTACAGCTTTCTGACAATGTCGTAAGGATAATAGCAGAGAAGATAAAGACGAACATACGTCAGCTTGAGGGAACTGTAAATAAAATAAAGGCTCTTACCATTTATACAAATGAAAGCCCGTCCATATCTATGGCTCAGAGGATAATCAAGGAAATAATCATTGAAAATCACCCTGCTGAGATAACGGTTGACAGGATACTTCAGGAGGTAGCGGCGGCATTTGACGTTACTGCTGACGACATAAAATCAACAAACAGACGTGCAAACGTATCCCTTGCAAGAAAAATAGCGATCTATCTCTTCAAGGACGTAAAGGGCATGACCTTTATACAGATAGGAAATGAGCTTAACAAAAACCATTCAACTATGACCATACACTATCAGGACGTTGTTAAAAATCTTAAAGAGAACAAACAGCTAAAAGATACCGTTGACGACATAATCAAAAACCTCAAGGACAATTAAACGGACTATTTCAACATTTTCAACATAGTTTTCAACAATTTTGTTGAATATCCGGACTTGGATATATAAAGCTTTGCGGAATGCTTTTCAAAACTTTGCACAATGAAGTTTAAACAATGGTGTTATAAAATAAAACACCGATTTTCAGGTTTCAACATTTTTTGCGATAATAATAAACATTCAACAAACATTTTTTCAACTTTTCAAACACGAAAAAAGTTTTTGAAAACACAGTTGAAGTGATGTTAAAATAAACTTGAAAAGCAAAACAAGTCTGCAAAAGGCTTTGAATGACTTTTCAACCATTTCAACACACTCTACTACTAATACTAATTTAATATTGATTTATTTATATATTATCAGAGCAAAAAATATAAATTTGAGAAATTCATATGTTGAAAAAACAAAAGTCAGATAAATGTAATTTTTTTAGAAAGGAAATTGCTATGAAAATTCTGTGTAATAATGCTTCACTTTGCGGAGCAGTAACAAATGTTTCAAAAGCAGTGTCAGAACGTGCTGCACTTAAATCTCTTGAGGGAATAAAATTCAAGCTTGAAAACTCAATGCTGGAGCTTACCGGCTATGACCTTGAGATAGGTATAAAAACTGTTATACCAGTAAAGAGCGACGATTCGGGAGAATTTATACTTAATGCAAGACTTTTTGCTGAAATGATAAGGAAAATGCCTTCTGAAGAGATCCTGATAGAGGTTTCTGAAAATTTTCAGGTAACGATCTCAGGAGGAGTTACCACATTCAATATCCCTGCAACATCAGCAGAGGAATATCCTGCACTTCCTAAGAAAGAGGAAGAAAACAAGATAACTATCTCTCAGCCTGTTCTTAAGGATATGATAAATCAGACAGAGACTTTCTTGATTTCTCTGTTCACAGACATATAAGTCAAAAACAGACCTTAAGCCTGTTCTTAAGGGCGAGCTTTTTGAGATCGAAAACGGTACTCTTACTCTTGTTGCCCTTGACGGATATAGACTTGCTGTGAGATATGAGCCTATAAAGTATGACGGAAGTCTTAAATTCGTCGTGCCTGCAAAAACTCTCTCTGAGATAGCAGCACTTCTGGGAGATAATGACGAAGAAACAGCCTCCGTTTATCTCTCAAAAAATCATGTTGTGTTTGAATTAAACGGCTATCTTGTTTATTCAAGACTTATCGAGGGCGAGTTCCACCCTTATAAGTCAGCTATACCAACTACTTGCACAACTGAGGTCATTGTTGACAGGAAAGAGCTTATTGCCGCTCTTGAAAGAAGTTTGATACTTATAAGTGACAGAACACCGTCACCTGCAAGATGCTATTTTGAAAATAATTCTATAAAAATAAACTGCTCAACAAGCGTTGGAAAGATAACAGACGAGATAAAGGCTGATATAGCAGGTCCTGTTATCGAGATAGGCTTCAAGTGCAAATATCTTCTTGACCCTCTGAAGGTCATAAAGGAAGATAAGGTCAAATTGCAGATGAGCGGAAGTCTGCTGCCTATGAAGATAGTTCCGTGTGAGGGCGACGCTTATACTTACCTCGTTCTCCCTGTAAGACTAGCAAAGGAATAAGAATATGAAATATCAACAGATAGATGTAAATATAAAATCAGAGTTTATAAAGCTCGATTCTCTGCTTAAATATGCAGGCGTTGTGGAAACAGGCGGAATTGGCAAGGAGATAATCCTCGAGGAGAGAATCAAAGTAAATGGTGAGGTCTGCACAATGAGGGGAAAGAAGATCCGCCCCGGGGATAAGGTGCAGATAGACGAGATAGCTACAGAGATAGTGGTAAAATAAAATGGTGATAACCAAAATTTCCGCAGACGGATTTAAAAATCTCAAAAAAGTCGAGATATATCCTCATGAGAAAATGAATATTTTCTGCGGAAAGAATGCTCAGGGCAAAACAAATCTTATAGAAGCTATATGGCTTTGCAGCGGAGTGAGGTCTTTTCGCAACACAAAAGACAGAGAAATGATAGATATAAACGGACAGGTCATGAATATCGACATTTCATTTAAAAACAGCTTTCGCAGTCAGGATATACATTTTGCAATGGCAAGACCTAATGTGAGAGAAAAAAACGTCACCTTGAACGGCGTAAAGCTGAAAACTCCCTCAAAGCTTTTCGGAAGCCTTGATTGTGTTATCTTTACTCCTGAGGATCTGGAGCTTTCAAAAGGCTCTCCTGAAAACAGACGGCAGTTTCTTGACCTTTCAGTGTCACAGATAAAAAATTCCTACAGCTCTGTTATCTCAAAATATGATGATCTTATAGAGCAGAGAAATATATTGTTAAAAAATATCTGTTACGGCAGATCAAAAAGAGAAGAGCTTGAAGTGTGGGATATCCAGCTTGCTCAGCTTGGGGCTTATATCTCGCTTTTAAGATATAATTATACCAAAAAGCTCAATATGTTCGCAAAAAAGCTTTATGAGGATATATCAGAGGGCAGAGAAAGGCTGGAGCTTGAATATTATTCCACTGTGTATTCAAATCTGGAGGGCAGAAAAGATTATGCAGGAGAAATGGCTGAAGAGTATCTAAGCTGTCTGCAAAATAATCTTGATGACGATATAAGAGCAGGATTTACACAGAAAGGCGTTCACAGAGACGATCTTGCGGGAAAAATAAACGGACTGGCAGTTAGAAAATTCGCTTCTCAGGGACAGCACCGCTCTCTTGCTCTTATTTTGAAGCTTTCGCAGGCTTATATACTTGCCGAGGAGATAGATGACAGCCCGTGTATACTTCTCGATGATGTTTTGAGCGAGCTTGACCTCTCAAGGCAGAAGTTCGTTATCTCGAAAATACACGATATGCAGGTCTTTATAACCTGCTGTGACAGAAATATCCCCTTTGACGAGAAAAGCCATGGAAAGATATTCAATATAGAAAACGGAATGATAGTTCAGGAGAATAAGTGATGTTTCTGCATTTAGGAAATAACTATTTAGTCAATACTAAAGATATCATAGGGATCTTCGATATAGAGAACACCTCTGTTTCTGCCAACACAAAGGAATTTCTTAATTTTGCGGCAAAAAACAGACGTGTTGTGAACTGCACATATGAGATGCCTAAAAGCTTTGTGGTGTGCCTTGATAAAGACTTTACGGAAACTGTGTATATAAGTCAGATGAGCTGTGCCACACTTTTGAAAAGAAGCAAAAGAATGCCTGAATGATGAATCAAAGAAATAAGATGATAAGATAAAAAACCAAGTGATGAGGGGGTTATTTTTTGGAAAATAACAACGAGATCGAGATCCAGAACACCGAGGAAATATCCATGGTGGATAAGCAAAATGATTATAATGAAAATCAGATACAGGTGCTGGAGGGTCTTGAAGCGGTAAGAAAAAGACCTGGTATGTATATCGGATCAACAGGTCCTAAGGGACTTCACCACCTTGTCTACGAGATAGTTGACAACGCTATCGATGAGGCATTGGCAGGATATTGCACTGAGATAGAAGTAGAGATACTTCCCGGGGACATTATCAGAGTTACCGATAACGGACGTGGTATCCCTACAGGTATACACCCAAAGGAGAAAATATCTGCTGCAACGGTAGTTTATACAATTCTCCACGCAGGCGGAAAGTTTGGCGGCGGCGGATATAAGGTAGCAGGCGGACTTCACGGAGTTGGTGCGTCTGTAGTAAACGCCCTCTCGGAATATCTTGAGCTTACAGTTTATGACGGAAAACATATTCATTTTCAGAGGTTTGACAGAGGTAATTATTCAGAGCCGCTGAAAATAATCGGCGATACTGATAAAACAGGTACTTCCGTTCTCTTTAAGCCTGACCCTGAGATCTTTCAGGAAACAACAGTGTTTGACTATGAAACACTGCTTAAAAGACTTAGAGAACAGGCATTTCTTAATGCTGGTATAAAGATAGTATTCACTGATAAGAGAAATGAATCAGAGCCTGTGGGCGAAACTCTCCATTATGAGGGCGGTATAAGACAGTTTGTGGAGCATATTCACAAAACAAGAGGAGTTACACCACTTTCTGAGGAAGTTATCTATGTCAACGGCATGGAGGGCGATACTTTTGCCGAGATAGCTTTGCAGTATAACGATACTTATAATGACCTTATACTTTCATTTGCTAATAATATCCATACTCCTGACGGCGGTACTCATGAAACAGGCTTCAAAAATGCTCTTACAAAGGTAATAAATAACTACGGTAAGAAGTTCGGCTATCTTAAAGACGACGATAAGCTTCTTGGCGACGATGTAAGAGAGGGTCTGACGGCTATAGTTTCCGTTAAGCTCACAAACTGTGAGTTTGAGGGACAGACAAAGGGCAGACTTGGCAATCCTGAGGTAAGACCTTTCGTTGACAAGATAGTTACCGAAAAGCTTATGAACTACTTTGAGGAAAACCCTACTGTGGCAAAGGCTATTTTTGATAAGTCCGTTCAGGCACAAAAGGCAAGAGAAGCCGCAAAGAAAGCAAGAGAGCTTACAAGAAGAAAATCTGCTCTTGAATCATCTTCATTGCCTGGCAAGCTTGCAGATTGCTCAGAGAGAGATGCTTCACTCACCGAGATCTATATCGTCGAGGGAGATTCTGCGGGTGGCTCTGCAAAGGAAGGCAGAGATAGAAAATATCAGGCTATACTTCCTTTGTGGGGAAAAATGCTCAACGTAGAAAAAGCCAGGATAGATAAGGTATACGGCAATGAAAAGCTTATGCCTGTTGTTACAGCATTGGGAACATCAATCGGCGAGGACTTTGACCTTTCAAAGCTTCGTTACGGCAAAGTTATCATCATGGCCGATGCCGATGTAGACGGTTCTCATATCAGAACACTTCTGCTCACATTCTTCTTTAGATTTATGCGTCCTCTTATTGAGGAGGGGCATATCTATCTTGCTCAGCCGCCGCTTTTCAAGGTTGCAAGGGGCAAGCAGGTCAGATATGCTTTCTCAGACGCAGAGAGAGATCAGTATATTTCTGAGCTTTCGGGTGAAAACAATCTGAAAGTAAACGTTCAGAGATATAAAGGTCTTGGTGAGATGGACCCTGAACAGCTTTGGGAAACAACCATGGATCCTGAAAGAAGAACTATGATAAAGGTGACAATGGAGGACGCTGTTAAGGCGGACGAGATATTCACTATTCTTATGGGCGATAAGGTCGCACCGAGAAAAGAATTTATAGAGAAAAATGCAGAGTATGTAAAGGATCTTGACGTTTAAAGAAAGGATACTGCTTTGGATAACAACGAAAATAAAAATCAGGAAACAGAGCTTGAAGAGGTAAAAACAGAGGAAGCTGTTGAAACGGCTGAGAAAGCTGTTGATAATGCTGATGAGGTGGAAGAAGCACAGATAGAAAAAGAGCCTGTTTTGAGCTTTGAGTATGATGTGAAAAACGAGGAAGAGGAAAGAGCTTTTTTAGCCTTTCAGAGAAAATTCGTTTATGCGCATAACTGGAAGATAACAGCGGCTTTCGGCGTTGTTGCGGTGCTTTTTATAGTGTCCATAGTGAGAAACCCTTCGGGATATCTTAACTGGGTGCTGGCGTTCATATGCCTTGCAATAATCGTTCTCACATGGTATAACACCAGAAGAATAAGAAAATATCTTATGCAGGCACTTAAACCTCTTGAGGACGACAAGTATGTTTTCACCCTCTATGATGACAGCTTCAAAATAGAAACGCTGCCGACAGAGGAGGAAAAGCAGGAGGAGGACTTTACTCCTGTTCCACCGAGGATAGTTGGTTTTGAGGATATCTCACTGAACGTTTTGGAAAATGACGAGATGTTTATTATAATACTCAAAAAAGAAACTATTTATGTGCTTGCAAAAAGAGTTATGAACGAGCAGCAGCAGGAAACCCTGAGAAAAACTTTTTCAGAGCTGCTTGATAGCGATTATGAAATGATAGATAATAAATAAGAACAGGATATGTTCTTTTCAAAGTAAACCGAAAGGTTAAAAAGGAGTGGATAAAGTGAGCGATTATAACGTTATTGACACTGATGTTGAAGCGATAATGAAAGAATCTTTCATTCAATATTCAATGGCGGTAATTGTATCCAGAGCCTTACCTGATGTAAGGGACGGACTTAAACCTGTTCACAGAAGAATTTTATATACCATGTATGAAAATGGTCTTACACCTGATCAAGCTTACAGAAAATGTGCAGATACGGTCGGATCTGTGCTCGGTAAATATCACCCACACGGTGACGCATCAGTTTATGACGCACTTGTAAGACTTGCTCAGAAGTTCTCAATGAGATATCCTCTTGTTGACGGTCACGGAAACTTTGGTTCCGTTGACGGCGACCCTCCGGCTGCCTACCGTTATACTGAGGCTAAAATGGCTAAGATGTCAGTAAATATGCTGACAGATATAAACAAAACAACTGTTGATTTTCAGTCAAACTATGATGACAGACTGAAAGAGCCTGTTGTGCTGCCGTCAAGATTTCCAAATCTTCTTTGTAACGGCTCAGTAGGTATCGCTGTCGGCATGGCAACGAATATCCCTCCTCATAACCTTCATGAAGTTATCGAGGGCATGAAAACTGTCATGAAAAACCCTGATTGCACACTTGATGAGCTTATGCAGAGCATAAAGGGTCCTGACTTCCCTACAGGCGGTATCATCATGGGCAGGTCCGGTATCAGAGCGGCTTACGGTACTGGCCGAGGCAAGATAACACTGCGTTCAAAGACCTCTATCGAGGAGATAAAGGGCAGAAACTGCATTATCGTCACTGAGATACCTTACATGGTAAACAAGGCAAGACTTGTTGAGTCTATCGCTGACCTTGTTAAGGAAAAGCGTATCGACGGAATACATTATATCAACGATGAATCCGGCAAGGACGGAATGAGGATCGTTATCGAGCTTAAAAAGGACGCTAATCCGCAGGTAGTTCTCAACAAGCTGTTCAGCTATACACAGCTTCAGGATACTGTGGGCGTTATAATGCTTGCTCTTGTGAACGGTATCCCTAAGGTGCTGACCCTCAAGGAAATGCTTGAGCAGTATATAGACTTTCAGGTCGATGTTATCACAAGAAGAACTAAGTTCGACCTTAACAAGGCTAAGGAAAGAGAGCATGTCTTAAAGGGTCTTGTTATCGCACTTGACAATATCGACGAAGTTATCGAGATAATGAAAACTTCTAAGAATATCCCTGAGGCTAAGCAAAGACTTAATCAGCGTTTTGGTCTTACAGATATTCAGGCTGACCATATCGCAAATATGACCCTCGGACGTCTGACCGGTATGGAAAGACAGAAGATAATAGACGAGTTGGCTGAGATCGAAGTTAAGATAGCTGACCTTGAAGATATCCTTGCAAATCATCAGAGAATACTTGATATAATCATTGAAGAGGTCGAGGCTATTCAGGATAAGTTCGGTGACGAGAGAAGAACTCAGATAGAAAATGTCAGCGGTGAAGTTGATATTGAAGACCTTATCCCTGTTGAGGAAAGCGTTGTTACTTATACAAATGCAGGATATATAAAGAGAATGCCTGTTTCAGAGTATAAGGCTCAGAAGCGTGGCGGACGTGGTGTAACGGGTATGAAACAGCGTGAGGACGATTATATCGACGAGCTTCAGACCTGTTCTTCACATGACAATATACTCTTTATCTCCAATAAGGGCATAATGTATAAGCTCAAATGCTATGAGCTTCCGGAAGGCTCAAAGGCTTCAAGAGGCACAAATATAGTAAATCTTCTTGAACTTGGCGAGGGCGAGAAGATAGCCGCAATGATAAAAACTGCCGACTTTGACGAGGGCAAGTATATCGTCATGGTAACAAAGAACGGCAAGATAAAGAGAACTCCGCTGACTTCCTACAGAAATGTAAGAAAGAACGGTCTTATTGCAATCGGTCTTGATGAGGGCGATGAGATAGCAGGAGTAAGAATGACCTTTGGCTACAATGAGGTTATCGTTGCAACGCATAATGGTTATGCTATCAGGATAAGAGAAACTGACATAAGAGAGATGTCAAGAGTTGCACATGGCGTAAAGGCTATTAAACTCAGGGGCAGCGACTATGTTGTATCAATGGCAAGAGTAAGAGATGGTGCAAGCGTTCTCACTGTTGCTGAAAATGGTCTTGGCAGACGTGTTCCGCTGGAGTCTTATAAGGTACAGAACAGAGGCGGCTACGGTCTTATGAACTATAAGAGCGGCGGAGTATGCGGAATAAAGGTCGTTGATGATGAAGATGATATCATCATGATATCCACAGACGGCATTGTTATCAGAATAAGAGCCTGCGATATCAGCATGATGAGCAGATACTCCCGTGGCGTAAGACTTATGAGAGTCGGCGAGGACGGCAGAGTGGTTTCATTCACAAGGACAGAGCATGACGACGAAGCTGAAACGGCAGAGGTAGAAAAGGCTACTGCCGAGGAGATAGCTGAGGCTCAGGCTGAGGAAAATGCTGAGGTCATTGAAGATAATACCGAAAGCGTTGAGAATGAGGATTCTGAAAACACGGAAGAATAATATAAAAATCAAGTAAAGACAATATAAACGGGCGAACACTGTTCGCACCTACATTGACTAAAAAATTAACGGACGGCTAAAAACCGTCCGTTTTTGTATCTATATGATTTTCAGACAACAAAAAAAGGTGAGCGGCACATGACCGTTCACCTTTTTGCATATCAAAATTACTTTGTTATCTTGTCTTTGCCGCCCATGTACATTCTCAGTGGCTCAGGAATATTAACTGTTCCGTCAGCATTGAGATTGTTCTCGAGGAATGCGATAAGCATTCTTGGAGGTGCAACAACTGTGTTGTTAAGAGTGTGAGCAAAATACTTTGTGCCGTCCTCTGCCTTTATTCTTATGCCAAGACGTCTTGCCTGTGCGTCGCCAAGATTTGAGCATGAACCAACTTCAAAATATTTCTTCTGTCTTGGGCTCCATGCCTCAACGTCACAGCTCTTTACCTTGAGGTCTGCAAGGTCGCCTGAACAACACTCAAGTGTTCTTACAGGGATATCAAGTGAACGGAAGAAATCAACAGAATTCTGCCACAGCTTGTCATACCATGCCATGCTATCTTCAGGCTTGCAGACAACTATCATTTCCTGCTTTTCAAACTGGTGTATTCTGTAAACGCCTCTCTCTTCGATGCCATGTGCGCCAACTTCTTTTCTGAAACATGGTGAATAGCTTGTGAGAGTTTTTGGAAGTTCACCCTCTGGAATGATAGTGTCGATAAATCTGCCTATCATTGAATGCTCAGAAGTACCGATGAGATAAAGATCTTCACCCTCTATCTTGTACATCATGCCTTCCATTTCAGAAAAGCTCATAACGCCTGTAACAACGTCTGAACGTATCATGTAAGGAGGAATGAAATATGTGAAACCTCTGTCTATCATGAAATCTCTGGCATATGAAAGAATTGCAGAATGAAGTCTTGCAATGTCGCCCATAAGATAATAGAAGCCGTTTCCTGATGTTCTTCTTGCACTGTCAAGATCAATGCCGTTAAAGCTTTCCATAATGTCAACGTGATATGGGATCTCATAATCAGGAACAACAGGCTCTCCGAATTTTTCAATCTCTACGTTCTCGCTGTCGTCCTTGCCTATTGGAACGCTTGGGTCGATTATGTTAGGGATAACGAGCATTCTCTCACGTATCTTAGCTTCAAGGTCTTTTTCTTTTTCAGCCATAGCGTCAAGCTCAGTGCCGATAGCGGAAACCTCAGCCTTTACTTTCTCAGCTTCGTCCTTCTGACCCTTAGCCATAAGACCGCCTATCTGCTTGCTCATTACCTTTCTTTTATTTCTCAGCTCGTCAGCCTTTGTCTTGGCTGCTCTGTATTCCTCGTCAAACTGAGCTACCTCGTCAACAAGAACGAGCTTTTCGTCCTGAAACTTCTTTTTGATGTTTTCCTTGACAAGCTCAGGATTTGTACGGATAAGCTTAATATCTATCATTTTACATACTCCTTTTAGCTGACGCAAAAAAATTTCCTTACGTCGCAATATTTATCCTTTTAATAATATCACTAAAAGGAGATTTTGTCAAGACAAAGCCCCTTTAAAACAGGCTTTTGAAACAGGTTTTGAGAGAACTTATTTCATAGATAAAATACTATCATGATATAAGTAACAGTGCGAATTTCATAAAAACTATTGACATTTTGTATCAAACGTTTTATAATTATAAGGTGAATGTGTTCGTTATGGGCGTATTGTGCCATGACGGCAGAAAAGCCTCTGGGCTTAATAAATTTATCAGGAGGATTAAAGGTGCGAAAAGTTAAAAAACCCGTGTTTTTTATCGTGCTTTTGTGTATAATTGCATTTGGATATCTCACTTATGCAGGAATACATACTCAGTACGGAGATATAAAAACAAGCTATATCAAGGGCGTTGAAGATATCCGCTGGGGTATCGATATTCAGGGCGGCGTAAATGCTACGTTTGAACCTGCCGATAATTACGACGCTACAAAGGAAGAAATGGACGCTGCAAAGGCTGTTATCGAGCAAAGACTTGTAAGCCTTAATATCACAGACAGCGAGGTCTACGTAGACTATAAGAAAAATAAGGTAATGGTTTCATTCCCATGGCAGGCTAACGAAGAAAGCTTTGACCCTGAGGCTGCCGTTTCTGAGCTTGGCGAAACTGCAAAGCTTGTATTCAGAAAGGGTAAAGAAGAAAAAGGCGAGCAGGTGCTTACAGGAAATGACGTTAAAAAGGCTGAGGTAAGACAAACTCAGGACGAAACAACAGGAAATATCAAGTATGTTGTAAGCCTGACACTCAATAACAGCGGTAAAAAAGCTTTTGCTGACGCTACAACTGAGCTTGCCGGAAAAGGCTTTATCTCTATCTGGATGGACGATAAGTGCATTTCTGCCCCAAGCGTAAATTCAGCTATCACTGACGGTGAGTGCGTTATCGAGGGCAAATTCACATACGATTCCGCAAAAGCTCTTTCAGATAAGATAAATGCAGGTTCTATCCCATTTGACCTTAAAACAACAAGCACAAATATCATCTCACCTACACTTGGCGAGGGTGCAAAAAATGCAATGGTCATCGCAGGACTTATCGCATTTATCGTTATCGCTGCATATATCATCATTATCTATAAGCTGCCGGGCTTTGTTGCGTCTATCGCACTTATAGGTCAGGTAATAGGTTCTATCGCCTGCATCACAGGTTTCTTTGGAAATATAGACAGCTTTACGCTGACTATCCCTGGTATCGCAGGTATTATCCTTTCTATCGGTATGGGCGTTGACGCTAACGTTATCACAGCCGAGAGAATAAAGGAAGAGCTTAACAACGGCAAGACCCTTAACGGAGCTATCGAGCTTGGCTATAAGAGAGCATGGAGCGCAGTATTCGACGGAAATATCACAGTAGTATTCGTTGCAATAATCCTTATGGGTGCGTTCGGACCTACAGACAGTGTTTTCGGAACACTTCTCAGCCCTGTATTCTCAGTATTCGGCGCAAGCACAGCAGGTACTATCTATTCACTTGGATATACTCTCCTTGTAGGTATCCTTCTGAACTTTGTATTCGGTATCTTCTGTTCAAGACTTATGCTTTCGTCCCTCTCAAAGTTCAAGTGCTTTAAGAAACGCAAGCTTTACGGAGGTGCTGAAATAAATGAGTAAAGAAAAAAAGACCCTGAATGTTGTGGGTCACAGCAAGTTATTTTATTCCATATCATGCGCACTTATCGCAATTTTTATTATTCTCACATTCGTTATAGGTCTTAACGTGGCTATCGAGTTCAAAGGCGGTACAGTTTTGACTTATACATATGAGGGCGATATAAAGACTTCTGACGTTTCAAATACCGTTTCTGACAGTATCGGAGATAAATGTACAGTAACTCTTGGCGAAAACACAGGAAACGCAGGAAAGACAGTAGAAATAAAATTCTCATCAACAAAGGGTATAAGCGATGATAAGCAGAACACCCTGAAAACAGCCCTTGAAAAGGACTTTCCTGATAATAACATAGAAGTTTACGAGTCAAACGACGTTGCAGCTTCAAGCGGTATGAACTTCTTCTTTAAGTGCCTTGCTGCTTGTGCACTGGCAATGGTCATCACTATCATCTATATATAAAACACCATCTGCAGCCATCTTATATATAGCATCCTCAACATCTTCTTTAGAAGAACCAAGTAGCGATTTACAAACAAGAAGAACACTAAGTTTGTTCTTAGCAATAGCCATTTCTCGATGATAATAAACAATGTTCATAAATACCTGATAAGGGGTCATTGTTTTAACAATAGAGAAAGGACCAAAACCTTTAATGAGTTCTACAAGACCATTGTAAGGTAATTTACCTTTACGATTATAAGCAATAGCTCTTGCTTTATAAGGATAGATTGCATTATTGCGTCCTCCAATACGAACAGATTCATAAACTTGAGGTTCATAAATATATTCAATAGAAACATCTCCTATTTCAGGATTAAGAACATAATCATCATTTACTACACGTTGAGCAAGGAAACCATTTGCAGCATATGTAACAATAGCTCTTCGAACTTCACCTCGCCAAACAACATGCCATACGTCATATAGACCAGTATTATTATCGCGAGCCATAATACTATTAGACTCAAATGCTTCACGTTCTTGAGCAGTAAATTTAGAACAAACATCTCCATAGTAACTTGCATACATTTGATAACTAAGCGGAGTAGCATCGTTGGCACTATGACGAGCATAATATGTTTCTAAAAACTTTCTATCTTTTTCACTAAGATATTCATCAAAGTT
>ERZ779956.1009-NODE-1009-length-13815-cov-5.307994_pt1 | contig 13815 bp, 9 predicted proteins | sample MGYA00511940_ERZ779956 | MGnify/ENA primary metagenome ERZ779956 (study PRJEB29588, sample SAMEA2154992) | human gut metagenome | biome: human gut; feature: human-associated habitat; material: faeces | place: Denmark | collected 2008/2010 ...
GGCGGCAAATGGGTGCGCTATGATGCCAACGGCCATATGATTAAAGGCTGGGATACCAACGATGACGGTACCTATTACTTTGACCTTGTCACCGGTGCCATGGCCAAGGGCGATATTGTGGTGGACAACCTGCCCTGCAGCTTTGATACGGTGACCGGTATTGGCTGAACTGCGCATGGAAGCGCATAAACGACAAAGATTACTGGTACGAGGGCGGCAAGCGCCAGGGCTATGACCCCAACAATGCAGCCTACCGCGGCAAAGAAATCTATGATCCGGTCTCCGATGCCTGGTACTGGCTGGATAACGTGCAGCAGGGTGCTAAAACCGTCAGCAAGGATGTATACCAGGAATCCGAAGCCGGCGACTGGGCCGAAAACGCAGACGGCACCGGCAAGTGGGTGCGGTATGACGCCAACGGCCACATGGTAAAAGGCTGGGATACCAACAATGACGGCACCTATTACTTTGACCAGGTGTACGGCACCATGGCCAAAGGCATTGTGACGATCGACGGCAATCTGTATCTTTTTGATGTTGATACCGGCGTGATGCAGGCAAGCATTACAGCCAGCGAGGAAGCCATGGCAGACCGCGTGATCGAGCTGGTCAACCAGGAGCGCACCTCCCGCGGGCTGCAGCCCCTGCTCAAGCACGATGGTCTGATGGTTGCCGCCGCGGCCCGCGCCAAGGAGCTTTCCCAGCGATACAGCCACACCCGCCCCAACGGTTCTGAATGCTTTACCATTTTGTGGCACCTGGGCATTGACTATGGCTATGCCGGCGAAAACATTGCCATGGGCCAGAGAACCCCGGAGATCGTGATGAACGACTGGATGAACAGCTCCGGCCACCGCGCCAACATCCTGAACGAAAACTATGACTGCATCGGCGTTGGCTACACCATGGTGGATGGCCACCCCTATTGGGTGCAGCTGTTTACCGGTGACTTTGATTTATAAGTAGTTTGTAAACAAATTTAAAACACAGCCCCGCAGCCGTTGCATTTTTTCGGCTGCGGGGCTATACTGTTTCCATATGCTTAACATATGCCAACTATTTACATATAGCAACAGAAAGGAGAACCTTTATGGAGGGACATATTGGTGACCAGCGCAGCAAAGCCGTGATGCGCTATCTTGACCGGCTGAAAAAGTCTGTGCGCCGCGGGGCGTCTTTAAGCCTTGCCAACGCCCCCAAGCTACATCTTGGCATTCTGGAAGGGCTAAACCACGCCATTGAGGTGCGCGGCCAGGATGGTGCCGTGTATGTTTCGGACCTGGCGGAGATTTTCAAGCAGCCGCTGCCGGCGATTTCCCGCGGACTGCGCACACTGGAGCAGGATGGCCTGGCCCAGCGCCAGACCGATCCCAATGACCGCCGCCGCACTCTGGTGCGCATCACCCCAAAAGGGGAGGAATCCCGCCTGATCTGCGAAAGCCGACTGAATGATTACATCACCGGCATTATGGATGACCTGGGCGAAGAATTTTGCCAGCAGTTTGCAAAGGATGCCGAAACCCTGCTGCAGGCCATTGAGCGCCAGAACGAAAAGCTGCTGGCCGAAAAGGAGAAGATGCCATGACAAAAATTTTCAAACATCTGGCCAAACACTGGGCGGCCTGCCTTGTTATTATTGCCCTGCTGTTGGTGCAGGCATACGGCGATTTGACCCTGCCGGACTACACCAGCAAAATTGTGGATACCGGCATCCAACAGTCCGGCATTGCGGACGCTGTGCCAGAAGTAGTGCGGGATTCCACCCTGCAGGTGCTGGAGCTGCTGATGACGGATGCGGACGCCGCCGCGGTGGAAGCCGCTTACACCCAGCCGGGCGGCACCGACAACGCACTCTCCTCCGCTACCAGCTTACAGAAAAAGCTCGCATCCCCCTATACGGTCCGCCTGCTGCGGGCCGATGCGGACCGGGATACGCTGGCGGAGGTATTTTCCACCCCGGATATTGTGCTCTATCTGGCTTCCGCTCAGTCAGCCGGGGAGGGCAACGCCCCGGATGCCGCCGCGCTGGATACCGTTACCGCCCAGTTTGCGGCCATGACCCAGATGCCCGGTTTCAGCCGGGATGCCGTACAAGCCCAGCTGGCCGCAGCCATGGGTCAGGCCGGCGAAAGTGAGCTGAGCGGGCTTTCAGCCCAGGCAGTGCTGCTGGTGGGGCTGGAATATCAGGCCCTTGGCATCAGCGATGCGGTACAGATGAACTACCTGATGCAGACCGGCGGCCGGATGCTGGGGCTGACCCTGTTGATGGTTGCCGCCGCGGTTCTGGTGGGGCTGCTTGCTTCCCGGGTGGCGGCTGCCATTGCGCGGGATCTGCGTCGCGGTGTGTTCCGCCGGGTGGTCAGCTTTTCTGCCTCTGAAACGGACAAGTTTTCCACCGCATCCCTCATCACCCGCACCACCAACGATGTACAGCAGATCCAGATGACCTGCGTAATTTTGCTGCGCATGGTGGCGTATGCCCCCATCCTTGGCATTGGCGGCATCATCCATGTGGCGCAGGCGGGTTCCAGCCTGACCTGGATCATTGTGCTGGCCGTCGCTTTGCTGCTGGCGCTGATTACGGTATTGATGCAGTTTGCCATGCCCAAGTTCAGGATCATGCAAAAGCTGGTGGACCGGCTGAACCTGGTATCCCGCGAGATTTTGACCGGCATTATGCCCATCCGCGCATTCAGCCGCGAACAGCACGAGGAAGCACGCTTTGACGCCGCCAACACCGACCTGATGCGCACCCAGCTGTTCACCAACCGGGTAATGGCCGCCATGATGCCCTTTATGACCCTGATTATGAACGGCACTTCCCTGCTGATCGTCTGGTTCGGCGGCAAACAGATTGATGCCGGCACCATGCAGGTGGGCAGCATGATCGCCTTTATCACCTACACGATGCAGATCGTGATGTCCTTCCTGATGCTGACGATGGTTGCCGTGATGCTGCCCCGTGCCGGCGTTGCCGCGGACCGCATTGACGAAGTGCTGACCACCAAGCCGGCCATCCATGACCCGGTGCCGGAAGCCATCCCCGCTGACCTCAATCAGCACCACTGGAACGGCGAAGTCGCATTCCATCATGTCAACTTTACCTACCCCGGCTCCAGCGAGGACGCCCTGCACGATATTGATTTTGTCGCCAAACCCGGCCAGACCACGGCCATTATCGGCTCCACCGGCTGCGGCAAAACCAGTTTGCTGCATTTGATCACCCGTTTTTATGATGTGACCGGCGGCAGCGTGACGGTAGACGGCGTGGATGTGCGCCAGATGCCACAGAGCACCCTGCGCGGCCTTTTGGGTTATGTGCCGCAAAAGGGCGTACTGTTCAGCGGCACGATTGATTCCAACCTGAAATTCGGCGGCGAGAATATCACCGATGCCGATGTGCGCACCGCCGCCCGCATTGCCCAGGCGGAAGAGTTCATCTCCGCCAAGCCGGAGGGGTACGAAAGCCCCATTGCCCAGGGCGGCACCAACGTTTCCGGCGGGCAGAAGCAGCGGCTTTCCATCGCCCGCGCTATTGCCAAACACCCGAAGATCTACCTGTTTGATGACAGCTTCTCCGCGCTGGACTACAAGACTGATGTTGCCCTGCGCCGCGCGCTGAAAGCCGAAACCGGCGACGCCACCGTGATTATTGTGGCACAGCGCATTTCCACTGTGCTGCACGCCAACCAGATTTTGGTTCTGGAAGATGGCCGCATTGTGGGCAAGGGCACCCACGCCCAGCTGATGGAAAGCTGCCCGGCTTACCAGGAAATTGCCCGCAGCCAGCTGAGCAACAAAGAGCTGGACCTGAAAGGAGGGGAAGCCTGATGCCGCATCCCGGACGAATGACGACCCAAAAGGCAAAAGACTTTAAGGGCACCATGCGCAGCCTGCTGGCAGAGCTGGGGCACTACAAGTTCCGCCTGATTGCCGTAATTGTTTTTGCCGTTCTTTCCACAATTTTTAATATAGCAGGCCCCAAGGTGCTGGCCAAAGCCACCACTGCCCTGGCCACCGGCTGGGTGGCCAAGCTGCGGGGCACCGGCAGCATTGACTTTGGCTATATCGGCAAAATCCTGCTGATCCTGCTGGTCATGTATCTGGTTTCCGCTGCGTTCAGTTTCTGCCAGAGCTGGATCATGAGCGGGCTTTCGCAGAAGATGTGTTATGACTTCCGTCGCCAGATCAGCGAAAAGATCAACCGCCTGCCCCTTGCCTATTTTGAAAAGCGCACCGTGGGCGAGGTACTTTCCCGCATTACCAACGATGTGGACACCCTGGGCCAGAGCCTGAACCAGAGCATTACCCAGCTGATCACCAGCATTACCACCATGATCGGCGTGCTCATCATGATGCTGACCATCAGCCCCACAATGACGCTGATTGCCATTTTGATCCTGCCGGTCTCGATGGCGCTGGTGCTGTTGGTGGTCAGGTTCAGCCAGAAATATTTCCGCGCCCAGCAAAAAGTTCTGGGCTCCGTGAACGGCCAGGTGGAGGAAGTATATTCCGGCCACAATGTGGTCAAAGCGTTCAACCGCGAAGATGCCGTTCTGAATGATTTTGACGAAGCCAACAACCGTCTGTTTGAATCCGCCTGGAAAAGCCAGTTCCTTTCCGGCCTGATGCAGCCCATCATGACCTTTGTGGGCAACCTGGGCTATGTAGCAGTGGCCGTTTCCGGCAGCATTTTTGCCGCGCGCGGCATCATCACCATTGGTGACATTCAGGCGTTCATCCAGTATGTGCGCAACTTCACCCAGCCCATCCAGCAGCTGGCCCAGGTCAGCAACATGCTGCAAAGTATGGCGGCGGCTTCGGAGCGCGTGTTTGAATTTTTGGGTGAGCCGGAAGAAGAACAGAATGCTGACCCCGCCCGCCGGGCAGACCCCGCCTGCATTGACGGCCAGGTCACCTTTGACCATGTCAAGTTTGGCTACACGCCGGAAAAGACTGTTATCCGGGATTTCAGCTGCGATGTAAAACCCGGTCAGAAAGTTGCCATTGTCGGCCCCACCGGCGCAGGCAAAACCACCATGGTCAAGCTGCTGATGCGCTTTTACGATGTCAACTCCGGCGCCATTACGCTGGATGGCCACAACGTAAAGGACTTTGACCGCAGCGCCCTGCGCGAAGGCTTTGGCATGGTATTGCAGGATACCTGGCTGTTCCAGGGCACCATTATGGAAAACATCCGCTATGGCCGCCTGGATGCCACCGATGAGGAAGTCATCGCCGCCGCCAAGGCCGCCTGTGCCGACCACTTTATCCGCACGCTGCCCGGCGGCTACCAGATGGAGTTGAACGAGGATGCTTCCAACGTGAGCCAGGGCCAGAAACAGCTGCTGACGATTGCCCGCGCCATTCTGGCGGACAACAAAATTTTGATTTTGGACGAAGCCACCAGCAGTGTGGACACCCGTACCGAACAGCGCATCCAGACCGCCATGGACAACCTGATGCGCGGCCGCACCAGCTTTGTGATTGCCCACCGGCTTTCCACCATCAAGGACGCCGACCTGATTTTAGTCATGCGGGATGGTGACATTGTGGAGCAGGGCACCCACGACGACCTGTTGGCCGCTGGCGGGTTCTACGCCGATTTGTACAACAGCCAGTTTGAAGATGTAAGCGCGTAATTTTTTCTCTGATAAAACAGCAAAAGCCCAAAGCTGTCGGTTAAGTGAACCGTGCCGCTTTGGGCTTTTGGGTTATAAAATAGAATTTTTCAATACATGTACACTCTGCATTGCTTCTTCCACTTTTCTGCCAGGTTTCATTCCCAGCAGTCTACACATAAAAACACCAAAGGGCCAGCGTGCAGTGCTGGCCCTTTGGTGCGGTATAGGAAAACATAAAAAAGAGAATGGCAATGTTATTGGGTGTACCTGAAAATTCAAAATCCAAGCAGTTGGCTTCAGGTTCACCTTGGAGCGGCCTCACACACCGCCGGGCAAGATCACACGATCTTGCGGGATTTGTGAACGCCGGTCTTTAAGAATTCGACCCATTCGGCCACGTTCACGGCGTGGTCACCAAGGCGTTCCAGATATTTGGTCACCATAAACAGATCCAGCGCGGTCTCTGCTTCGGTGGGGTGGGCGGCAATGTACTGGGCAATTTCGCTGCTGATGCGCGCGAACGCGGCGTCGATGACATCATCATGGGCGATCACTTCCGCGGCAACGGCAAGGTCCACCTGCACATAGGCGGCAATGGAGCGCTTGACCATCTTCAACACATCATCGCCCATTTTCAGGATATCTTCCAGCACGCCCACAGCATCGGTGGATTTGGAGTGCAGGTGCAGCACCAGTTCCGCAATATCGCTGGCCTGGTCGCCGATACGCTCCACATCCGTTACCATTTTCAGGGCTGTACTGACCTTGCGCAGATCCGAAGCCACCGGCTGCTGGCGCAGCAGCAGCTGCAGGCAGCGGTGTTCGATCTCGTGTTCGCCTGCGTCAATCTGGCTGTCCCGCGCAACCACGCTGCGGGCCAGTTCAATATCATCATTGCGCAGGGCAGTCAGTGCGCTTTCAATGGCGGCACCGGCTTCGTGACCCATGCGGGCCAGCAAGGTATCCAGCTGCAAAAGCTCTTCATCATAAGATTTACGCACACTAGGCATGGTATTGCTCCTCCGATCAACCAAAACGGCCGGAAATATAATCTTCCGTGCGCTTGTCCACAGGGGTGGAGAACAGGCGTTCCGTATCGCCCATTTCCACCAGCTCACCCAGCAGGAAGAACGCCGTCTTATCTGAAATACGGGCGGCCTGCTGCATGTTATGGGTCACGATTATGATGGTGTAGCGATCCTTTAATTCCAGAGCCAGCTCTTCCACCTTGGAGGTGGAGATGGGGTCCAGGGCGGAGGTCGGTTCGTCCATCAGCAGAACTTCCGGCTCCACCGCCAGGGCGCGGGCAATGCACAAACGCTGCTGCTGGCCGCCGGACATGCCCAGCGCGCTTTTGTTCAGGCGGTCCTTCACTTCGTCCCAGATGGCAGCGCCGCGCAGGCTTTTTTCCACAATTTCATCCAGCTGCGCCTTACTGCGCACACCGTGGGTGCGGGGACCGTAGGCGATGTTATCGTAAATGCTCATCGGGAAGGGGTTGGGCTTCTGGAACACCATGCCAACCCGCTTGCGCAGCACATTGACATCCATCTTATCCTTATAGATATCCACACCGTCCAGCAGGATATCGCCGGAAATGCGGCAGCCTTCCACCAGGTCGTTCATGCGGTTCAGGCTCTTCAGGAAAGTAGACTTGCCGCAGCCGGAAGGACCGATGAACGCCGTGACCTCTTTTTCGGGGATGGCAATATTGATATTTTTCAGTGCATGGAAGCTGCCGTAATACAGGTCCATGTTTTTAACTTCGAATTTATTCATCATGCAGTTCCTTTCGGCATTACTTTTTGGCAAGGCGGCCGGCAATAAAGCTGGACAGGCTGTTGATGAGCAGCACCAGGATCAACAGCACCACGGCAGTGCCGTAGGTTTCATTGATATGCAGGCCCTCGTTGGAAAGCAGATACATATGGGTGGCAAGGGTACGTGTGGAGTTGAACACGCTGGCGGGCACGGCGGCAACGGTGCTGGCCGTGTAGATCAGGGCCGCGGTTTCGCCTACAATGCGGCCCGTTGCCAAAATCACGCCGGATAGGATGCCCGGCATGGCGCTGGGCAGCACAATGGTGAATACGGTGCGCAGCTTGCCGGCCCCCAGGCCAAAGCTGCCCTCGCGGTAAGAATCCGGCACTGCAAGCAGCGCTTCCTCGGTGGTGCGCATGATGACCGGCAGCACCATGATGGCCAGCGTGAAGGCACCGGCGATCAGGCTGTAGCCCCATTTGAGCTGCATGACAAAGAACAGCATACCGAACAGACCGTATACGATGGAGGGGATGCCCTGCAGCGTTTCGGTGGTGATGCGCACCACCTTGACCAGCTTGCTGCCGCGTTTGGCGTATTCCACCAGCCAGACCGCAGCAAAAATGCCCAGCGGTGTGGCAATGGCCAGCGAGAACGCCGTCATCAGAATGGTATTGATAAGCGCGGGCATCAGGGATACGTTGTCGGAATTATAGGTCCACTCAAACAGGGACGGCTTGAGGTTGGGAATACCGTTGACCAGGATATAGCCGATCAGGAACACAAGGATCGCCACAGTAATCAGGGCCGCCAGCCGCACCAGCCAGCGCATGACAAGGGCATACGCGCGGGCCGCCATGCGGTTTTCGTGGCGGGCGGGGGGAACGATTTTCGCATTTGCGTGGGTCATATCATCGGTTTTACCGGCGGTTGCAGCAAAATCAGCCATTCTTTTCGCCCCCCTTTACCAAACTAAAGCAGAGATTGATCAGCAGAATGAAAACGAACAACACAACGCCGGTTGCGATCAGCGCTTCGCGGTGCAGGTCTGCAGCGTAACCCATCTCGATGACGATGTTGGAGGTCATCGTGCGCAGCCCCTGGAACAAGCCCTTGGGCATCCAGGTCTGGTTGCCGGCAACCATCACAACGGCCATCGTTTCGCCGATGGCGCGGCCAACACCCAGGATTACAGCGGACATTACGCCGCTTTTGGCGGCGGGCAGCACCGCGCAAAACACGCTGCGCTCATGGGTAGCACCCAGAGCCAGGCTGCCCTCGTAATAGCTTTGGGGCACAGCGTCCAGGCTGGTTTTGCTGACCGTGATGATGGTGGGCAAAATCATGATGCCCAGCAGCAGGCTGGCGGTAAACAGGCTCATGCCCTTGCCGCTTTTCACGTGCAGCACAGTTTTGAAAAAGTCCGATTTGACCATAGCCTGCACCGCCGGGACCATAACGATCATGCCGAAGAAGCCGTACACGACCGAGGGGATACCGGCCAGCAGCTGTACCGCCGGCAACAGCACCTTGTTGATACGGGGCGATGCAAAGCGGGACATATAGATGGCCGTCAGCAGCCCAATGGGCACCCCCACAATGATCGCGCCTGCGGTGACATAGATGCTCCCCAGGATCATGGGCAGGATGCCGTACAGGTTGTTGCCGGGTTTCCAGGTGGTGCCAAGCAGGAACTTGAGGGGGCCGATCTCAAAAATGGTGGGCAGGCCGTTTGCAAATAAGAAGATGCAGATCAGCGCCACGGCCAGAATGGAGATGCACGCGCAGGCGGTAAATACACCCTGCATGACGATCTCTTTCAGGTGCGAAGTTGTTGTTTTCATTTTCCCATACTCTCCTGTCTTTGCTCAGGAACTATATACCGATGGCTTTCAAAAAACGGCCGGTGCCGCTTTTTGCCGCCGCAACAGCCGTCTTTTTTAGAAAGGGGGATTACTGAATTTTTTAGAAAGGGGGATTACTGAACGTCTGCCCAGGTGGTCAGCTCGCCGGTGTAGATGCCTTTGATCTGGTCAACGGTCAGGTTATCCGTGGGGTTGTCGTTGCTGACGATAACAGCAATGCCATCCTTTGCCAAGACAGTCGCCTTTGCGCCGCCCTCAACCTCAGAATCTTTCAGCTCACGGCTGGCCATACCGATGGTGTAGGTGCCATCCAGTGCGCCGGAAACGCCGGTGGTGGAGTCGGTGGTCTGGAGTTCCAGGGTTGCGTTGGGGTTCACGGTCTTATACGCTTCGATCAGTTTTTCCATCAGCGGGGAAACAGAGGAGGAACCGCCAACCACGATCTTGCCTGCGGGCTGGGTGCTGGTGTAATCAGCGCCAACATCGCCGATGTAACCTTCCTCGGTGGCCAGGGCCTGACCGTCGGTGCTCATGCAGTAAGCAATGAAGTCCACGGCAACGGGGTCGGCAGCTTCGCCGTTCGTAACGATGTTGAACGGACGAGCCAGGGTATAAGTACCATCCTTCACGGTGTCAGCGCTGGGGGCAACACCTTCCACGGTGACAGCCTTGACATCATTGTTCAGAGAACCCAGGCTGATGTAGCCGATTGCGGTCTCATCGTTGGAAACAGCGGTCAGAACGCCGTTGGTGGAGCTCTGGATGGCAGCCGCCTCGGTGGTGTTGTCAACCTTTTCGCCTGCATCGTTCTTGGCTTCCACACCGGTCAGCTCGATGAAAGCGCCGCGGGTGCCGGAGCCATCCTCACGGGAAATCACGGTGATGTCCTGATCGACATCGAAATCGCCGGCAGCCGGTGCAGCAGTGGCTTCACTGGAAGCAGCCTCACTGGAGACGGCCTCGCTGGAAACTGCTTCGCTGGAAGCAGCGGAGGATGCCGGGCTGGAACCACAGGCGGCCAGGCTGAGAGCCAGAGCAGCAGCAACTGCAACGGAAACATTACGCTTTAACATAAACTTTCTTCTCCCTTAATTGTATCTGTTATTCTATCTCACACATTCGCTCAGGGGTTCGTGTTTTCCTATTCGTTCTTCCTGAGTGCGTATTTATTGTACCGCGCTGTTTCCCCAGTATCGACCATAGTGCAGTACAATCCGGGTAAAGCTTTGGTAATGGAAACTTTCCTTTTGCAAAGTTTGTGTAAAGTTGCCCAAAATCAATACGCCAAATTTTTACAATGTGCCAATTTTAGCAGTTTTCTTGCGTTGATTCGACATTTTACACAGTCTTTACAATTCTTTTACTGGCTTTTGGTGTTCATAAAGCCCTGTTTTCTATTATAATAGGTAACGGTATAGTGCCATTGTGGGCATGTGCAAAACGATTTGATTCGGTTTTGCTCCGGGTGCGGCTGCACCCAACAATGAAAACATAACAAAAGAGAAATGGAAGTGTAACCCCCTGTATGAGCATTTTTAATGTGTTCACGCTGATGGGCGGTATTGCCATGTTCCTTTACGGCATGGACCTCATGGGCAAAGCCCTTGAGCAGACCGCTGGCAGCAAACTGCAAGGCATCCTTTCCAAAATGACGGCCAGCCCGGTGCGCGGGCTGCTGCTGGGCATGGTCATCACTGCAGTGATCCAGTCCAGCGGTGCCACCACCGTTATGGCGGTCGGCTTTGTCAACTCCGGCCTGATGGAGCTGCACCAGGCCATCGGCGTCATCATGGGCGCCAACATCGGTACCACCGTTACCGGCTGGCTGCTCTCGCTTTCAGGCCTGGAGGGTGATTCCTTCGCCATCCAGATGCTGAACCCCAACGCGTGGGCCCCCATCCTTGGCTTTATCGGCATCTTCCTTTATATGCTGGGCAAGGATAAGGACCGCCGCAGCGGCGTGGGCAAGATCATGGTGGGCTTTTCCGTCCTGATGGCCGGTATGAACACCATGTCCACCGCCATGAGTCCTCTGGCCGATGAGCCCTGGTTCATGAACCTGTTTCTGAGCTTCAAAAACCCGGTTCTGGGCGTGCTGGCCGGTGCCGTGCTGACGGCTGTGCTGCAGTCTTCCTCCGCTTCGGTGGGTATTTTGCAGGCCCTCACCTCCACCGGTGCCGTCACCTATGCGGCGGCGGTTCCCATCATCATGGGCCAGAACATCGGCACCACCGTTACCGCGCTGATCTCCTCTGCCGGTGCCAACAAAAATGCTAAGCGCACCGCATTTGTTCATCTGTACTTTAACCTCATCGGCACGCTGGTGTTCCTGTGCGGTTTTTACGGGCTGCATGCGCTGTTGGGATTCTCGTTCTACAACGAAACCGCCAACACCTTTGGCATTGCCATTGTGCACACGATATTCAACATTGTGACCACCGCCATCCTGCTGCCGTTCAACCGCGTGCTGGAAAAGCTGGCCATCCTGACCGTGCCGGACAGCAAGGATCAGGCGGGCGAGCAGCATTCCCTGCTGGACGAACGCCTGCTTTCCACCCCGTCCGTTGCCGTTGGCCGCGCTATGCTGACCGGCGGCGATATGGCCGAGATCTGCCGCACCTCCCTGCTGCAGGCCATGTCCCTGACCCACAAGTGGGATGAAGCCATTGCCGACGAGGTGAACCGCAAGGAAGACGCTGTGGACCATTACGAGGACGTTCTGGGTACCTATCTGGTCAAGCTGAGTGCCAAGGCACTTTCCCGCGAGGACAACCGCACCATCAACACCCTGCTGCACACCATCAATGACCTGGAGCGCATCTCTGACCACTCGGTCAACCTGCTCAAGGCCGGGCAGGAAATTCAGGAAAAATCCATCCACTTCAGCCACGAAGCGATCGATGATCTTTCCGTTCTGGAGGCCGCCGTTCAGGATATCGTGAACCGCACCGTGGATGCGTTCCAGAAGAACGACTGTTACGCCGCCGGCAAGATCGAGCCGCTGGAGCAGGTTGTGGACGGCCTGGTGCGCGAAGTCAAAACCCGCCATATTGCCCGCCTGCAGGCCGGCGCCTGCACCATTGAGTACGGTTTTGTGCTGGATGATCTGCTGACCAACTATGAGCGCATTGCGGACCACTGCTCCAACATTGCCGTTGCCATGATTGAAGTATCGGAGGACCGCTTTGATACCCATGAATACCTGAACCACATCAAAAACGGTGAAAGCCCCAGTTTTGAAAAGCGCTATGAGCGCTACCGCGGCCGCTATACCTTTGAGCCCGGCCCCAGCGGAACTGCCGCTGCACCGGAGCAGAAAAAATAATTATCGCAGGGCTTTCCCCTGTAAAATGGGCCGGGACCTGTGGCACATCGCAGGTTTCGGCCTGTTTGTTTGGAGGATCTTATGATCTATATTGTTGAAGATGACGCATCCATCCGTGAGCTGGAGCAGTATGCTCTGCAAACCAACCAGTACACCGTCCGCGGGTTTGAGGACGGGGCTTCCTTCTGGGCTGCCGTGCGGGAGACCGTGCCCGACCTGGTGATTCTGGACGTTATGCTGCCCGATGAGGACGGCTACCAGATTTTGGGCCGCCTGCGGGAGACCGCCGCGACCCGCACCGTACCAGTCATCATGGTCACAGCCAAAACCAGCGAGATTGATGTGGTAAAAGGGCTGGACCACGGTGCAGACGATTACCTCTGCAAGCCGTTCGGCATTATGGAGTTCATCAGCCGCGTCAAGGCGGTGCTGCGCCGCTGCACCGTCACCACGTCCCAGACCGAGAGCTCCGAGGGCGCCATCGAGTTCGACAACCTCCGCCTCGACATGAACAGCTACGAGCTGCGGGTCAAGGGCAAGGTGGTGGAGGCTCCCCCCAAGGAGCTGGAACTGCTGAACTGTCTGGCCTCCCATCCGAACCGCGTCTACACCCGCGACCAGCTGCTGGACGAGGTGTGGGGCTTTGAGTATTACGGCGACAGCCGCACCATTGATGTGCATGTCAAGCGCCTGCGCGAGAAGCTGGCCGGTGCTTCCGATAAATGGGAGCTGAAGACCGTCTGGGGCGTGGGCTATAAATTCGAGGTGCGTCAGTAATGCGCAAAAGTATCTCGGTGGCGTTCTTCTCGCTGGTGTCCACCCTGATGGTGCTGGGCATCGTGCTGATGGGCGCTTCGGAGTGGGTGCTGTTCAAGAATTATTTTGCGAAGGATCGCTACGAAACGCTGGATCAGGTGGTAAACGTTGCCAAGCGCACTGCGGAGTATCTGGTAAACAGCGAGACCATGCCGCAGGGCGCAGAGCTGGACGCGCTGAACACCAAGCTGGAGATCATCGGCGAGAGCGCAGAGGCCTATCTGTTCTTTACCGACAACGACGGCCGGGCGATGATCGCCTCCAGCCCGGACAAGCTGGAGTGCCTGACCGTGCCGGAAGAAATGATGGAGAAGATCGACGCTTCCGATGCGGACTACTACCATGTGTTCGGCACGCTGGGCGGCATGCTGGACGGGAAAAGCTACATCACGGTCAGCGAAATGCGCAATGAGAACGGCCAGCC